>Ga0114931_10010006_pt1 | contig 11323 bp, 15 predicted proteins | sample 2SBtaG_FD_89579 | JGI IMG/M metagenome (GOLD analysis project Ga0114931, IMG submission 89579) | Deep subsurface microbial communities from Kolumbo volcano to uncover new lineages of life (NeLLi) - 2SBTROV14_V59a metaG | ecosystem: Environmental > Aquatic > Marine > Volcanic | place: Kolumbo...
ATATAAAGAAGAACTGGCATTTTTCCTAAAAGGAGGTGGCCCGATATCGGATGAGTTGCCCTTAACTACCTTAAGAAAACCTATTTTTTGTCTTTTCTCAATTAGTAGCAATAAATAGTCAATCGGTCCAAAGGAAAAGAGAAAAAGTGATTTAACTGGATGAAATCAATGGAAAAAACAGACATTTTCAAAAAATATGAAAATTTTAAATCGTTCCACGCAGAAAAACGACCGGCCCCGAGGCCCGATTTGGTCGGAAAAAGAGAAGTGGGATCGCGGGTTTTAAAGATTTTTCGCTGTGAGAATTGTGAATTCTGGCGGCCTACCAGGCGCAGCAGGACCAGGTGGGTCTGGGGTTGGTGTGAGAAACGGAGGACTGAATCGCAATATCTGTTGTCCGGCTGTCAATATTTTGAGATCCGGGCCGGCAGCGTACATCCGATGATGTTCCTTGGCAAAAAAAAGTGAGGGAGAAAAACCATGGCTGAAAACAACAAACAGATTGAGCGGGATCTTTCAGAGAAATACGCCAAACTATGGCCGGAATTAGCGGAGGCGGACCGGCGCGAGCTGGCTATTTTTGAAAAGGCGGTTGCGGAAAACCTGCAAAGGTTCGAGGGCGACCCGAGCGTCGGCAATAATAGAAATCTGAAACACTCGAAGCGAGGCCTGAGAGAATTGACCGCCAGGCTTGAGGCAACCTATTTGAAAAAGGACGACCGATTTTCGGACCGTTCTGAAGCGTTAAAATGGCTGAAGGCGAAAGGGTACAGGATCGGCAAAACGAAGCTATACGCAGATTCACGAAAAGGTCTTCTGCGGATGCAGCCGGATCGCGCGGTGTTGAAGAAGGACGTCGAACAATATGCGAAAACCCTTGCGAACCTTGGCGACCCACGTGACAAAACCCTGGATGCACACAGGTTGAAGATGGAGGCTGCGTGCCGGCGGCTTGAGAAACAGAACGCACTACTTGATTTTGATCTACAGGAGAAGAAGGGGAAATATATCCTCCGGAACGAGGCGGAGATGGAGCGGGCCGGGCTCATTATCACGATGGAGGCGAATTTTCGGAACCTGCTTGTTGGAAAGGCTTCAGAATTTATCGAAATTGTGCATGGTGATCAGGATCGGATAGCAGGACTCCAGTTTCAGTTCAACGAGTCCATGGATGATATGTTTCGGAAGATGGCAAAGGTTGAAAAATTCCGGGTAATTCTCAAAGATGATCAGTGAGAGCAAGATCAAGATCCTGAATCGTGGGGTCTGCCCCTACTGCGGCGAAGCTGCAATAAAAGTGTGCAGCACCCGGAAACCGACTCGTTATTATCGCTGTGCAAAATGCGGGGGGAAATGGACCGGGATCGAGTATTTTTCGATTGATCGAGATTCTGATTTTTACAGATATAGGATAAAAAATCAACATTGATATCCATGTTACACATCTGTAAATAAAAAAGGCCTGTCTATCTTGATTTATCAAAACCGAGCACGGATAATTTAATTATGAGATCTTCGGTGCATAGCAATTTTGAACGAGAGGAGATGGAGGCCCTTTGCGAATTCCATCAGGTACCTTGGCTCTTGGAGGAATTCCTCGATGCCGAGCTCCGCTATTCCGAGGCGCTTGAAATCGTTGCAGCGAACGGCAGGCGAAAACTATCCAAAATGGAGGTAAGAAAAATGGCAAACAAAACGAGATCATACGATTTTTTGGACCTGAATCCCCGGGAGGTCCGCGAATATTCATTTCTACGCGCGATCGAGGCGGTGCATCCGGGCCGACCGAAAAAAGGGTGCGTCGAGCTCGAATATTCAAAGGAAATTGGGAATCGATATGGCGAGACGCCAAAGGGAATTTTCATTCCCCGTGACATCTGGGGCCGCGACCTGGCTGTTGGCACGGATTCGGCCGGCGGCTATACCGTTGGGACTGATCTTTTAGGTGATGAATTTGTGGACGCGTTGCGAGCGCGTTTGGTGACCGGCCGTCTGGGCGCGCAGATCCTGAGCGGCCTGAAGGGCGATGTGGCAATTCCAGGCCTGTCTTCAGGAACATCTGTCTATTGGGTAGCAGAAAATGGCACGCCAACAGAAGGGGCCCCGGTCTTCAGGCAGATCCAGTTGACTCCGAAAACGTTGGGCACATTTATCGACGTTTCCCGGAAATTGATGCTTCAAAGCTCCCCGGCAGTAGAGGGCCTGGTCCGTAAGGATCTCTTGGCTGCGATCTTAACGGAAGTGGATAATGTAGCCATCAACGGCGGGGGCGCGAATGAACCTACCGGGATTTTGCAGACGGCCGGGATTGGATCGGTGGCCCTCGGGACCAATGGCGGCGCACCCACTTGGGCCAGCGTTGTCAACTTGATCAAAGAGGTCGCTATCGATAATGCCATGATGGGGAATCTCGCCTATCTCAGCAATCCGGCGGCGATCGCAAAGCTGAGAACGACTGCCAAAGTCAGCTCGACCGATTCTGTGATGATTATGGATGGTGAAAACAGCCTAATGGGGTACCCGGTCGAGCAAACCACAGTGGTCCCTTCTAATTTGACGAAGGGCTCCGGCACGGATTTGTGTGCTATGATCTTCGGAAATTTCTCGGACCTAGTAATAGGCCAATGGGGTCCAATGGATGTGTTAGTGGATCCCTACACAGGCGGCTCAAGTGGCATAACGCGAATTGTGGGGTTTATGTCCGTGGATGTGGCTGTCCGCCACGCCGAGTCTTTTTCCGCGATCGTTGACATGATTACAAACTAAGCTGTGCAGCGCGGTGGGCCGTGGAGGCCCGAAGCCCCAGGGCGCTCTCCACAAATTACGGTGCCCTTCACTGGCTTGGCAGAGGCCGGAAATACGCTGAGGTCTGCAGCCCACGATATGGGTCTCCCGCCTCCGCGAGATTGGTTTTTCCTCTGTTGTGGCTCCTGGGTCCCGGTTTCCGGGAGCCATAACACCTTGCTTTTTTAATGCTCTAACTTGATGGCCAAAGGAGAAAAGAGATGGATCGTAAAGTCTATACTTGCAAAGCGTTTTTGACATTTATCGGCGCAATCAATCGCATGACGTATCAGGCCTCATCGGTCAGCGCAGCGGCGGAAATCATTACCCTCGAGGCTCGAAATTGTGTCAAGAAAGCAATACCAATGAAATCAACTCTGGGACAATGGAGGAGCGAGAATGCGTGAAGTAACAATCGAAGGGACGACCTGGAAAGTAAGGTCCTTAAAACGAAAGGACCTCGAAAAGCTCAAAAAATATGGGTTCACGGTATGGGGATGGAAACCCAATATGAAACAAATTGAGGAGCGAATTGACGGGAAGATGGAAAAAATCTCAGTCCCTGATGTAGAGAATATGATGAAGGGCCAGGAGAAGGCGCTCAAAATGATTTTCGGCGAGAAGATCCTGGACGAGCTGGACGATGCCGGTGGAAATAAAGCGATCCGCGAGGTGTGGCGCGCGGTCCGCGATGAGACATGGGGAAATGAGGAAGAGGAAAAAAACTCCTAGAGGTCCTGGTGGGGACATTCGACCAGGACCATGCGCTTTATTGCAAGAGCTGTCGCAGAAAATTCAAAGATAAGCCACCCTGCGAAGCATGTGATTGGGCTTCTCCAAAGCTCCTCCCTGAAAACGAGGATGCATTTTTCCTCTTTAAGGAGATCAAGACACAATGGCGTGCTGCCGGCTTCGGGCTGATCGGTCTCGATTATAATGTATTATATCAGGAAGGCGAACGGCTCGGGGTGGATTTATCTCCCTGTGTGATGAAGAAAATAAAGGCCTGCGAGGCCGCCGTTTTGGCCAAACAGAGAGAAGGAGAGTCGGATGGATCGAAAACTTGAAATCGTTCTGACTGCTAAGGATATGACGGGTTCTGCGTTTACTAATCTACAGGCCCGCCTCAAGAAAGCGGGCGATGCCGTTTTTTCGTTTAAAGGCGCAATCGCCCTGGCAGCCGGCGCAACAGGCATCGGGCTTCTTATCGATAAGAACCTGAAGGCCGCCGACGCAATCGGGAAAGCGGCCGATCGCATTGGTATCAATACGACAGTTCTTCAAGAATATAGGTATGCTGCAGGTCTCGCCGGCGTGGAAACCAAAAGTCTTGATAAAGGTTTGGCACAATTCACAAAAAGGCTGGGTGAAGCCCAGGCCGGGACCGGCGCACTTGTTTATTTTTTGAATAAATACGACAAATCTCTCCTCCAGAATTTACAACATACCGGGAGTGTTGATGAAGCCCTGAGCCTGCTATATAAAACCCTCGGCGGAACGAAGGATGCAGCGGATCGGGCGGCCCTGGCAAACGCCGCATTTGGGCGATCAGGTATCGAAATGACGGTGATGCTCAAAAAAGGAGCAAAAGGCCTTGAGGAGATGCGCCGGGAGGCCCACGATCTCGGGATCATCCTTGATGACGATTTGATCAGAAATTCAGAGCGGGCGGATGATGAAGTCTCGAAATTGGCCCAGGTGCTGAAGATGCAGATGACGATTGCCGTTGCGAGCCTGGCACCGGAGATTGCAGCTGTTGCGCAACACACGACTGATTGGTGGAAGGCAAACAAGGAGCTGGTCGGATCAGAGGTCTCGGGGTACGTGGATAAAATTGCCGCTGCGGTGAAGAAGATGGCCGGCATTTATGATGAGTTACCGGATGGGATCGTGGGCGCTGCCGGTGCCGGTTTGGTCGGTAGAATCCTCCTCGGCGGTCCCAAGGGGTGGCTTATCGGTGCGATCCCTCTCGTTACAAAGCAATTGGAGGCCCTTTCGCAGAAATTATCCGGTATGGGACTTAAGGAGAATTATGAAGAGTTCAAGGCTATAAATGAGATGGCTGAGAACGGAGTTGCATGGGGGGATGTATTCGGCGGGGGTAGAAACCGCCCTGGTGGTTCCGGGGGCGGTGGTTCATTTGGCGTCTCGAATGAATTGAAAAATAGAGTGGCCTCCATTGCTGATGCCCTGAAGAACGAAACAAAAAAAATCAACCTCCCGGCCGTTGCTGGGGATCAATTCAATGGCATCCCGATGGCGTTGAAAGACACAAAAAAGCTCGCCGATCAGGTAGCCAAACTCCAACAAGAGGCCCTCAAATCCGTGGCCCCCGATATCCCCAATATGGCCAATGAACTGGAAAAGGCCCTGGCTGATCCGGATCAGTATTTTGGCAAGATGGAAAAGGCTGCTGAGAAATCCAGCAATGATCTTATTGACCTTTCTCAACGAACTGCAGATGCAATGGAGCAAAACTTCAGCGACTTTTTCTTTGATGCCTTGACCGGGCAGTTCAAGAGCCTTGGTGATTATGCAAGAGGTATTCTTCGTTCTATCCAAAGGGCATTTGGAGATTATCTTGGGCAAGGACTGAAACAACTCCTGTTTGGTACACCCAGCACCGGAAGTGGCAATGCAGTCTCCGGGGCAGTCGCTGGCGGTGCAGTTGGAGCAATAGGAAGTGCGATTGGAGATTATACATCCCTTTGGACCGGATCCAGCCTCATCTTCCATCAGGGCGGTGTAGTCGGGGAAACTGCAGTTCCTTCTATCAGTGCTCCATCATCTCTTTTTATAAACGCACCAAGACTGCACAGTGGGCTTTACCCGGATGAATACCCGGCTATTCTCCAAAGAGGAGAAACCGTTATTCCAAGAAGTGCGGGTGCTTCATCTCTTTCCAAGAACGCCGCGGCTTCAACATATAACATCGTGATCAACGCAGTTGACGCAAAGAGCTTCAACGACATGGTGGAGCGAAACCCCCAGGCGATAACTACGGTTGTCAGTAAAACCCTTCGGGACGGTGGTCTGAGAAATGAGATACGGGAGGCGACTGCGTAGAGAGTGCGTCTGTCAGTGGATGACTGCCTGCCCTCGGCCAATACGGAATCCACCGCACCCTCTGGTTGGGAGAAACGAGTTAAAATTATAATAAATGAGGTCGCTACGGACCTGATTACGGTCAATTTAACTAGTGGAGGGAAAAAGACATGGAAGGGAAAGAAGAATATCAGAGGATACCGAATCCTCCATAAAAAAACTGACAACTGATGGCATCCGGGGCGCTATGGATTATTTGTCGGGACCATCAATGGGCTTTTTGTCCGCATATCTGACAAGCAGATCCCTGATCGCCTCCTCCAGGAGATCATTGACGCGGCGGTCGGTTTTGGCGGCCAGGATCTTCAATTTTCGGATAAGATCCACGTTCAAAGTCGTGTTGTAGCCTTTGCGAGTTAATTCCATGGCCGTCTCATACCACATAGGAGAAGGCCTTGCAATTCAATCGGCAAAAAAAAGATTGACAAACAGCATGTAGTCAACTACATAACTACACAATAAACAATCTCCAAAAGGTGCGGGTGAGATGAAAAAAAAACTAGCAAATACGCGCTCAAGATTCCTAGTGGGGTGACCCCTGGGCCGGTGCCGCACCACCGGAGAGACGTCTTGAGCGTTTTTTTTGGCCCGAGGGCCGAAAGAGAGGTGCGGATTATGGACTTGACTTATGATGACAAAGAAACGGTGGTAAGAGCGGAATGTTTTGGCGATGACTCTTATGGTCTCGGCACGTGGCTGAGATTAGCTTTTTCAAACTATAAGGACAAGGCGGGCCTTTCAAAATCAAGAATAGACAATTTAGCAATGGTATTTGCGATAGATTTCGAAAACACCATGAATCTGTTAGGAGACTTCATTGATAAGGAGACTTCAAAAGTCTTGGAAAACAAGAAGAATTTTATCGGCCCAATTATAGCCTCAAGAAGACTTGGGATCAGTAGACAGCAATTGATAAAGATGTCTTTGGACGGTGGCGTTCACGGTTTTATTTCAAGGAAAAATTGCCGCGCAAGGCATTTCTTTCTAAAGCTGGACATTGAAAAACTCGAATCAATTAAAGCTAATGAACCCGAATGGTTTGAAAAATATGTGATGTATGTTGACAAAAAAGCTGAACTGTATTTCGGTGGGCAAGCAAAAACTCCTAAAATTGAAAAAGAAAAATCGAGGAGAGCATTGCCAACGCCTCCAGTTCAGCCGGCGAACTCCTGAGTTGCACGGGGATCAATCTTCTCCACAAAATCCATAGGGAGGTATGCCCTTTTGTCGGGTCTTTCAAGGGCGATGATAGAATAGCGGCAGGCACCCACGAAGAGGTGAACAATGGAACGTGAAATCCTTTATTCATCAAGAAAGAAGAAATCGGAGTTTGCCGAATCAGGGACCGCCGTGCGGTAATTGAAACGGAGGCGAAAAACTGGGAGTAGATTCCAAGAGGTGAAAGAGGTGGCCAGCCTATGCCGCAGAGCCACCCGCTGCGGGATCGCCCTGGAGCTGACGATCCGTACAAAAAATAAACCTTCAGGAAGGAAGGGGGAATCTAATGTATCAGCGAGGAGATAAATGGTATTCCGATTTTTGGCATGATGGAAGACGCTACACGAAATCATGGGGCTCCATCAGCAAGACAATTGCGAAGGAAAAGGACCGGAAATTCAGGACCGATGTCCTGGAAGGGAAATATATGACCAGGCGTCGGCGCATACTGTTTGAAACTTTTTCTGAAAAATACATCGAATATGCGAGATTGAACAAGAGACCCAAGACAGCCAAGAGAAACGAGAGTTCCATAAAAATGCTCATGCCCTACTTCAAAGGGAAACTGCTAGAAACGATTCATGCCTTTATGGTCGAACAATACAAGACCCAACGAAAGAAGGAGCAGAAAGCGCCGGCCACAATCAACCGGGACCTGGAAACCTTGAACAATATGTTGAACATGGCGATTGAATGGGGCTATCTGTCTTCAAATCCGTTGGGAGGGGTGAAGAAATTCACAGAGGACAATGAGAAAACGTGGGTATTATCCCATGAAGAAGAAGAAAAACTTCTGGAGGAATGCGAAAAGCGGCCACAGAAGGCGAAATATCTGCAGGACTTGGTGCTCTTTGCCCTTCACAGCGGCATGAGGCAGGGCGAAATATTCAACCTCAGAAAAGATCATGTGAAGCTGCAATCTCGGGCGATCTGGGTCGTTGATACTAAGACACATGAGAACAGATCCATCCCAATGAATGATACTCTCCGGGATATTTTGACAAAGAGACTGAGGATAAGTGGCTCAGATTATATTTTCTGCAATCATCGCGGCCAGGGGCTCCAGGTGCTTACAAATGCCTTCTGGCGGGCAGTTCATGATGCAGGCTTAGAGAAATGGAAGACCAAAGATGGCGTAAAGAAGAAAGTGCGCTTCAGATTTCACGATCTCAGGCACACATTCGGATCCCGGCTTGGCATGAGCGGTGCGGACCTCAAGACGATCATGGAGATTATGGGCCACAAAACGCCCAAAGTTGCCATGCGTTACCAGCACCCGGCGCCGGATCATAAGCTGAGAATGGTAAAGATGCTTGATAAACAAGCAGGCGCGAAAAAATACGGGACAAAAGCTGATAAAATCCAGCTCCTGAACGGGGGCCTGGTTTAAAAGATCTTTTCTTGACAAATGACATGAGGTATGATGAATAAAAACATTATTTATCGGTTGTCGGTGATTTTCTGGAAGATCCTGGAATGTATTTTCAAGAAATATGGTTTCACTTTTGAACGTCACCAGGGCGACCATAGGTCTTATGTGAAACAGGCCATATCCAGGCCGATGGTCATCCCAACTTACCGGGAAATCGATGTCGACTCTACCACAACATCTAGTGGTCGGATTGAACGCTCAAGCTGTATGATAGAACTCTTAATTTGGCATACGAATTGCAAAATTACAGAAATGTTGACAAAGGTGCCGACCTGTGACTATAAGTAAAAAAAAGACAAGGTTGCTTTCCGGAAAATTTGAGTTATCATATATATTAGCCGATTAAACAGATATCAAATGCTTATAGAGAGTTTGCAGGAGCAAAAGAAAGGAGGGTAAAGAAATGGCCAGAGCTATTACACCAACACCAAAATTGGACGCAAAAGCATCAAGAAAGTTTCTGAGGCAGATCTCTACCGACCTTAAAGCGCCCGCAACATATGTTTCAACTCCCAAACTGAAAGTGGCCCAAGAATTGATCAGGAAAAATGCCCGCCAGAAGCAGAAATAGGGTTCTGGAAGATAATTGGGTTCTGGAGATTCTTGATACAGATGAAAGCTTTAAATGGTTGGAAAGTTTTGATTGTGATGATGAAGACTTAAATGAGTTTTTCAGAAAAGATGCCGTTCCCCACAAAAAAGAGCTTTTAGCTGAAATTTATTCACTGAGACTAATAGAGGCTACAGGTGAATCCGCTTTCGATCCTGTGGCCTTTGTTACTTTTCATAATGATGCCATACAGCTCTCACATAAAGAACGAGAGAGATTGCTCCCGCCTTCGAAAGCCCGCTACCGTTCATTGCCTGCCGTAAAAATAGGCCGCCTTGGTGTCGAGAAAGAATACCAACGAAACAATATTGGAACAAATCTTCTAAATATGGTCAAAAGGCTTTTTGTCACCCAAAACAGAACGGGGTGCCGTTTTCTCACCGTGGATGCATATAACGATCCTCGCGTTATCAATTTCTATGAGAGAAACGATTTCAGATTCCTCCATGAAAAAGATAAAAATAAGGACACTAGGATCATGTACTTTGATCTTAATCGCCTGAAGGAAGGCTAGTCTTTTTAAGAAAGCTAACTTGAAATCCCATCAAAATTCACAACAAGGCCTTTCATCCCATAGTAATTAGCTCTTTATATCAATAAGATACCGACATCAAAAAGCGGTCTGCAAAACCGTTATTCACCGGTTCGAATCCGGTTGCCGCCTCCACCTTCCATCACCTTTCATTCGTTGCTCAGCAAATCTTCCACTTCCTGAATTCTCTCACCAAAGGAAGCCATCATCATCTGCAGGTCAGTCTCGCTGAAATGAAGTTTTTCCACCACGTTTGGATGAAAACGGTACGCCAGTCCATCTGATCCCGCACCAATGCCCATAATCATGCATAGTGTATCGGCCACATAGACCGCAGCCAGTTCCATATCATCTTCGTCCCACCCGGCACCGAGATGGTGGTTACGAATGATATCAACCATCCTCCCGCTTAAATTCCATTTTTCCGCGGCCATCGAGCCAACTTCAGCATGGTCAATTCCGATAATGAGCTTTTCAGCATCCCGGAAGGTAATATCTTGTTCCCTTATAACCTTTTCAATCTCATCAAAATAGTTTCGCACATGCGAGCTCAATACAACTTTCCCAATATCTTTTAGTAACGCTGCAGTAAATACCAGGTGTTTGTCGCCAATTCCCTTGCTTTGAGCTATATCCCTGGCCATGAGAGCTGAAAGAACGGAATATTTCCACAACTCTCCTTCCCTGAGATCGTATCCTTTTTGCGCTCGCTTCAGATTTGCACTCCCCAGGTTCATCAGGACCATATCAACAACCTGATCCATGCCAAGGTAGGCCACTGCTTGGTGAATTGAGTCCATTTTTCTTGCGAGACCAAAGAAGGCTGAATTGCAAACCTTCAGAAGGTTAGCGGTCAGTGCAGGATCATACTCTATAATGTCTGCGAGATCTGAAGCGGAACTCAGGGTTTTCCCTGCTATGGCCATCACTCTGTGAGTAACCTGTGGAATAGGCTTTAGCTTATCAATGTCCTTTAGTATGGCGGCTACATCAGTCATATTTCCCTAAATTCCTGGCCAGATATTTTCAGCCAGGCCTCCCCGTTTTTAATAAGAAGCTTAATCGTCCTGTTTACATTTCCTCCCACCTCTTCATAATCGATTTCTGCCTTGTATTTCGAAAGTAACTCTTTGACGGCGATCTGGTTTCTCTTGCCAATATTCAAGAACCCTTTCTGGTCAAGAACCTGGGCGCCTCCTGTGACAATAACCTTCATTCTTTCTTTGACAGCTCCCATATCGCATAGGGCCTCAAAAAGGGCTGGAATGCCAGTATCGGCGAACATAAAGGGATTTTTCTGGGCCTTTCCTTCGTCAAGTTTTGATTCCGGCAGCATGAAGTGGAGCAGACCCCCGACCTTGGCCACCGGGTCATAGATTGCGATCCCAATGCAGGATCCCAAGGAATAGCTGATCAGGACCGAATCCGGATCACTACTCACCTTCATGTCTGATACCCCTACAATAATATTCACTTACTCACCCTTCTGTTTGTATACGATGCTCAATAAACCTTATCACCTAAATCCTGCAAGCGCCGAGTTTACCGGAGATGCAAGACGGCAAGGGCGCAGATGTATTCGTATACTTCAAGTCCTTGCCAACGCAGCAGATTCGGCAAAATCGGCGCTCCCGGAGGGTAA
>Ga0114931_10010007_pt1 | contig 11323 bp, 6 predicted proteins | sample 2SBtaG_FD_89579 | JGI IMG/M metagenome (GOLD analysis project Ga0114931, IMG submission 89579) | Deep subsurface microbial communities from Kolumbo volcano to uncover new lineages of life (NeLLi) - 2SBTROV14_V59a metaG | ecosystem: Environmental > Aquatic > Marine > Volcanic | place: Kolumbo...
CAGGCCGTGGTCGAATTGGTAGCATCGAACACGGTCAATGCCGTGTAGGGCGTCGCGCGCCAAAAAAAGGTGTACATGCCACGTCGAAAGCGGTTTTCGCCCGTGCTGGTCGTCCAAGATCGCTTCATTTGCCCTAGCGTCATGACGCCCTTGGGCTGCGGTGGAAAAACGCTCGGGCCACCGACCTTGGGAGACAGCAATCCGCTGGCAGCGAGCGCGGAATCGCGGATGATCTCGGCGTCCAAACGCAACCGATTCTGCCGGGCCAGCCAGCGATTGTCTGGATCCACTTCGGCCAATTCCGGCCGTGCGTGCGACGCTTGCCGATACGTGGCCGAGGTGACGATCAAGCGGTGAATCGCCTTGCAGCTCCAACCGCTCTTGATAAACTCCGCGGCGAGCCAGTCGAGAAGTCGTGGATGAGAGGGTGGGCTTCCTTGTGCGCCAAAGTCGTTTTCCGTTTCGACAATCCCCTTGCCAAAATAGTGTTGCCAGATGCGATTGACCGTCACGCGAGACGTCAAAGGATTTTCCGGCGAGGCCAGCCAATAGGCCAAGTCCAGACGGGTTGGGTTTTTCACGTTGGCAGGCAAAGGGTGCAATACAGCAGGCACGCCGGGCGAAACGCGCTGGCCAAGGCGCGTGAAATCGCCTTGAATCATCAGATGCGTTTCCCGAGGCTGCGCTCGCTCGCTCATCACAAGGGTGGTGGGAAACTTGGGAATCCGCTTCGCGAGGGCGTCCATCTTAGATTGCCGTTGCCGGTAGCCGGCATCCGTGGCCATGAAAGCCTCGAAGGCCAGCTTTTTTTGCTTCTCGTCGCGCTTCTCCGGCAACAGGCCGAGGGCTGCGCGTACCGCGTCGTTCAGTTTTTTAAGCGACTCCGCCGAAAGGCCTTTTTCCCATGCTTCTTGTTTGCCGGCCAGCGATTGTGCATAAGCTTGCTGCTCTTTTTGCATCGCCTCCAGTTCCGCCTTCATGGCATCGCGATTGGCCAACTGCTCGGCCGTGGCGATTTCCATGTCCGGTTCGTCGGCGTTGTTGAAAAACGCGAACAGTTCGTAGTATTCGCGTTGCTCGATGGGATCGAATTTGTGGTCATGGCATTGGGCGCAGCCGATGGTCAGGCCGAGAAAGACCGTGCCGGTGGTATTCACGCGATCGACAATCGACGCGACGCGAAACTGTTCCTTGTCGATGCCCGCCTCCTGGTTCAGGGGCGTATTGCGATGAAAACCCGAGGCAATCCGTTGCGATGGCGTCGCCCCGGGCAGCATATCGCCGGCGATCTGTTCGATCGTGAATTGATCGAAGGGCATATCGTTGTTTAGCGCGTGGATGACCCAATCGCGATATCGCCACATGGTTCGCGGCGCGTCCACATTAAACCCGTTGGAATCCGCATAGCGGGCTGCGTCGAGCCAATGCCGCGCCCACCGCTCGCCAAAGTGGGGCGACCGCAGCAAACGGTCGACCAAACGCTCGTAGGCGTCGGGACTCGCGTCTGCCAGAAAAGCGTCGACCTCCGTGGGCGAAGGAGGCAGTCCCAGCAAGTCAAGACTTAGCCTGCGGATGAGCGTCACTCGATCCGCCTCAGGCGATGGCGGAATCCCTTCAGCTTCAAGACGTGCGAGCACGAAACGATCGGTCGGATTGCGCGGCCAATCATGGTTTTTTACGGTCGGCAATTCCGGTCGCACAATCGGCTGAAACGACCAATGGGTGCTCTTGGACTCGCCCACCAGCGGCGGTTCCTCTCGCGCCGGACTTTTGGCGCCGGCATCGATCCAGGCCTTGATCCGGCTGATTTCCTCCGCACTCAAGGGCGGTTTTTTGTAGGGCATCCGCGTGACGCCCTCCACGCCGGTGAGGGCTTGGACCAGCAGGCTCGCTGCGCTGTCGCCGGGTGCGATGGCAGGACCGCTGCTGCCGCCGGTTCGAATCGCCGCGGCCGTATCGAGGCGCAGCTCCGATTTTTGCGCCGTCGCCCCGTGACACCGATAGCAGTGCTGAGCCAAAATCGGCCGCACGTTTTGAAGATAATCGACCCCCGCCGGCTCAGCGGCAATCAACAGGCCACTGCACCCAAGCATCCAAACAGCAGTGAAGGGCAAGGATTTCATGGCTGAAAGAACAAGGAAAGATTCGGTAGGCTGTCTCAGAAAGGGCGCGACCGGATGGCCAAAACAAGAGCAGTGGATTGTAACACGAACCCCATTTTTGAGCCAAATCCTGCGAATCCCAGGACAAGAGGACCGTCTCGCGGCAAAACAACGTGTTAGCCGCAGGCGGAAGCCGGCGGCTAACGATAGAAAAACCTCCTGCTTTCAGAGAGACCTTGCGCCCGGCCCCAAAGCTAATCCGTCGGGAGGTCGCCATGCCGATCCTCTTCGGCGGTCGGGGACGAAAAGAAAAATTTGGGAACCAGTTGCAGCGTTAGAAACACTACTAGCAACAGCAACAGCGCATGAGGCCAATAACCCGCCACCGGCAAGCCCGCCTGTTCGGCCAACCAGCCCAAGGCCACCAGCACCGGCGGCAGCACCAGCAGCACCGCGCAACCCACGGCCGACATGGTCCCGCGAAAGGCCAGCTGCTCAGTCAACTGCTGAGGATGCACATCGATCATCCGGCCACGACGCAAACTGATCTCGATCGTGTCGGCCAGCTCCATCGCCCGCAGCGCCTCGGGCCATGTGGACGAACCAGAGTCGCCTGCAGCCACGGCGTTTGCAAATCGCTCCACAGCCGCCGACGTGTTGGGAACCGGGTCCAGAGACGAGGTCTGGACGTTTCCGGCACGGCTGGTTTCCATCCGCACGGCGCGGCCAGATTCGTTGAATTCAACCTGTAGCCGACCTTGTTGCCCCACCAAGACGAGCCTTGGCCAAGCGGAGTGCTCAACAGGGCCCACGGCCCAACGCACCGGCGTCTTACTTTCCCCGAGCAGTTGCACGCTCAGTCCGGTGTAGGTGGCTTGCTCCTCAGGCGAGCCGTGCGCGCCCAATCGGTCGAGCCGTCCGGCAACGCGCTGGAGCAACTCCACGTCGCGGGCAAAGTGCCAAAGTACCTGCTCGCAAGTACGCTCGTCCAAAGGCCGATCCCAGAGGATTTGCTCCACCGCGCCCAACTCGGGATGCCCTTGGCGCACCCACAGGGCACACTGCTGGAGGATCGGTTGTTGCTCCACTAAGGGATTATAGTGGTGGACGACCGCGCCGCCTTCGCCGCGCGCCATGTCAATTTCGTAGAAGGACAACACCGAATCAACCACGGGAAAAGTGGTCAACACGGCCACGCCATTTTTGACCAGTTGAATCAGCTGCTCGGCTCGCAGATCGGTCGACACGGCGCCGCGACCGACGATCACCCCGTCGCAAACAGCACCGTCGAGCAGCACCTCCCACCGATCGCCTTGGTCTTCACCGGATAGCCCTGGCAGGTCGTTCTCGCCCGCAGTCTCCGTATCGCCATGCCAAATGATCTCGTGACCCAACTGGACCGCAGCCTGGGCCAGAGAAATACTTTCGCGGTCGGCGCCGAGTAGAGCAAGTTCCATCCGTTCGAGCCTAATCGAAGAGCTTGACGGCAACAACTCCGCACAAGGTCTCTGTTTCAGCAGAAGCTGGCGGGTTTGTGAAGGCAGTGGGCTCTGAAAAGGGTAGAATTGGACACAGAGCAAACCAGCAAAGGTGGTATAATCATGCAGTTGCCCAACTCAGCTATCAAATACCCTCCCCAGGAAATGGGAGTCGCCAACCCTAGTTTAGCCACAGGCGGAAGCCGGTGGTTTGCGCGGCTTCAACCGCCGCTACAGCCCACGGCTAGCATTTTTCCGCACTAGAATTTCCTGACATTTTCAACTATCTACTAGCGATCGAGTAAAAGACGGAGAGTTTTTCCATGGCCCGCGGTACGACCAATTCTGCGAATGTCCAGCGCTGTTTCCGTAGGCAAGGGACAGCCTTCTGGCTGCTGCTGGCTTGCACTTGCTGGCCTGGGGCGATGGTCGCGCGGGCAGAGCAGCCCGTGAAGCAAACGCCACCGCCGCCCATCCAGCGGTGGATTGCTCAATTGGACGACGATCAGTACGCCACTCGGGAGCAAGCTCAACTGCACTTGGAGCACACGGGCCTGGCGGCTTTGGATGCGGTGGCCGACGCGGCTCACAACGGTTCCTTGGAGCGTGCCACGCGAGCGATCAACATCCTGCTCAGCTGGTCGGAATCTCGCGACAGCGCGCTACAGATCGCGGCTTTGGAAAAGTTGGCCGCATTGCCGAATCGGTCTGAAGCGGAGATGGCCTCGCAGATGCTTGCCAATGTGCGCGAGCAGGCCGCCCTGGAAGCCATCACGGCGCTGGGCGGTCATTACATGCTCGACCCCCAGGCCCGCGGCGTGTTTCAGCAGCAACAACGGCGGCAACAGCCGCCCTTGCAAATAATCATCGGTTTGCAGTGGAAAGGAGGCGTGGAGGGGCTGAAACACCTGTCCGCCATTCGCCGTGCCACGACGGTTAGCCTGCACTCGGCCCGGTTGGGCGACGAAGCGCTGGAGCCCCTAGCCAAGCTGCCCCACGTACGGCGGATTGAACTTTATGGCACTGATATCTCGAGTGCGGCCATCAAAAAGCTGCGCGAGCAGATCCCTTCGGTGAAGATTGCCGTTCGCAGCGCTGCCCGACTGGGAATTCAGGGCTATCACCAGAACGGCGGCGCTTTGGTCAATGCCATCATGCAAGGCAGCGCCGCCGAAAAGGCCGGCCTTCAGCCGCGTGACTTGATTACGGAAATGGACGGTGAAAAGCTCCAGGATTTCACGGACCTCACCGATCGCATTGCCCAGCATCAGCCGGGAGACACCGTCGTACTGAAGATCGTGCGCAACGGCAACGTTCAGGAGTTGAAAGTCACCTTCGATCGTTGGGGAAGCGAGGAGGCGAATCCAGAGGATCGCGCAGGGACGCCCCACCGCGCACCTCAAGGAAAGGCGCCGAAAATCATCCTCGACCGTCGGTAGCTGGCAACTCAAACGGCCAACGACGCGAGGATCTCTGTTTCCAGCTTGGCTAAATGTCCGCTGTCTCGCAGTTGGTCCGCCAGCAGCTCACGTCCCTTATCGGTCCATACGCCAATGGTGCGCAGTGGATGATTCGTCTCGGGACAGAGGAACGTCACTTGCTTGGGAGTAAGGGCTTGAATCTCGACGGCGTCGTCCTGACGCGTGTACGCCACCGAGAAGGCCACTTGGCGGTTGTTTTCCTCATCCTCCCAATTCGCTTCCATCGTATGCATGGTTGGTACTCCCAAAGCAGAAACTAGACATTGAAACTCAAGCCGTGCCCGACGCGCATGAACTTTGGCGATCGGAACCACGAAAAACGGCCCATTGTACCCACGGATTCGGCAGCTCACAGCGCAAAATCCTGACAAGTCGCCCCGTTTGGGCAAAATAGCTTGCCCGGGCGCGAGGATTGCAGCGGTTGCAACGACAACAAGAGGTTCTCCAGCCTGGGGGTTGCAACCCCCCAGGCTTCGCTGCCGGATTAAGCCGTTGCTACCGAGAATCGTTGACGGCCGAGGATCATTTTCGATCCACAAACATCCAACCATTGTCGGCCACTGTGAACAGCGGTCGGAAGGGGCTCCGGAAACCTCGGCGGGCGGTACTCCCCAAGTGCCAAACCAGGTTGATGCCGATATTCCACGACTCCTCGCTCACTCCTTGAAGACCATCGCTCTGGTCGGTGATCAGGTAATTGAACCCCGACTGAAGCGACCAGCGGTCGTTGAGAGGCGTATTAAACTCGGCTCCCAAAATACCCTCGCTATCGTCGGTTCCACCGACCCAAATACGCCCCTCGGTACCCTGGCCAAAGTTCCAACGATAGAAGAGGGCGAACTGATCGACGGTCTCGTACGTGATGCCGCCGATCTCCGTGTCATTGACATGAACGGCCGACCAAAAACCGATTTCGCGGCCCAGAGGGCTCTTGATGCTGATCTCCGAGCGGATTTGCTGAAAGTTGGCATTGATGTCCAAATCATCTCGCATATAGTCCCACACAACTCCGAATTGCATGCCGGTATGCACCCGTCGAAAAAAGCCGGCGGTCACAAATTCCTGATTACGATCGTCTGGAGAAGAAACCGTTCCTGAAAGGCGGCTTTGCACGGCTTGGAATCCCAGTTGATAGCTGATCTGAGGAAACAGCAAACCGACGAGCGGGGTCCGCCCGCTGATGTTGACGCCCTCTTGAAAACCGAAGTTGGAATCGCTGCGGCCGCTGGAAAAATCTCGCGGACCGCGGAATCCGTGGACCCCTGTCCACACGGAGAGATCCTTGAATCGGGGCAGGCAAACCGGAAAACACCAGTAGTCTGGCCCCGGACGACCCACGCAACTCCCACATTGGTCGGCAGCCCCACAACTGGGATCCACCAAGCCACAACCAGGTTCCCCGATGACAGGACCAGATCCGGGAAGACCGCAAACGGCCTCTTCAAAACTGCATCCAGGTTCCACGATGCCACAGCCCGGTTCGGCCAGGCCACAGCCTGCCTCGCAGATACCGTCTCCCCCGCAAACGTCGCAATGGTCGCCTCCGAGTTGAATATCATCAGCCGGTGGCGGTGCGATCAGTTCTTCCGTGGCCGGGACAACCTGCTGGTCTCGCCGAGTTGGTTGCTGGCGACGCGTGGTGCGAAGCGGTTTGATGGCCCGTTTGGCGACGCGCCGCTCGGATTGCTGAGCATTGGGCGAGGTTTGGGTCTGGCGCGGCGCGGCTTTGGAAACCGACGATTCGCGGCTGGCACGTTCGGCACGCTCAACTTCCGCGATGCGCAGGAACGACGGCGTGCTGGCAGTAGCGGTTTGGGATGCTCGTTGCTTCACCCGGGGCGCGCGAAACTGCTGGTGCGAGTCGCGCGGCGACGACTTCAAGCGGCGACTCTGCGCGGTGCGACCAGGCTTTTGGAAGTGCAAGCGCGAAGCATTTGCCTGGTCAGCGCCGCAAATCGCGGAGACGACCACCTGGGAAAACAGCAGGACAAGCGTCCAGCTAGCGATACGGTTGATCGTACGGGAATGTTTCATCGATCGACCCTCGGGGGTCCGCTCTCCCGACGTCCCAACAAAACCGTTTCACTCTTAGCCGCGACAGCCAAAGAGGAAAATGTCAGCGGTTCTGTTCATTCGCCGAAGTAGCGAGGCCCTCCGCCTTGGTGATCGACGCCCATGGGCTTTCCAGTCGCCTTGGTAAGTCGCGTGGCGACCCCCCCCTGCTTGTGTGCGACTCGGAGTCCCTTAAGCGTCTCGGTAGCCCCCCCGAGCACTAACACGTACAGCAGGTATCGACGCCTGTATTGTTTCTACTTTCGGAAAAATCAGGATATTCGGTAAATTTTTTGTATTCCCCCCATTCTTGCAATCTGGCTAACAGCCGGTTGAGTACCAGCAAGGGGTCCGGTCCAAGTTTTCGGCCAACGATTTGCGGAGAAAGACCATGTCTCACCGAAAATTTGACCAGACCCCAACGTTTTCAACAGGCTGCTAGCCCTGGCGGCCGCATGCCAGCACGACATGTCTCGAACTGTCCACAACAATCACAAGCGGGGAAAATTCCAAGCTGCGAGTGGTAGCAATCCCCCCCTAACAGGGGCGCGACCGTCTGCCACAACCTATTGTTGCTAAAAAGCTTGCGTCGCTAGCTGTATCTTGTGAACAATGCTTCATAGGCTAAACCTCAACCAGCAAAACTCGATGTTGCCTGTCTTTCACTTTGTGTCGATACTAGGGGAGAGAGGAAACATGCTTTCCAGTGAAGAATTTTCAGTGAGGCCGTTTCCTACTACCCACACTGCCGAGTCTGCAACGGCCGGCAACGATGTCTAAAAAAGACCTCGGCGCTCTTTGCCAACCTTCGCTCAGGTGTGTGCATTCAAGCATGCGAGATGAGGCGTTCCCGTCGTCTCACGCAACACGTGCGTTGCTCTTCTCTTTCGGAACAGTTTGAATCAACGAGTTGCCTGCTGGCACTCTCCAGGAAGATGCGACCACGCCATGATTCGCATGGCGATTCGCGGTGTGAATCGAAGTTGCCGCGCGTGTTTGATCCAATGCAACGCCCAAGTGAATGCGCAAGGAAGCGCGCTACGGATTGTTGGAATAAAAAATAGGAGCGAGCGTGTGAAGTTGTCCAGACGAAGCAAGGTCCCCTTGCCGACTGAAGGAGAAAGGCCATGACCAAAGGAAGCGAGATTATTTCTCTGGTTTCCGAACAACAAGATCGCGATCAGTTCCGTCGGAAGAACTGGGTCGGTACGTTCGACCAGTACCTCGATATCGTCCGCGAGAACCCGCTGGTGACACACACCGCTTACCAGCGCGTCTACGACATGATCCTGTCCTACGGCGTCGAGGTCGTTGCCAAGGGACGTGAAAAGGAGCATCACTACCGTTTCTTTGACGATCCGAACAACAACGGGCGCGATGCGGTGTTTGGTCTTCGAGGAGCGCTGCACAAACTTGTGAACGCCTTGAAAAGTGCGGCCCACGAATACGGCATTGAAAAACGCGTGCTACTTTTGCACGGCCCCGTGGGCAGCAGCAAGAGCACGATTGTGCGGTTGTTAAAACAAGGCTTGCAACGTTATTCCGCCACCGACGAGGGGGCGTTGTACACCCTGGGTTGGGTCAGCGAAGAAGACCCGGACGTCGTGGAATGGTGTCCGATGAACGAGGAACCACTGCATCTGATTCCCGAGCGATTTCGCGAAGACGTCGCCGCCCAATTGAACGCCGGTCGCGAGGAGAACGACTTTCAGGTACGGATTCGCGGCGAGTTGGATCCTTTCTGCCGGTTTATGTATCAGCAACGGCTGAAAAAGTACGACGGCGACTGGACCCGCGTCATTCAAGACGTGCGCGTCCGGCGGGTGATTCTCAGCGAAAAGGACCGCGTGGGCATTGGCACGTTTCAGCCCAAGGACGAGAAGAATCAGGACGCCACGGAGCTGACCGGCGACATCAACTACCGAAAAATCGCCATCTACGGCAGCGACAGCGATCCGCGGGCGTTCAACTTCGACGGCGAGTTCAACATTGCCAATCGCGGCCTGATCGAATTCGTCGAAGTGCTGAAGCTAGATGTCGCGTTTCTGTACGACTTGCTGGGCGCCAGCCAAGAGCATTGCATCAAACCCAAAAAATTTGCCCAGACCGACATCGACGAAGTCATCATCGGCCACACGAATGAGCCGGAATATCGCCGTTTGCAGAACAACGAGTTCATGGAAACGTTGCGAGATCGCACGGTGAAAATCGATATTCCCTATGTCACCACCCTCGAGCACGAGATTCGCATTTACGAGAAGGACTACAACGCCAACACGATCACGGGCAAACACATCGCGCCGCACACGATCGAAATGGCGGCCATGTGGGCCATTCTCACGCGGCTGGAGGAACCCAAACACGCAGGTCTATCACGTTTGCAGAAGCTCAAACTCTACAACGGCAAAAGCCTGCCTAATTTCACCGAGGAGAACATTGCCGAACTGCGCGATCAAGCCCACTTGGAAGGCCTCCTTGGCATTTCTCCCCGGTACGTGCAGGACAAGATTTCCAACGCCCTGGTCGCCCATCCCGAAGCGAAGTCGGTCAACCCGTTCATGGTGCTGAACGAGCTCGAGGCGGGACTGAAGCATCACAGCCTGATCAACAGTCAAGAAACCAAACAAGAATACCGAGATCTGTTGGCCGTGGCGAAGGAGGAGTACGAAAACATTGTGAAGAACGAAGTGCAACGCGCCATCGCGGCCGATGAGGATGCGCTCAGTCGGCTCTGCGGCAATTACATCGACAACGTGAAGGCCTACACCCAAAAGGAAAAAGTCAAAAACCCCTTTACCGGTCAATACGAGGAACCCGACGAACGGTTGATGCGTTCGATCGAGGACAAGATCGACATTCCCGAAAGCCGCAAGGACGACTTCCGCCGCGAGATCATGAATTACATCGGCGCGTTGTCGTTGGACGGCAAAAGGTTCGACTACAAGACCAACGAGCGTTTGAACAAAGCGCTCGAGCTGAAATTGTTCGAGGACCAAAAGGACTCGATCAAGCTGACGAGCCTGATTTCCAACGTGGTTGACGCGGAAACTCAGCAAAAAATCGACGTGGTCAAGGGTCGCCTCATCCGCGACTACGGCTACGACGAGGAAAGCGCTACCGACGTGTTGCATTTTGTGGCCAGCATCTTTGCGCGTGGAGATGCCAAGGAGAGCAGCTAGCAAGAAATTTCGGAGTGATTGTTGTCCGAGACAAGTTCTGAAACTGCGAGACTGTAGGAGACCCCCCGCTCAACAGAATGCTTGCCCATCAGGCGGTACGGAAACCGTCGCAGGCAGTGCATGGACGCACCCACACCTCTCGGGTAGCGCTGTAACTGCGACACCAACGATTTTGACCGAGGTTACCCCCATGGTGATGGATATTCATCGCGACCAACGTCGCTTCAAGCAGATCGTACGCGGTCGCATCCGTGAGAATTTGCGCAAGTATATCACGCATGGCGAGATGATCGGCCGGCGCGGGCGAGACGTCGTGAGCATTCCCGTACCGCAGTTGGATGTTCCGCACTTTCGCTTTGGCAAGAATGGTTCCGGCGGCGTCGGCCAGGGCGACGGCGAAGTCGGCGATCCGATTGGCAAACCGGGCGACGGGCCCGCGGGCGCCGGCGGCGCCGGCAGCGAGCCGGGCGACGGCCATCTGCTGGAAGTCGAAGTGGCCCTGGAAGAATTGGCCGAAATGCTCGGCGACGAACTCGAGTTGCCTCGCATCGAACCCAAAGGCGCGGCCAGCATCACCGCCGATAAATCAAAATACAACAGCATCCGCCAAACGGGGCCCGAATCGCTACGCCATTTCAAACGGACGTACCTCAATGCGATGCGACGGCAAATTTCCACCGGCGTTTACGAGCCGGAGAATCCCTGCGTCCTACCGATCAAAGCCGACAAACAATACCGCTCGTGGAACGAGGTGCCGCAGCCCGAGGTCAACGCGGCGGTGATTTACCTGATGGACGTTTCCGGGTCGATGACCGACGACCAAAAGGAAATCGTCCGCACCGAAGCCTTTTGGATCGACGCCTGGTTGGCCAGTCAATACAAGGGCATTGAAACACGCTACATCATCCACGACGCAGTGGCCAAGGAAGTGGACGAGCACACTTTCTACCATACCCGCGAAAGCGGCGGCACACGCATCAGCTCGGCCTACAAGGTGTGCGCGGATCTGATCGAAAGTTCGTTTCCCGCCG
>Ga0114931_10010008_pt1 | contig 11322 bp, 10 predicted proteins | sample 2SBtaG_FD_89579 | JGI IMG/M metagenome (GOLD analysis project Ga0114931, IMG submission 89579) | Deep subsurface microbial communities from Kolumbo volcano to uncover new lineages of life (NeLLi) - 2SBTROV14_V59a metaG | ecosystem: Environmental > Aquatic > Marine > Volcanic | place: Kolumbo...
ACCGACCCCCGCGACCGGCGCCCCTTTCGGGCGCAAGGTGGAGAAATCATAGCCAATGCCACCGCCCTGCTGCAGAGTCAGCGCCGCTTCCTTGAGATGCTCGAAGATACCGGCCATGTCGTCGGGCACGGTGCCCATGACGAAGCAGTTGAACAGGGTCACCTTACGCTTTGCCCCGGCACCCGCTAGTATCCGGCCGGCCGGTAGGAAGGCGAAATTTTCCAACGCCTTGTAGAACGGTTTCCGCCAGCGGGCCGGTTTTGGTTCCGTTTGGGCCAGCGCCTTGGCGACCCGGCGCCAGCTGTCCTCGATGGTTTTGTCCACAGGCGCGCCAGCCGCCGTTTTTAGGCGGTATTTCATATCCCAGATCTGTTGAGAGATGGCGCTGACTGGCGGCATCGGCGCGTAACTCCTGGCGGTGGGACTCCTAATATTGGCCCGGAGGCTCTTAAATCCGGAGAATCCCCTATATTACCGCGTTCACGATATGGTTGGCGGGGCTTCCGGTCAAGCAAATGTTCCCTATTTGTTTGCATCCCGGAGCGGAGATGCCCACAGCCTTATCCACAGGCCGCGCGGGCCTCCGCCAGCAGATTATTAGTGGCGTTTTCTATGCGTTGCTCCAACTCCGCGGCGAAGGTCTTGCGGTCCAATCCCGGGGCGATCGGCGGCAGAAGTTCAAGAACGATCCGTCCCGGCTGCTTGCGGAACGAGCGCCGGCCCCAAAATAGGCCCGAATTCACCGCGACCGGCACCACTGGAATACCCAGTTGGCCATAGAGGGCCGCGACACCGGACTGATAGGGGCGCTTGGCGCCGGGGGCTACACGCGTGCCTTCGGGATAGATAACGAGAGTTTGGCCTCGTGCGACGGTTTGTTTGGCTCGCGCGATCAGGCACCGCAGCGCCTTGGGACCGGCCCGCCGGTCGATCGGGATGCAACCGGCCCGCACCATGTACCAGCCGAGCAGCGGCACCCACATCAACTCGCGCTTGAAGATAAAAGCCGGACCGTTGAGCAGCAGCGGAAAGATCAGCGTATCCCAAGCCGATTGATGCTTGGCGGCGATGATACAGGGACCGTCGGGCAGATTCGAGCGCCCGCGAATCTCGTGACGCAAGCCGCAAATCGTCGCTAGCAAACCCAGTGACACGCTGGCCCAGACCCGTCCGGCGCGAATCGTCGCCCCACGTGGCAGCGCTAGGATCGGTAGGCAGACGATGTGGATCGCCGCCCCCCAGAGCATAAACAGGGCGTTGAATGCCAGCGATCGCAGGGTGGTCATTCCTGCCGACCGGCGCCGCGGTTGATGGCCAGGGCGATCAGGTATTTGCTGTATTCGGTGACGATCAAGCTGGCGCTATCGGACCAGCGCAACCAACTATCCGGGCGGAAATTCGCGGAGAAGACCGGGTTCGGTATGATCTCCATCTCCGGCATGGCGCGGCGAAACTGGAGTAGGCTGCGCGGCATGTGATAGGCGGCGGTCACCAGGCGCAACGAGCGCAGACCGTTATCCCGCATCCATGCGGCGGTCTCGATGGCGTTGCCGTAGGTGCTATCCGCCTTGTAGCCGAGTGCTACACAGCATGTAATGTCGGCCTGCGGGCGTTTTGATACGCGCAGCAACTCCTGCACGTCGACAGCCGCACCCACGCCGGAGATAAATAGCTTCCCGGCCCGGTTCGCGGCCAGCAGATCCAGCCCCTCGGCAATGCGCCCGCCACCACCGGTCAATACGACAATGGCTTCCGTGCCGCGGGTAGTGTCCTCGACGCGTGTCGGCAGCAGGGAGGTGAACCAGACGAGTCCCGCCAACCAAGCGGCGAAGCCCAAGCCGAAAATGGCGGCGAGGCTCCATAACAAGCGCCGATCGCGCAGGCGCTGTACGACTTTGGCTAGGCCGACCATCGTACTCAAGGCATTCGCCCAAGGGTGCGTAGAACGGTCAGTCGCGCGGTGACCATGGCGATCAAGGCGACGACCAGCGGCAGCAGCGGCAGTACGGACCACTCGATGGGCAACAGCGACAAATCGGGCAGGGCAACGGCCTCGCCTTGTCCCAACAGGTTGGCGATCAGCAATACCGTAAGAACGGCCATAAATAACCCAAGCACGCCGCCGCGCAGCGCGAGGCGCAGGGCATGCGCCTGGAATTGTTGGGCGATGTATGAATCCTGCGCGCCGACAAAATGTAGCAACTCGATGACTTGGCCATGCACGGATAGCCCCATGCGGGTGGCAAATATAACCATGGTCACCGCCGATGCCCCCACCAGGCCGACCACGAGGCCGGCAACGAGTTGCACCGACCGGGCGATATCGAGCAATTTGCCCAGCCAGCTTTGGTGGTCGTCGAGCACGGTGCCGGGGGCGATCTGGGTTAGCTGGCGGCGCAGCTGGGTCATATCCGGCGGGGCCGCGCGGTCGACGCGGACGGCGATCAGCGCCGGCATCGGCAGATCCTGGTAAGCGGCTCCGGCCCCCAGCCATGGTTCGAGCAGGCGGGCGATCTCCTCGGCGCCCAGGACCTCCGCGTCGCGCACGCCCGGTACCGCCCGCAAGGCAGCAAGGATTTCGCCGACCCGGTCATCGGTGCCCGAATTGTTCGTCAAGTCGGGGGCCGGAACCTGTACGGTCATACGGCCGGCAAGGCCTTGGTCCCACCGGGTGACGATTTTGTTGGCCGCGATGGCCAAGATTAGGGCGAGGGCGGCCAAATACACCATTACCGCGACCAGCCAGGGCAGAAAACGCCCGGAGGCGTCGCGGTCGAGCGGCAGATCGGTGCGCCGGAGCAACATGTTAAGCAGCACTTCCCTTGGTGGCGGTGGGCGACCGCGAAAGCTCGATCTCGCCGTCACTTAACCGCAACACCGGGTGAGAAAAGCGCGAGACCAGGGTTTCATTATGGGTGGCGATGACGACGGTGGTCCCCAGCTTGTTCAGCTCTTCAAAAAGATAGAGCAGGCGTACGGCAATGTGGTCATCGACGTTGCCGGTCGGCTCGTCCGCGAGCAACAGATTCGGCCGGGCCACCACGGCGCGGGCGATGGCCACCCGCTGCTGCTGTCCGCCCGAGAGGGTCGGCGGCAGGGCGTGCAGATGGTCCGCCAGGCCAACCCAGGCCAACAACTCGGCGACGTGTTTGCGCACCTTGTCGGTTCGCTGGCCGCCGATGCGCAAGGGCAAGGCCACGTTCTCCAAGGCGCTCAAATGGTCGAGCAGGCGAAAATCTTGGAAGACGACACCGATTCGCCGGCGCATCAGAGCGGCTTCGCCGCGTGACAGGCCGGCCACGTCGCGCCCGAACATCTGAATGCCGCCGATGCTCGGCCGTTGCGCTAGGTGCATGAGCTTGAGCAGCGACGACTTGCCGGCGCCGCTGGGCCCCGCCATGAAATGGAAAGACCCCGGCTCCAGGTGAAATGTAACGTGGCGCAGGATCTCCGGGCCCGCCCCGTAGCGCAGAGAGACGTCCTCGAAACGCACCAAGACCTAGATATTCCTTCCGAAAGCGAATGGAGCCGAGCATGACACAGCGCCCTTTGTCTCGTAAAGCTTACACCGCCATGGCCGCGCCCCCCTATGGCAGGCAGCTTGCCTCCTGCCGCAGGCAGCTTGCGTTGATTCCAGCCGCCTCATATAAGGTTACCGCAGGGGGCATCAGGCAGAGAGGCAAATTTTCGCGCGATGAACCTGATCTGTCCATCATGCGCGACCACGTTTGTCGTCGAGACCGAGCAACTTGGCCCTGGCGGGCGCCAGGTGCGTTGCGGCAGCTGTGGTCATAGCTGGCATCAAGCAGCCGAAAACGGGGCGGCCGAAAACGAGGCCGAGGAATCCGCTCCGGCGGCAACCGAAACGCCGCCACCCGAAGCCACCCCTGAGACTGGCCCCGAGACTGGCGAAACACGGCCCGCGGCCGCGGCCGCGCCGCGGGAAAAGCGGCCGCGGCGGCGCGGGCCCAAGCCGCCGCGCCAAAAGGAAGCTCGCGGAGGCCGCGCATCCCTGCTTCTTGGCTGGATTCTATTCCTGGCGGTCATTGGCGGCCTAGCCGCCGGTGCGTATTTCGGGCGGGCGCAGGTGCTAGCATTGGTGCCCGCGGCGGAGTCGCTTTACCAAATGGCCGGACTTGTGCCTCCGCCGGTTGGTGTGCCGTTGGAGTTGCGCGATGTGAAAATCGCCCGCCGCCTCGTCGAGGGCGAGCAAGTCGTGGTCGTCGAGGGGGTGGTTTCCAATGTGACGGGCGAACCGCAATCGGTACCGTTGCTACGCGCCAGCCTTATAGATGCGAAGGGTAGTGAGGTTGAAAGCTGGACCTTTGCCGCCTCCGCCACGACCCTGCCACCAGGCGGCACTACGGGTTTCGAGACGATCGCCAAGAATCCACCGCCCGAAGGCAGCGTCCTGGTCGATTTCGTTGTTACCCCCTAGCGGGCTCCCAATAAGGCTTAAGCAAGGACGGAAGCAATCGCGGCCTGGGCGGCCGGCGGGTCATTCCAGCGCCGGTTGGAAACGATTGCCGGGTTTGCCCGGTCTGGAGTGGTGGCGGCCGGGTTGGCGGCACGCCGCGCCAGGCGGCTAAGAGCATTCTCGATATTCTCCGGACAAACATCATCGTAGCTGCGCACCAGGCCGCCGACGATACGCTTGGTATCCTCGTGGGTCCACCCGTGCGGCCGCTGCGCGCGCACCTCAAGGACTACGTCCAGGGCCGTGCGGAAGGCGGCAAACAACTGTGGTGGCAATCCGGCGCGGGCGTAAAGCGACTGAAACCCGCGCGTACCCCGATCGCGGATCAATTGCGTGACGTTGTCTTGCGGCAAACGGGCGATGGTCGCGAGGCTGGATTCGAAGAAGGCCAGATCCCCCTTACTCAGCGCGCGCAAGAGAAACGTCGGGCTCAAGCCATGAGTCGCGCGCAAGGCGTCGAGCAGGCGCTCGACCTCGTCCCGCGATGTGTTGGGTGCGATGGTCTCGGCGACGGCGCGGTCGCGTCCGTGCATGACGATCTCGTCGGCGAGTGCCGGCGGAAACTCATGCCGCTCGACCAGGCGTTCGCGCAGCGTCTCGGACACACAGGTGATAAGGCGCGCGGATACGCTCGCCGGTAAGGTCGGCCGGTCGATCAGCAAGGCATGAATGTCGCGGTCCTCGCCGAAGTCGGTGGCCACCTTGGCGTACGCGGCTTCGCCGATGTCGGCGCCCTGGTTTCCCAGCAGTGCGCCGACCACTTTCTTCTTACCGGTATCGACCAATGCGTCGGCTACCGACGGTGCGACCTTGGCGCGGCCGGCCACGGTGACCTGTTTGATCGTACACCCCTCCCGCACGATGGCGATGAGATCCTCGTCGGTCAGAACCTCGGAATAGCGAATGATCGGCAAGGCGACGGACTCCACGTCGCGGGCCAAGGTAAGGGCCATGCTGGCCGGCAGGAATGGGCAGTGTTTGACGTGCTCGCTCAAGGCTTCGCGCACGCGGACCTCCACGTCACCGGCGAAACGCTCGATGATGTCGATGGCATAGCGCCGCTCTTGCGCGGTCAGGCCGCCGCGGGCGAAGACGGCGGCCACCCCAGCCGCCGTCTCCGCCCGGGCACTTGGCGAAGGATCGCGGCGCAGGCGCGTGACGCTGGCTTGCGACAGGTGCGGCGGCGTTTCCTTGCTGGCGACCATGTTTGTACACTCTCGTTTATTGGTAAAGATCGGTGAAGCTTAATGAGAGTTTAACACGACTTAAGAGAATGTCAATTATATAGTAAGTAAAATTAACTATAAATTTGAATGTAATTCTATTGTTTATTATAGTTATTCTCTATCATTTGGCAATATTAAAGCGAATTATCTTATTCAATGTTAACTAGACATTAATCGTCCTGCCCCACCATCGCCCGTCATATCAGGAGATGAAATACCAATGGCCCGGATTCTCGTCGCCGAGGACGATCTATCGGTGCAAAGCTTCGTGACTCGCGCCTTAACCAATGCCGGGCACGCGGTCACCTCGGTTGAAGACGGCCTGTTGGCCCTGGAGGCGCTGAGCGCATCGGGCGGCGGTAGCTACGACTTGCTGATCACCGATATCGTCATGCCTGGTATGGACGGCATTGCCCTCGCTCTGAAGGTAGCGCGGGATCGGCCAAATCTACGGATCCTCCTGATGACCGGCTATTCGTCGGAACATCAGCGGGCCCACAATCTCGACGAGATCATCTTCGATGTGGTGGAAAAGCCTTTTACCCTGGAACAAATCTGCCGCCAGGCGGAAGCGGCGCTAGCCTAAAACTGCCGCAACAGCCTGTCGATGTAGTCCAGCTCGAGGGCCGGACGGCTCCGGTCGCCACGGCGGCGGCGTAGCTCGTCGAGGATTTCGCGGGCCCGGCGAAGCTCCATGCGGTCGGGAATCTCGACACCTTCCAGGGCCTCGATGCCGGAGCTGCCTGGCCGTCGTCCGAGCGGGTCCTGGCCCGTGCCCGGGCGAACGCCGAGCTGACCCGCGTTGCGTTCGGCGGCCTGACCCATTTGCTCCATGAACTTCTCCGTCATGCTTTGCAGGCCCTGTTGCAGCTGATCCATGGAGCGGGTTTGCGGCGGCACCGCATCGCCCGGCCGGTCGCCCTGCAGGGCATCGCGGGCATCGCGCATGGATTGCTCGGCCCGGCCCAGGGGGCGCGGAATGTCGCCCAAGGTCTCGCCCAGGCGCCGCATCATTTCGCCGAGCTGCCGGCGCAGGCGATCTTGAGCCTGCGCGTCATCGCTGTTTTGCCGGGAGTCCGACGACTGGTTTTCGTCGCTTGGGCCACGCTTGAGCGACCGTTGATAGCTGCGGTCGAGCAATTCCTGCTGCCCGCGCATAAGCGATTCCATGTCCTGCAACATCTGGAAGGCATTGCGGCCGTTCTCGTCGAGGCCAGGAGAGAAGGGGCTGGCGCGCAGGTTCTCCAGCATATTTTGCAGCTGGGAAAGCATATCCCGCGCCGCGTCGCGGGCGCCGCTGCGGGCCATCTCGCGGGCTTGGTCGATCATCCGCTGTAGCTCGTCGCTCGGTAAAATCTGGGTGTTGGGGGGCAGGGGTTGCGGCTCGCCGCCGGCGGCGAGCTGGTCGCGCATCTGCTCCGCCAAGGCTTCGAGAAAACGATCGAGCGCCTGTTGCAACTCATCCATCAATTGCTCGATTTCGGCATCGTCGGCGCCGCGCGTCAGGGCGTCCATCAAGGCCTTTTGCACCTCGCGTAGATCGCGCTCGGCGATGGCCAAATCGCCCTCCTCGATACGCAGAGCCGTATCCCAGAGAAGTTGCTGCACCTGCGGCACGGCCCCTGGTGCCGCGTCATAAATCAATCGACGCTCGGCCGCGCGCAAGGCTAGTGCGACGACAAAATCGTTAAAGTAGCGGTCCGGTTCCGCATAGATATCACTCAGCGCGCGGGCGATTGGCAGGCGCCCCTGGGGATTGAGGGTCAGTTGTTTACGCAACTCCACCAGGGCACGGGCGACCGGGTGATTGAAGATGCGTTCCGGCAAGACGGTACGCACGGCTTCGCTTGTTCCCTGCTGGCCGATGCCATCTTCGGCGACCAACTGGATGGTCACCGCCAACCCGGCCCATGGATGCGGTGTCAGATCGGTGTAGCTGGTCCCGTTGGCTTGTTTGAGATCGGTGCCGGGCAGCGCCAATTCCACCTCCAGGGGGGCGACGTTGGCATCGTCCAGGCGCTGGATGCGGGCGATAACCGAGGTCAAGCCATAGTCGTCGCTGGCGCTGTAGTCGAGGCGCAGGGCGGCGCGTTCGCTGCGTGCCGGCGGGGCCTGGAATTCGATGCGCGGGGCCGCGTCGGGCAGCAAGATCAGCGGCCACTCCGCCAAGGTCGTATCGCTCTGCACCACCGCCAGGCGATCGCCCGATGTAACCTTGGCGCTGATTTTATACGCATCCGTTGCGATGTTGGAGAAGTCGGTCCGGGTTTCGCCGATGCGCAGCGCCGGAACGCCGCGCCCCCCCTGAACCTGGGCTAGAACCGTGCTGCCCGTGGCAACGGTCAGCGGCGTTTGTGTGCTAGCGGCGGTGTCGAGGAACACGGGCGGCAGCCCTGTATAGGGCGGCGGGTTGATCCAGATATCGAAGCTGGCGGGCGGTGCCGCGGCGAAGACCGTCATATCCGGCCACAAAGCCCTGTTCAGCCGGTTCGACCAGTCGTCGCGACCGGCAACCAGCGCGATGACGAGAACCAGACCCAGCGCCGCGCGCAATGCCAGGGGATCGACCGCGGCCAAGCCGGCGCGCGGCAGCCGCAACCGCAGACGCGCGATCTGTGCCCGCACGCGCTCCCGGTGCACCGCCCACAGGTGCAAGGTGTCGCGGTCGCCGGTTCCTGTCGCCGGCGCGTCCTCCAGCATCGTAAGTGGGCGATGGGACAGGCCGCTGTCCTGTTCCAGACGGCGGCGCGCTTGCTGCCGCGAGGGCCAGCGAAGGCGTCGCACCGCCTGGATAAGCGATACTACCACGGCGATACCGAACGCGCCCAGCACTACGCCATGCAGCCACCCCGGTAACGCCGGCAAAACGTTGAACAAGGCGAGGGCGAAAAACAGGCCGGCGATGCCCACGGTGGGCCAGATGGCGGGCCACACCCGTTCCCACATTAGCGCCGCCCGAGCCAGCACAACGAGCACCGATAGCCGCCGCGGCTGTGGTGTGGGGGTCACCGCCCGCTTCGTGTCCGGGCGCCGCGCGCGGCGTTGCCGGCGATGATGATGGGCTCGGCGTTGCGCCCGTCGTCCGGGTCCAACCAGGCGGGTAGAGTATCGCGCGCGATCAGGGCGGCCACATCCGGGCGCGGCCGCACCACGGCATACTCGGCCTCGCGTACCAGTACCTCGGCCGCTGGCGGTCGGCAGTTGTAGCTGGAGGCCATGACCGCGCAATAGGCACCCGCCGAGGCGAACGCGAGAAGATCGCCGCTGGCTAGCGGTGGCAGATCGCGCTGGCGGGCGAAGGTATCGGTGGATTCGCAGACCGGGCCGACCACATCGACCGGGGCTAGCGCCGCGTTCGCCGCCGGCTCGCGCACCGGCACGATCTCGTGCCAGGCATCGTAAAGCGGCGGCCGGATCAGATCGTTCATGCCCGCATCGACGATGACGAAGCGCCGCGCCGTGCCGTCCTTCACATAGAGGACGCGGGTGACCAGAATGCCGGCGTTGCCCATCAGGCATCGGCCGGGCTCGAAGACCAGCTCGGCCTCGATACCGGCGGTCAACTCGCGCACCAGGGCGGCATACGCGGTCATATCCGGCGGCGTCTCGTCGCGGTAGGTAATTCCCAGGCCGCCACCGAAATCGAGCCGGCGCAATGGCACACCGGCGCCGCGTAACTCGCGATAGAGATCGATCAGGCGGGTGAACGCCGCCCGGTAGGGCGCCGTCTCGGTCAACTGCGAGCCGATATGAACCGCCAAGCCTTCGAGCGACAGACCGGGCAGGGCGGCGGCGCGCGCGACCACCGCCTGCACGTGGTCCAGATCGATGCCGAATTTATTCTCGGCCTTGCCGGTAGAGATGTTCTTGTGGGTGCGCGCATCCACGTCCGGATTTATGCGCAACGCGACCGGCGCCCGCATGCCTTTGTCGTGCGCGACGTGCGACAAAAGCTCCAGCTCGTGCAGGGATTCCACGTTGAATTGCAGGATGCCCGCGTCCAGGCCGGCGGCCATCTCGGCGGCGGTCTTGCCAACCCCGGCGAAGACAATCTTGTGCACCGGGACACCGGCGGCCAAGGCGATCTGCATCTCGCCGCCGGAAACCACGTAGGCACCGGCGCCCAGGCGCGCGAGCGTGCGCACCACCGCCAAATTGCCGTTGGCCTTGAGGGCGTAACACACGGTGGCGGGAAGGCCGGACAGGGCGGCCGTGAAATCGGTGTACGCGGTTTCGATGGCGGTCGCGGCATAGCAATAGAACGGTGTTCCGACGTCCTCGGCCAGCGTTTCTAGGGGCACACCCTCGGCGTGCAGAGCGCCGGCACGATAGGCAAAAGGTGTCATTGCGGTGCCTCCGGCAATGGCCCCGATTGATAGGTAGTGGTCGTTGTCCGGTCTGTTGGAAACGGCGATAGGCTGCCTGCCGTTGGCGGTGGGAGCCGCTCCCGTGTCTTGCTCGGTTCCTCGGTTTTCGGCGGCAGCACCGAGACTGGATTCGGATACTGTTGCGGGTAAGTGTAGCTCACCGTGGTATCGTCGGGCGGCTCCAGCGCGGCTCTCTTACCGCAGGCGCCAAGTGTTGCCAGCACTGTAACGGCAATGATCAATCGCTGGGCCTGACGCAGGCCGTTCATAGGAACCGCTCCCGCGCCTCGACGACGGCCGCTTTCACCCGCGCCGGCGCCGTGCCGCCCAGGCTATCGCGGCTCTTTACCGCATTTTCCACCGACAATACGTCGAAGACATCCTGGGTCATGCGCGGTTCGATTTCTTGCATCTCCACAAGCGGTAGATCGGCTAATTGGCACCCGCGCGCTTCGGCGCGTTGCACGATGGCGCCGGTGGCATGGTGAGCCTCGCGGAAGGGCAAGCCGAGCACACGCACCAGCCAATCGGCCAGATCCGTGGCGGTCAGGAAACCACCGGCGGTCGCGGCGCGCAAGGCCTCCGCGTCGGGGCGCATATCGCGCATCATGCCGGTGCTCGCCGCCAGGCACAGGGTCAGCGTATCGGCGGCGTCGAAGACCGGCTCCTTGTCTTCCTGCATGTCCTTGCCATAGGCCAGCGGCAGGCCCTTCATGACCACCAGCAGGGCATTGAGGGCGCCGATCACCCGGCCGCATTTGCCGCGCACCAGCTCGGCCGCGTCCGGATTGCGCTTTTGCGGCATGATCGAGCTGCCGGTGGAAAAAGCATCCGATAACGCCACGAAGGCGAAGCGGTCCGTGCACCAAATGACGATCTCCTCGGCCAGGCGCGAGAGGTGCACGGCGAGGATGGCTCCGGCGCCCAGGAATTCGAGCGCGAAGTCCCGGTCCGAGACCGCATCGAGGGAATTGGCCGCCGGCCGGTCGAAGCCCAAGGCCGCCGCTGTCGCCGCCCGGTCGATGGGAAACGAGGTGCCGGCCAGGGCGGCCGCGCCCAGCGGGCATTCGTTGAGGCGGGCGCGGCAATCCGCCAGCCGGCCCCGGTCGCGCCCGAACATCTCCACATAGGCCAGAAGGTGATGGCCCAGGGTGATCGGCTGGGCCGGTTGCAGGTGCGTATAACCGGGCATGACGGTCGCGGCATGGGCCTCCGCCTGGTCGATCAGGGCGGCTTGCAGATCGCGCAGCTG
>Ga0114931_10010009_pt1 | contig 11322 bp, 8 predicted proteins | sample 2SBtaG_FD_89579 | JGI IMG/M metagenome (GOLD analysis project Ga0114931, IMG submission 89579) | Deep subsurface microbial communities from Kolumbo volcano to uncover new lineages of life (NeLLi) - 2SBTROV14_V59a metaG | ecosystem: Environmental > Aquatic > Marine > Volcanic | place: Kolumbo...
CACAAGATCAACGCCATGCACACGCTTCGGTTTGAATTTGGCAGACGGAACTATGATGCGTTAAAACGAAATATCGACTGGAGCATATTCGGAGGCACTTTTGACGAAAATCCGCAGCGTCCGGATTCCTTCATAGCCGATGGCAATGAGATTAGTCTCAAGCTGATCGCGGCCCTCGACTGGCGCGACAACCCGGTTTTTCCTATCTCCGGATGGTATTTCCAGGGTATTTATGAGCACACGGCGGAGGATTTTGTCACCGACGGTCTGTTTCTCACCGCCAAGCGCTACCAGCCAACCATCTCAAATCAACGCCTGATCGTGAGGGCTTTACTCGGTTCGAGAACCGGCAGCCTGGCGGAACAGTACAGCATGGATCTCGGCGGTCTCGGCAGTCTGCGTGCTTTCGATGACAAAGAATTTAACGGCAACCGCATGTTCCTACTGAACGCCAACTATCTGTTTGGCGGTGACCTTCTGCAAAGAATACCGTTGCAAAACCTCCCTTTTGTCGGGGCCTTTTGGACGACTCTTTCGCTGGGTGTTTTCCTGGATACCGGCTGGGTGGACAGAGTCGATGTGAACGACAAATTTTTGACCGGTTTTGACGGGCTGACCCTGGATAACCTGGAAACCGATGTTGGCTTCTCCCTTTTAGTCCTCGATGGCGTTCTGCGAATGGATGTTGCAAGACGAACAAATTCCGATCCCGGCAGAGACGATTATCGTATAACCTTTCGACTCCTTGAAAATTTCTGAGGGGTCGCCAAATTAATCCTTCGTTTTTGTTGACCGGTTCCGCAATGTACCGCAAAATTTCTTACCGGATCTCTTTCCTCGCACTCATAAGCCTTGTCGTACAACTTCAGGTCGTACAGGCGTTTGGCCAAAGGGCGTCCAGGATTCAAAACACGCCCGAGGAAATGAGCAAGAAGCCGGAAAGAATCAGGCTCATTCTGATTCAAGGCAACGAAAAAACGCGCGAAGAAACCATCCTGCGTGAAATGAAACTTCGGCAAGGCCAGCCCCTCGTTCTCGAAGAATTGGAGCGGGACCGTTTACGCATTCAAAATTTGGGCATTTTTAACCGGGTTGAAATCGACATTGTCCCCACGGATGCGGGTTCGATTTTGATCGTGTCGGTGAGTGAAATGTGGTATTTCTTTCCATATCCGATCATCTTTCGCAATGAGCGCAGTTGGAGCCGCCTCTCGGTCGGTGCCGGGCTTTTATATAACAATTTTCGCGGCCGCCGCGAGGTGATCGATTTTTCGGCCTGGCTTGGCTTTAATCCCGCGGCACGACTCTCTTATTCGAATCCATGGATTTTCGGAAAGGCGAAGCTTTATACCCGCGTCTCACTATTCGGCCGCAGAATCCGTAACCGGACTTTCACCGTTCAGGACTCGGTCGTAAACGAAAACCAGTTCGGCTTCAGTTGGACTCTCGGCAAACGCTTCGGGCACTTTACCTATTTCGATGTCAGCATTGGCTATCGCCGGTTGACCCTTTCAGATGGAGGGCAAGGCGCAACCCTCTCCCCTTCAGGAACCGACAAACTTCCCAATGTCGGCTTCAGTTTTCGCTATGATTCCCGAGACCTGTGGGAGTATCCGCACAAAGGCGAATTCGTGACACTCTGGGCTAGCAAAACGGGTTTCTTCAGCGATCATATCGACTACTTGCGTTACGGTGCTGACTTACGCAAATACATTCCTATCGGCACGACGACTCTGGCGTTTCGGTCCGCGGTCAACCTGTCGGATGGAACCATACCGGTGTACGACAAAGTGCACTTTGGGTTTGCCACGCGTATTCGTGGCCATTTCCGCAAGCGGCGAACTGGCGATAATCTGCTGCTGGCGTCCGCTGAGTTCAGATTTCCGATCATTCCGATCAGCTTTCACGATTGGGGACCCTTTCGCGGAATGGGGCAGTACGGTTCCAATTTACGCTTTGGGGTGAGCGGCGGCCTCTTCATCGACACAGGCAACGTTTGGTTTCAGAACGATGATTTTGACACGAACGATTTTATTTCCGGCTGGGGCGCGGGACTGCATTTTTTCTTGCCCTACAATGGTTTGATTCGACTCGAATATGGCTTCGACGAAAATTGGAACGGCCAGGTCATCGTGGATGCACTGGTCAGTTTTTGACTATGAATGTCCTTGGAATTGAAAGTTCGTGCGATGAAACGGCGGCGGCGGTCTGGCTTGGAGACCACCTGGCATCCAATATTATTGCCTCGCAGGATGTCCATCACCGGTTTGGCGGGGTTGTTCCTGAACTCGCCTCACGGGCCCATATTCAACATATTCTTCCGACCGTCGAGAGCGCGCTTTCCAAAGCCAACCTGGACAAACACGACCTCGACGGCATCGCGGTGACTTACGGACCCGGGCTTGCGGGTTCCTTGCTGGTTGGCCTCAACTTCGCCAAAGCTATGGCGCTGGCTTTGCGCAAGCCATTTGTCGGCGTGCACCACATCGAAGGCCACGTCTTGTCCAATTCGGTCCTGGCCGCGGGTCCGGTGCCGCCTTTCATCTCCCTGGTTGTTTCCGGCGGCCACACACAACTGATGCTGGTTAAGGAGTGGGGTCATTATCAAATTCTCGGACGAACCAGGGATGACGCCGTCGGTGAGGCCTTTGACAAAGTCGCCAGGATGTTGAACCTGCCCTATCCGGGTGGCCCCGCGATCGAAAAGCTAGCCCAAGGGGGGCAAGCCAGTTACGTTCGCTTCCCGGAGGGAAAAATCAAAGACAACGAACTCGACTTTAGCTTCAGCGGCCTGAAAACCGCCGTGCTCTATTATCTTCATTCTCTTTCGGAAGACGAACGAATCGAGCATCGCGCGGACATCGCGGCAAGTTTTCAGGAGGCTGCAATCGGCGCACTGGCGGCTAAGAGCCTTCGGGCTCTGGAGAACCATCATATCGGGCAATTGGCCCTGGCCGGAGGGGTTGCTTGTAATGGTACCTTAAGAAACAAACTGACGGCCTTGAGCGCGGCGCACGGATTTAAACTTTTCTATCCGCCGCCCTTGCTCTGCACCGACAATGCCGCGATGATCGCCAAAGCAGGTCTTTTTTATTTGCAACGGAATATGACTTCAGATTTTTCGCTCAGTCCGCGGCCGACACTGCCATTGGAACAGAACAACCCCTTCAGTCAGAATGCCAAATGCGACGCACGGGTGGAACATAAATCAGAGAATAGCTCTTGAACGAAATCGCTGACATTACGTTAAAAACGAACGGTAGCCTGGCTTTCCTGCTCCTTGCGATTTTGGCTGCCGCCGCGCTTAGCACTTATGTTTACCGCAACACTATTCCACCCGTGCCCGGATTGTGGCGGGCACTGCTGGCCTCGTTACGAGGACTCGCGATCATACTGGTGATACTCCTTTTATTTGAGCCAATTTTGAGCATTACACGTGAGAAGCTGGAAAAACCCGTGGTGGCCGTCTTGGTCGATGATTCCGCCAGCATGGGACTCAAAGATGAAAAAGGCATTCGGTCGCAAGCGGCGCACCAGGTCCTTTCAACCGACTTGTTTCAATCTCCCCTTAACGATATAGAATTGCGGTTCTTTCCCTTTTCACACGACCTGGAAAATCAAACCTTCGCGCCGCCCGACTCATTGACTTTTGCCGGGGATGGTACCAACATCCGGTCGGCCCTGGAAGCGGTGTCAGAACGGCTGACCGAAAAAAACTTTGCCGCGGTCGTCCTGGTGAGCGATGGCGGCGACAATTTGGGCGAAAGTCCGGCCAGACTCGCGAAAACCTATCGCGTCCCTATTCACACGGTGGCAATCGGAGACCCTTCCGAACAGAACGACCTTCTGGTCTCCAACTATGCCACCAATGAAGTGGCCTACTCAGATACGGATGTACCGGTCGAAGTTTATATCAAAAGCGCCGGTTTCAAGAATCGCAAAATTCCGGTTACCCTGAAGCAAAATGGCCGGACGCTGGACACACAATTCGTCACACTGGCTGGCAATAGCCTGGAGCAAAAGGTTCGACTGACCTTCAGGCCGGAAAAGGCCGGCCTGTACAAGTACGACATTGAAGTGCCTGAGATTGAAGGCGAATTGACCAACCTCAATAACAAAAAATCATTTTACACAAAAGTACTGAAAAATAAACTGCGTGTCCTTTTGGTCGCGGGTGCGCCCAGCGCCGATCTTTTGTTTTTGAAACGTTCCCTGATTGCGACTGAAAATTTTGAAGTGAATACATTCATCGAAAAATATCGGGGTGAATTTTACGGCCGTTCACCCGCCGAGGCCACGGAGTCACGAAATTACGATTGTGCCATTTTTGTCGATTATCCGCGCTCCGCCTCAAAACAACGCGACCTGGATCACTTCAAGAAGGCACTCGCCTTCGGCATGCCGGCACTTTTCCTGCCCGGGAAGAAAACGGACCTTGACAAATTGATGCAGTGGAAGGAATTTCTTCCCGTGACGCGGAAACCGCGGCGCGGCGCGGAAAAATCGGTCTACGTTAAGATTCCACCGCAGGGGTTGTACCACCCCCTGCTGCGGCTGTCCGATGATAACCTGGAAAACGAAGCACGCTGGCGGGAATTGCCACCGGTTTTTAGCAATCTGCTCCTCACGGACCTGGCAAATTCCGCCAAGACCATTATGCTCACCGACCCACAACGTGCCGGTTTGGCACAACGCGGCACCACACCTTTTATGACCGTTCTCGATTCAGGTAAACGCAAATCAATCCTTCTTGCCGGGTACGGCCTCTGGCGCTGGGATCTTCTGATGTGGGGGGTCGGCAAATCTAACGAAACTTATCTACGCTTTGTCCGCAACGCACTACGTTGGTTGACGACTCAGGAAGACAGCAAGTTGGTGCGCGTAGTCTCTAACAAAGAAATCTATCGCAGCGGGGAAGAGGTGGAATTTTCAGCTCAGGTCTATTTTGAGGACTATCAGCCGGTCGATGGCGCGGAGGTTGTGGTGCAGTTGCGGAGTAATGAAACGCGGCACGAACTGACTTTGAACGGCATCGGCGATGGCCGTTACGAAGGCACGCTTCAAATTCTCGAGGGCGGTGATTATGAATTTAGCGGCACCGCGCATCAACAAGGTAGAGTCCTCGGCCGCGATGCCGGGAAATTTTCAGTTGAACCCTTTAGCCTCGAATACCAGAATACATCCATGAATCAAGACCTTTTACAGCGAATCGCGCTGGAGAGTGGCGGGACCTACTATACACCTGAAGATGTCGAAAATCTCAGCGCTAACATGTCTTTCCCAAAAAAATTCGTGACCTTGACCAGCGAATGGGAGTTGTGGAACCGTCTGCCGGTTCTGGCGCTTTGCATCCTGATATTGGCCGCGGAATGGCTCATCCGAAAGCGAAAGGGCATGCTGTAAAAATGGTTTCGGGACCTGACTCAACCCCAGGACAGGTGGATAGACGGGTGACTCTTAGGAGAGTGCAGGAACGCATGCGAGAACATGGGAAAATTTGGGCTTTTGACTTAGCCGATGCGTTGGCATTCCAACTCTATCATACGCCAGAAGCTTTTCCTTGAAGATAAGAAATGGGACAATGCCAAGCACTCATCGTGGGGACTAAAAGGGGTTGAGGTGTGTAAATGAGAGCATTACCAAAACTCAAACCGGATAAACCGGAAACTCAAAGCGCCGGGAAGTAGTTGCGGCAGTCGCAGTCTTTTTTCTGCTACTGCTCACTTCTACTGCCACTCGTCCCAAGATTTCTCATAGTGTTGGGGAAAATTTCTTGCCAAAAAATTGCAAAATTTTACAGCTTAGGTGCTAACGGTCTAAACGCCTACCGTCGAAACAACTAAGTTTCACAAAACAGGTATCTTAACGGATGATTAGAATTTCGAATTTGTGTCATTCATACGGCAGTCAGGAGCTATTTAGAGACGCCACTTTCAGCGTCAATTCCCGTGAGCGGGTGGGGCTAATCGGTCGCAACGGTCACGGAAAAACTACCTTGTTCAGACTCATTCTGGGGCAGGAACGACAGGAATCCGGCACGATTGCCATCCCCAAGAACTACCGCATCGGCAGCCTGGAACAACATCTGAGTTTTAGCAAGTCCTCGATTGCGGAAGAGGCGGCATGCGGTTTGCCGCCGGGACAGGAACACGATTATTGGCGGGCCGAAAAAATTTTAATGGGACTCGGTTTTCAGGAAACCGACCTGCAGCGCCCTCCCTCCGAGTTTTCCGGCGGATTTCAGGTTCGGCTCAACCTGGCCAAGGTGCTCCTGTCGGAACCGGACATGCTGTTGCTGGATGAACCGACCAACTATCTCGACATTATTTCGATTCGGTGGCTGATTCGCTTCCTGCGCGCCTGGAAGGGTGAGCTTATTCTAATCACGCATGATCGCAGTTTCATGGACAGCGTGACCACTCACACACTCGGCATCCATCGTAAACGGATCCGAAAAATCGAAGGCTCAACGGATAAATATTATGATCAGATTGCGGCGGAAGAGGAAGTGCATGAAAAAACGCGTCTGAACGACGAAAAGCGGCGCAAGGAAGTGGAGTTGTTTATCAGCCGCTTTCGTGCCAAGGCCCGTCTGGGAGGTCTGGTTCAATCCAGAGTCAAGACGCTGGCCAAGCAGGAACAGAAGCATAAACTAGAGAGAATAGAGACCCTTGAATTCTCTTTTAATGCCTCTGCATTTCGGGCCAAAGTCATGATGGAGGCCAGCGACCTCTCGTTTCAATACGATGACGAACACGGCAAGCTCTTCGAAAAGCTGGGCCTGACCATTGCCCAAGACGATCGCATCTGTGTTGTTGGCAAGAATGGCCGCGGCAAGACAACCCTGCTCAAGGTGCTTGCCGGCGTTCTGCAGCCAGGGAGTGGCACGATTAGAAAACACCCCTCTTTAGAAGTGGGTTATTTCGAACAAACCAATACGGCCACGTTAGACCCAAACAAAACCATAGAAGAAGAGATTCTCTATTCGGCTGAAGCGTGCACGCAGCAGAAGGCACGGGACATCGCCGGCGCGATGATGTTCAGCGGTGACGATGCCCTGAAGAAAATTTCCGTTCTTTCCGGCGGCGAAAAAAGCCGTGTCTTGCTGGGAAAACTGCTGGTCAGCCCGAACCACCTGCTGCTGCTCGACGAACCCACCAACCATTTGGACATGGAATCGTGCGACTCACTCATGGCCGCCATCGATGCATTCGACGGCGCCGTGGTTTTGATTACGCATAACGAAATGTTTCTGCACACGCTGGCGAATCGATTGGTAGTGTTTGACCGTGGTCAGTTTTCTATTTTTGAAGGACGGTACCGTCAGTTCCTGGATGAAGTGGGTTGGGAGACGGATGACCATTCAGGCCGCTCAAATGGGCGACGCAAGCATGGCGAATCCATTATTGTCGAAAACAAAGCCGGGGACAAGAAGGCATTGCGCCAGCAAAAGGCAAGTCTCATTCAAGAAAAATCGAAAATCCTCAAACCCCTCGAAACGCGGATGGCCGAGTTAGAAACGCGCATCGAGCAGTTTGAAGCGGAAGTGAGTCAGAAGACCCAGGCACTGGTCGATGCCGCCACTAGCGGCGATGGCCTGCGTATCGCGACGCTGGCAAAAGAGGAGCAGGCCCTCAAAGCACGGCTCAACCGATGTTATGACGAGCTCGATTCAGTGACGCGCGAATTTGAGCGAAAATCAGAAGAGTTCGCACAGCTCTTAGAGAATTTTTGAGAAACAAGATTGGGTCTTGTGCGGGTGCAATGACAAGCTTTATAGTGACATCATAGCCACCGTCTGAGCGACTTCGCTTCCCTGGCGAGGAGTGTCGAAGAATGAAGACTCCATGAGATCGGGCTCTTAGCGGATGATTCAGCGAAGCGGCCGAAATTACAATCCACACCACCGCCAGAAGTAAATCCAAAATGACAGCAAGATGCGGGCATCACTAATTCAGTGCATTTCCCCTATCAATCAAAAGCACCCAACTTGACCGAATAGAAAAGGCCTGCTCCGTCAACGGGGCAGGACCTTCTCATTACGTCCGCAGCGCCCTTTTTCCTGCACACTTAAATGCCCTGCCAAAGCCACCCGAAAGTTCCGGCAGTCAATGAGGCGTAGACAAGTCCATCAAACGTCGATTTGATCGTCACACTCCATGCACGTTTGTACCAGATGGAATTTTGCCAGAGCGCCAGAGAGTAGCCCATAAAAGCGGTACAACCGATAAAGCGGAAAACCTCCAGATAAGGCGCATCGGCCGGCAAGGCTCGTCCGGCAATATAGGCAGAGAAAATGTTTACGACGACAATGTAAAGGAACCACTGTATCAAGCTTGCGTTCATCGAAGGAATGCCGTTTGGCATAATCGTGATAAAGGCGACAGGCCCGGCCTTGACCCTTGTAATATATTCCGGCGTGCCCATCGCTTTCGGGCTTCCCGCGTACGGCATCGCATATTCCCCTGGTGGAATTTTGAACTTGGCGAGTTCGCTCATGACACTACCTTCGTCCGGGACGGCGCTAAAATCCGAACGATGGTAAGTTAGCATCATGTGAATGATGGAACTGGCCACGAAAACCAACGTTGCCGAGACCAGGATCGGCAGCCAAAGTGAGACAATGGAAACCATATCTCCCTCCTCCTAGTTGTGTGAATGTTATCGAAAGTATCCATTTCGACCACGACACAAAACGCAGGCGCCGTGGAGATACTTTCATCTGCTTGCCCCTTCAGTCGTTTATTGCACCGACGCCAACACGGTTTTGGTGCTTCATATTCGGATGATGGCTCCTCTTTACAGCAATGGTGTCCATCCTTGGCGGGTCATGGCTGCTGCATTCAGCACACCATGGTTGTGATCAGGAATTTCGGAGATCCCTCGGAACATAAGGTAGGAAAAATGGTGGCCTGGCGCAAGCACTTTTGCTTGCAACGAACGGGCGGTGAAAATCATGGACCTTCGCCTATCTCATCCGTATCAGAAGAATTTGTTATTATCGGCATGTCTAGGACACATCCACTCAACGGCACCACATTTGAACATTGCCAAGGACGGTCCCAAAAGTAACGCCAACCTGGTCCGGAGGCGTCTCGCGTAAGATAACATGACCTCAAGAGTCCAACCAAACGTTCTTCCAGAGACCCTGGCTCTAGCCTTAATTGGGACAGCCCCACTTCTCCCTCACCGTATAACAGTCGCAAGAAAACGCTCGACCGCATAAACGACCCACTGGCCGCCTGGACCGCTGAGGTTGAAATCGCAGCCATGCGTCGCCCAGGGCAGTTCCAGATAAACATGAGGAACGCCATTCTCTCGCAGCTTTGCGGATAATCGGCGGCTCTGCTCCGGAGAAACCAGCTCGTCTCTTGCTCCGTGAATCAACAAAGTAGGCGCTGCAGAAACGCTGACATAGTGAATGGGCGACGCCTCCCGGTACACCTCCGGCAATTCCTCCGGATTGCCACCCAAAAAGTCCTCGAGCACACCTCTTGAATCAATGACAAGAGGATTGGCGGGATGCAGATAGCCATAGGTGAGGTCCGCTGGAGCATATAAAGAAACCACCCCCCGAATGGCCGGGTCGGCTGCGCTGTAGGCGACCAGCAGCGCTAACTGTGCTCCGGCGGAACGCCCTAGCAAGATCAGTCGCGCCGGGTCTAGCTTGAATTCCGCGGCGTGTCTTTTCAAATAGGTAATGGCCTGCCTGATGTCCTCTCTGGGCGCGGGGTAACGGGCAGCGGGCGCCAGGCGGTAATTGAGAGATGCAACGACGTACCCTTTGCCGGCAAGATAGCGATTGAGATCCGGCATGTCGGTGCTGTCGCCACCGCGCCAGGCACCGCCGTGGATGACCACAACACACGGATTCGCCGTGTCACCGGAATCCGGTTGGTAGAGGTCCAGGGTCAGAGACCGCCCCTCTACCTGTTTGTAGGAATGCGTCGTGCTCTCAATAGTCGGCAACCCGATGCCAAGCAGCAGGTCGGAAAAATCCAATGGACTTCCGCCCGGGGAAGTGGCCTGCTGTCCATTCTTGCCAAAAGCCGTTTCAAATTTCTCGGACAATCTACTGTTGAGCGGTAGCGCCCGCAGGATGGGCGTCAGCGCCAGGAAGGCGGCAACCAACCCCAGAGCGGCACTCAGCCGGCCGGCCCCGGACTTTCGCCAGCCGGGGAGTAGCACAATGAGCGACGACATGGCCAGCAGATGACCGTACCCGGTGACTCCGACGGCCACCATCCATAGAAGATGCGTAGGGGCCGGGAAGACCGCCAGTAACGAAAGAGCAAAGACCAGGACGGCATACGCAACTCGAAAGTAATTCAGCACAATTGTTATTTTGCTGATATTCACTTCACCCGCCAATGCAAAATGTCAATCTCCTCGAGGGCACCCGAAAGGCCTGCGAATGCCTCTAAACGCCAAATTGTGCCAGGTGGTGATCGAGATGCTTGTACATGCCCCAACCTTTCTCTTCAAGAGTCATCCTGCCAAAAAGGGGATGAACTTGTTGCGCGGCTTTTTCCTTGTCCTGCTGGCTGAATGCCTGCAATGCCCGCCGCAGACGCTGTTTTTCGCTGGCAAAGTCACACTCTTCCGTCTGTTTGTACTGCGGGTGCGTTTGCGCACCCCTGCGAAAGGGCTTATCAGCGACAACCATTTTTCGTATCACACAACCCAGCAGTTTGACGATGAACGGCGTGTTGCGCAACTCCTTGCCGTTGGTCACTTCCAGGACCTCCGCACAATGAGCCATCATTTGGGCGGAACTCATGCTGCCCCACAGCGCCCGGGAGTCCGCGCTCACCCGGTCGATCCGACTCAAACACTCCTGGCAAGCTTCCTCTGAATATAGATTTTTCTTCATTAGATTCTCCATATAATTGACCGATTCTCCTTCTGGCCCGGACGAAACATGACACTTTTTTTGCAATTATGCAAGGAACCTAAAGGTGAGGCACCTCTATAATTCCTGGCAACTACTTGCGGACGAGTGGTTTTCAACCCGAACGCCACAACACGACGATTGAAAAATAATGTATTCTTTTTCTTCCCCAGGCGACTCATTTTTCAAATGATTTTCTGATGCTCTTCCCAACGGAATTCTCATGTGAGAAGGATAAATTCGTTTCAAATCTGTTGACGCCGTGGATTCCAAAGCCTATATTCAGGTTACTCAGATTCAATTCGACTCCCATTTAAAACGAGACAGGGTGAGAAAATGAATGCACTTTTGCAGATTCTGGCGCTATTTCTTGTTTTCGCAACGGTCCTTGAGAGTAGACCGTCCGGGCGCGAGGTTGGTCCGAAAGTAGG
>Ga0114931_10010010_pt1 | contig 11322 bp, 10 predicted proteins | sample 2SBtaG_FD_89579 | JGI IMG/M metagenome (GOLD analysis project Ga0114931, IMG submission 89579) | Deep subsurface microbial communities from Kolumbo volcano to uncover new lineages of life (NeLLi) - 2SBTROV14_V59a metaG | ecosystem: Environmental > Aquatic > Marine > Volcanic | place: Kolumbo...
AACAAATATAACAGACAATCTGACATCGTTAAAATTTTTATCAATAGCTTAGGCTATTCATAAAAATTTATGCCTCGCATCTTATCTCTTATATTTGTTTCTTGAAAGAAAGGAATTTTTAGACCCCCCCTTAAGTTGTTCCAAATCTTTATAAGCTACGGCGGTTAACGGAATAAAATTATAAGCTGCCGGGGCATGGAAAATATGCCCGAAAACCCTGGTAACAGCATACCCGTTGATGGTACGTGTTTCGTTGTCCTGCCAGGTTTTAAATTCGAGTTGAGGGTTGATGCCCTGCGCAAACAGACCGGGGGAAAGCAGTAATGAACAGGCCATGACCAGTGCTTTCATATCAATAGAAGTTTAAAGACCGGTTTAATGAAAAGCAAGAATAATGCCGCTTTAAACATTCAGGGAGTGAACTACTCCGGCAAACTCAATGATGAGTTCCGGATTTTCCTCAAAGCGGTTACCGATGACAACGGTATCTGCGCCGGCCTGATAAACAGCCTTTAACTTTTTGGCATCCCTTATGCCACCGCCTATGATCAAAGGAATTTCGATGGATTGTTTTACAAAACTGATCATGTCTTCCGGGATGGTTTTTTCAGCCCCGCTACCGGCATCCATAAAAATCACTTTTAACCCAAGCATTTCACCGGCCATGGCCGTACAGGCTGCGATGTCTTTTTTATTATTGGGAATGGGGAACGAATTGCTCATATAGGAAACCGCAGTAGGCCTGCCACTGTCAATCAGCATATAACCTGTGGGGATGGTTTCCAACCCTGACAGTTTGATATAAGGGGCGGCCAGCACATGCATGCCGATGAGCATATCGGGATTCCTTCCTGAAATGAGCGAAAGAAACAACATGGCATCCGCATTTCGTGCTATTTGGTAAGTGTTTCCCGGAAACAGTATCACAGGGATGCTGCTGTTTTCTTTCAGAATCCTTACACTATGGTAAAGCATATCACTGGTGAGCAGGCTGCCACCGACAAATAAAAAATCCACTCCTGCCTTTTGGGTAATTTTGGCTGTTTTTTTCAGTTGTTCAACCGATTGCTTATCCGGGTCAATCAGGACGGCCAGTTGCTTTTGCGGTTTCAGGAAATTGTCTATGGTTTTCATGCGGTTGATTTGGGACAAAAGTAGAAAAAATGATGGGGATTGTATCGTAAAATATCGGTTAACCTATCCATTATTTGAGTAACTGTTCAGCAAACAAGTTTTTCCTGAATAGCACAGGATGCGGGTCAGGTTTGACAAAAATAACGGATAGGTTAACCGTAACTTTTGAAATTAACAATATGTTGGTTAATTTGATATTATCTCCAAAAAAGTGTAAATATTCCACGCAGCGGTGTCGTGACACAACGTGAAAAAATCCTTTTCATCTTTTCGTGAAACAAAAAAAAGGGCCACACATCGCTGCATGACCCTTCATGTTACAATCAACATTTATCCCCTCTTAAATACGATGGAGACCACTGTAACGTCGTCGCCACCCATATTGATTGTTAATCCGTAAGGGCGGTTGCCCTGAATTTCAATTTGTGCATCATTTGCTTTGCCGGTTAGTTGCTGCCAGATGGTTACCGCCTGATGAACGCCGGTGCCTCCCGTGGGATGGCCCCAGCCGATCAGCCCTCCGGTCGTATTCATGGGCATCTCTCCATGGCGTGATGTTTTCCCTTCGGCTACATAATCAGCACCTTCGCCTTTAGGGGCAAGGCCTAAAGCTTCAACAGCCAAAATACCGGCGATAGAAAAACAGTCGTGTGTTTCGATGGTTCCGATTTGGTCAATGGTAACTCCTGCATTTTCCATGGCCTGGTGTGCTGCAAATTTGATGGTTTCCAACTCAGTCAGGTCAGTGGGGTCGGAAGAGATATCCCTGACTGCATGTCCGAAACCAATGACCTCAACCGCATCTTTTTTATCAACACCTATACGTTTAAGGCCTTCTTCCGAGCAAATGGCAATACCCGAAGCGCCATCCGAAACTTTGGAGCAATCCAGGACGGTAAGGTTGTCCACAAAAGCCCTTCCGTTGGGTTTCATTTTCAAGGCTGTCCCATAAGGATCGGGGTTCGTGTTTTGATACTCCTGGGCTGTGGGGTCCAGACGGGCATTTTCTATGGCATTGGCATACCAGCGAGCCATCCCTTTCCGGGAACGGTCATACCCGTATTTTTCGTAATAAGCCCCTGCCCGGTCACTGAACTGTCCCGGGAAAAAGTAAGCATGGCCCTGTTTTCTTTTCTGGAACCACCCTGCAAGTGCAAGAATGTCAGCACCATAAATGGCTTTAACCGTGTTTTGAACTTCCACACCGAGTGAAAGCACGACATCAGCAGTTTCGGCCAGCACATGACGGATACCGGTAACCAGTGACAAGCCCCCCGAAGCGCAGGCACCTTCCACCCTTACAGCAGGTTTCATGGACAGCTTTTTGTCAATCATCGGGAAAAAGCCATCAATATGGCCCTGTTTGTTAAACCGGGCGGCCATAAAATTACCGATAACCGATTCGTCCACATTGTCCGCACCCCCTATTTTTTCAAGTACCCCTTTTCCGGCTTCATTGATATAATGCTCAATGCCCGGCCTCGGTTTTTTTGGATTGAATTCCTTTCGGCCGGTACCCAGCGAAATGGTGTTATAACCGGCAGTCATATATACTTTTCTTCTCAATTTTTTCATGGTTTCAGATTTTTAATCGAAAAAATTATTTACCGGACCGTAAGCATGGTAAAAGCCGGTAAGCATTACTGTATTCACATCATCAATATTTTGAGCCACCTTGAGGTTAACAAGTTGTTCGCCAATTTCCTTTGACCGTCGCCCATATTTTACGGCCAGTTTTGCCCCTAAGGTATCAAGTGCTTTCAGGTCGTTGAAAAAAGTTTTAAAAACTTCATCTTTATTTTTCATCCGCAAGGTAGCTTTCCATGGAACATGCGAATCGGGCAGATCACCAAGCATGCTGTCACAGTCTTCGTAAAATTTTTCCAGGTCAACGTATTCCTGCTTATGGATATCCCAAACGGCAACAATTCTGCCACCTTTGTATTTCAAAAATCCGTCTTTTTGAGCGCCGCTTGAAAACTGGCCGCCTTTAACACCCTGTTCCAGCATTTTATCCAGCAAATTATGCTGTAATTCCTCATCTTCATGATAAGGGTTCATCACGCTCAGTATAAAACTCACCACATCAATCCCCACATAATCAATCAACTGAAAAATACCCATGGGACGGATCAGGTAATCCTGACTGACCTTGTTGATCATATAGATGGCCTGATACAGTGGGATATTTTTTTCAGCAGCCAGTGTTTCCGCTTCTTTAAGCCCGTGAAGTGCATCACGCATAAAATGGCCATTACCGATAAACCCGGCGTGGTCATTTGACGAAACAACCACTTTTCTCAGGTTTTTAGCGTAAGCAAGGGCAAATTCTTTGACTTCCTGTTTCGTATTGCCTGTCGTGATCATTTCCACCAGTTTTTGAATGGCCGGTGGGTTATAAAAATGGAAGCCCAGAATTCTTCCTTCAAGACCAGCGTCAGTTTCAATTTCATTGATAGGTACCGAAGAGGTATTGGTAAAAAACCAGGTGTCGCCGGAGCCATTTTGATTGATCTGCGACAAAAGTTTTACTTTTAAGTCTTTGTTTTCGATAACCGCTTCAAAAACCAGGTTCGACTGATAAGCAGCTTCAAGAACAGTAGCAGGCCTTACAATATTGAGCACAGTAAAAATGTATTCGTCAATGATATCGTAATTTTCGATGAGGTCGTCACGTTCAGCATACATTTTGCGTAACCAAACGGTTTTCTTTTCAGCGATTTTTCTCACCTGTGCCCTGAGGTATTTATTTAATCCGGAAAGGCCCTGTGGTGACACATCAATCGCATTCAGGATAAATGTCTTATCCTTATTTTCCGGCTGAAGGGAACGGTCGGCCATTTCGATGGCTGTAAGCAGCAATATGCCACTGCCCATCTTTCCTGCCGCCCCCAATACCGATACATTTTGTAATCTTTCGTCGTATGTCATGTTAATATATTTAAAATTTAACTGTTTTTCCCTTTCAAGTTGTCTGTTAAACCCATTGCCGTACTGATGTAATGTATTCTTTTCAGCAAGTGTTACCACTGTGGTTTTCTTTTTTCCAGAAATGCTTTCATCCCTTCCCGTCCTTCGCTGCCTTCGCCGAACAATGTCCCGAATTGTTCCGATTCCAGTTGTTCCCCATCGGTTAGACTCATTTCGAGGCCCTGCCTTACAACCTGTTTGATTTTTTTGATGGCCTGTTGTCCTTTGGCAGCAATCGTTCCGGCGACTTTAGCCGCTGCATCCATCAATTCTTCCGGTTCCACCACTTTCTGAACCAGTCCTATACGAAGTGCATCATCGGCTCCTATCATTTCGGCCGTCATTAAAAGGTATAATGCATCACCCATTCCTATCAATCGTGACAATCTCTGTGTACCGGCATATCCGGGTATGAGGCCGAGGCTAACCTCTGGCTGGCCAAATTTGGCTTTGGTACTGACAATGCGGAAGTCGCATCCCATAGCCAGTTCGAGACCACCACCCAAGGCAAACCCATTAATGGCTGCAATTACAGGGATATCCAGCTTACCGAAACTACTGAACGTTTTTTGTCCCAGCCGCGAGAAAGCTGTTCCTTCTTCCTGGTTCTTGTCAACCATCTCGGCAATGTCGGCCCCGGCGACAAAGGCTTTGCCCTCGCCGGTGATGATCATAGCCCTGACCTCTTTCATCCCGGTTACTTCCCGGATAAGGGCATCCATTTCAGTAAAAAAAAGTGTGTTTAGGGCATTCATTGCTTCGGGCCGGCTTATGGTCACAGTCAGGATATTATCCCGGACTTTTTTCTTGAGAATTTTATAATCCATTTGGTTTAAATTAAAAAACCAAATTTAAATAAATTCATCAAACATTTTAAAAAGAAATGATCATTTATAAAAAAACACTTCCGGTTTTTTATCTGCTGCAATTGTGCCCCTGTACATGCCGGGCGTATTGAATGTCATTGCAGTGTTACCGTTTTTGTCAACAGCAATGATCCCTCCGTCAGCACCGATCTTTTTCAGCTTTTGCATGATCACCCGGTTAGCAGCATCCTGAAGCGACATGTTTTTGTATTTCATCAACGCTGAAATATCATAAGCTACCGCATTACGGATAAAATATTCGCCATGGCCGGTGCATGAAACGGCACACGTATTGTTGTCGGCATAAGTCCCGGCACCAATGATGGGGGAATCGCCGATGCGCCCTTTCATTTTATAGGTCATACCACCTGTGGAAGTGCCTGCTGCCAGATTGCCATGCATGTCCAGCGCAACAGCACCAACGGTTCCGTGTTTCTCTCCCTGTTCCATTTTCTCTTTAACCTTCAGGTAACTGTTCCATCGGCTGTGGGTAAAGAAGTAAGAGGAGTCAACAAGTGCGATCCCGTTTTTTTCAGCTACTTCTTCGGCTCCTTCGCCCATGATCATCACATGGGGTGTTTTTTCCATAACGGCCCTGGCAGCCAGAATCGGGTTTTTAATATGTCGTACACCGGCCACGGCCCCGGCGTCCAAATCGCTGCCATCCATGATTGAGGCATCCATTTCATTTACACCTTCGGCTGTGAATACGGCACCTTTGCCGGCATTAAAAAGGGGTGAATTTTCCATGACTACAATGGCAGCAGATACTGCATCCAGGCTTGACCCCCCTTTTTTCAGGATTGCTGCCCCGGTTTGCAGTGCTTCGGTAAGTTTTTCCTTGTATCTCTTTTCCTTTTCAGGGGTCATGTTCTTCTTCAGAATGGTCCCCGCACCTCCGTGAATTAACAGAACATAAGTGGGTTTTGTTTGTTCATCATTAACCCGGTTACAAGCGGAAAAAACAACAAAAAGAGAAAGTGTAAGCAATAAATTCCTGATCATGATCACAATTTTTAATGAATAAGAGAAGAAAACATTTCTTTAATATCATACAGGCCAAACATGTTGCCCGCCGTCAGCAAGATAACCACAACGATTACCCATTTTACAAAAACAACCCCTCTTTTAACAGCCATTCTTGCAGAGATCAGGGCGCCGGCCACACTACCAACGGCCAGTGTTAAACCGTACATCCAGTTTATCTGTCCGTTAAACAGAAAAACAAGAATCGTAAAAGGTGTATATAAAAGGATAATTAACACTTTTACGGCATTGGCTTTCACCAGGTCGAACCCGGCGCCAAGGACAATGGACAAAATAAAAAAATATCCCACGCCCATGTGCAAAAACCCGGCATAGATACCAATGAAAAAGAACAAGATATAAATCTTCCAGTTCAATGGTTTCTCAACAATACCGGCCCTGCCATAAAGAAGCTTTTTGGGGTTATACAAAATAAAAACAAGCATCACCAGCATAATCACGCCAATGGCTTTTTCCAGTATCTCTTCATTGATATCCACTGCAACCCAGGCTCCGATCAATGAACCTAAGGTTGTGGGAATAGCCAGCAGCAGCGCTTTTTTAACCGGCAACACCTTTTGTTGTTTAAAACTGGCTGTTCCCGCCAGGGTTTGCAGGGCAATGGCAATACGGTTGGTGCCGTTGGCAACCGGTGCCGGAAGGCCAAGTAGCATCAGTACCGAAAGGGAAACAATACTCCCCCCACCGGCCAGCGTATTGATAAATCCCACCAGCAGCCCGGCTGTAATCAGTACGACTATTTCAGTCCATTCCATTTTTTATAAACCCTGACCTGAAGCCCGCCTGACCGGACGGGCAGGGACAAAGTAACTGATTTTTTTCTATAAATCTTATCCCTAAGGACAAGGCAACTTGTTAAATATCAAGTTCTCTTTTTTTCAATGCATCCCATCCCTGGGCCTTTAGTTCGATCAGTGCGTTGTCATGGGTGACCAGGTTCATCCCTTCATCGGGTTTGGTCATATACCCAATAATGGAAACATCTGCTATTTCCCTGATCTTTTCATAGTTGTCCTGGCAGATGGTAAACAGCAGTTCATAATCTTCGCCACCATTTAAGGCTGCCACCATGGGCACAATGCCAAACTCATTGGCTTTATCAAATGTACCCTGGTCAATGGGTATTTTTTCTTCATCAATACGGCAGCCGGTTCCCGAAGACCTGCACAGGTGAATTAACTCGGAAGCCAGCCCGTCAGAAATATCAATCATCGAGGAAGGGACAATCTTTTTATCATCCAGCAACTTTATAATATCCATCCGGGGTTCAGGTTTCAATTGCCTTCCAAGTAAATAATTATAACCGGAAAGCTCGGGCTGGATACCGGGACTGGCACTGAAAGCCTTTTTCTCGCGTTCCAGGATAAGCAGTCCCATATAGGCAGCTCCCAGGTCACCGCTTACGCAGATCAGGTCGTTGGGTGAAGCACCGCGCCGGTAAGTGATCTTTCCTTTATCCACTTCACCGATTACTGTTATCGAGATAAAAAGTCCGGCAATGCTTGAGGTCGTATCACCCCCGACAAAATCTACATGATACATTTCACAGGCTTTTTTAAGTCCGGAATAGACCTCCTCAAGGGCTTCAACAGAATATTTGCTTGACACGGCAATGCCCACGACCATTTGTGTTGGGATGCCGTTCATGGCAGCTATATCGGAAAAATTGACCACGGCAGCTTTATATCCGAGATGTTTCAGCGGCATATAGGTAATGTCGAAATGAATGCCTTCCACCAGCAGGTCTTTGGTTACCAGCAACTGTTTGCCCGGATCGGGTTCGATAACCGCCGCATCGTCACCTACACCTTTTACAGAGGATTTATTCTTTATTTTCAGGTCTTTGGTCAGGTGGTCAATCAACCCGAATTCGCCAAGGTCTAAAAGTTTTGTCAATTTGGAACCTTTGTTTTCCATAAAAGATATTGTATTTGGGCAAAAGTACACGAAATTTTTATCCGGGGCAGTGGTGTGAGGATCCCCCTGTCAGGTCACCACAGGCAGGTGGAACAGCATCCTGATTGGTTCTTATTGTTGCAGGGAATGGCAGGTTCAGTAAAAATGAATTAGCGTGACGGATATGCTGTTGGACAAAGTAAAAAGCTTTAGCGTATTTCTCATAGGAAACCGGGCGGGCATCAACATTTGGTGTTTTTTTCAAAGAAACGACACTTTTAGCATTTGTCTTTCCGTTTACTGAATACAGGATTTCTTCCGGCCCTGCATCTGACAAAGGGATAACCACTGGATATAATCTGTTGTAATCCACGATGCACAGAAAAGGTGTTTTTTGAGCGGGAGAATAAAAAAAGAACAGGTCATTAAACTGGAAAATGAATTTTAACCTGAAATTATTTTTATCTCAATAGGTTATTTTATTTCAAATTTCCGAATTTAGCTGAAAATTTCCAGTCATGACAGCACTTATTTTAATGTTGGTGGTATTTTTCGGGTATATCCTGATGTATCGTATTTATGGCAAATACATCAGCAAATGGATATTCAAACTGGACGAGCACCGTATCCCCCCTTCCATTGCCATGCAGGACGGGGTGGATTACCAGCCCACGCGAAAGGAGATCATTTTTGGTCACCATTTTGCATCCATAGCCGGAACCGGCCCCATTGTGGGGCCTGCCATTGCCGTGATCTGGGGGTGGGTACCGGCTATCCTGTGGATTTTTCTCGGCAGCATATTCGTTGGGGGGGTACACGATTTTGGTGTCCTGATCCTTTCCATGCGCAACCGGGGTAAATCCATTGCCGATGTGGCAGGCCGCACTATCAACCGGCGGATACGCATCCTGTTTTTTATCATTGTGTTTCTAGAGCTCTGGATACTGATTGCCGTGTTCGGGCTGGTGATCGCTGTTATTTTCAAAATGTTCCCGGCCTCGGTATTCCCGGTATGGATGCAGATACCCATTGCCGTTACGCTGGGGTGGCTGATCTATAAAAAAGGGAAAAACATGTGGACATGGAGTATATATTCCGTGATCGCGATGTACATTACCGCCATACTGGGATATTATTTACCCATTGAAATGCCTGCCATTGCTGGGATACCGCCCACAGGAGCATGGATGATCATCTTATTGATCTACGCTTTTATTGCCTCAGTATTGCCGGTAAAAACCCTGCTGCAGCCCCGGGATTTTATCAACACTTATCAATTGATGCTGGCCATGTTGCTAATGTCTCTTGGTGTTATTGCCGCATCCTTCATGGGGGAGTTGCACATGGCTGCTCCGGCTTTTCATGTACATGTGAAAGATGCACCTCCGCTCATCCCATTTTTGTTCATCACCATTGCCTGCGGCGCTGTTTCAGGCTTTCACTCACTGGTGGCCTCGGGGACTTCCTCCAAACAGGTGATGAACGAAAAGGATTCATTGTTTGTTGGTTATGGCGGGATGCTTACCGAAGGGGCTTTGGCTACGCTGGTACTCATTGCCGTGGCAGCAGGTATTGGTATGGGGTTTAAGGACAATGCCGGCGATGTGTTGATTGGAACGCAGGCCTGGTCGGCACATTATGCCTCATGGACAGCTGCACAGGGGCTGGGTTCAAAACTCCAGGCTTTTGTGAACGGGGCGGCCAACATGATTGATACTATCGGTGTACCTCCTGGCATTTCTATTGTTATTATGGGCGTATTTGTGGCTTCCTTTGCCGGAACAACGCTGGATACCGGAACCCGTGTACAACGGTATGTATTAACCGAACTTTTTGAAGAGACGGGTTTAAAGATTATGAAAAACCGTTATTTTACCACTTTTCTTGCAGTGGGATCAGCTCTGGCGCTGGCTTTTGCTACGGGAGCTGATGGTAAAGGGGCGTTGAAACTCTGGCCGCTGTTTGGCGCAGTCAACCAAATACTGGCAGCCATTGCACTATTGGTTATCACCATTTACCTGAAGCGTAAAGGCGGGTGGAAGTGGCTGATCAGTGGTATTCCTGCAGTATTTATGGCCATCAGCATTTTCTGGGCTACCATGATCAATCAAAATATATTTGATAGTCAGCAAAACATATTACTGATGACCGTTAATTTTGTTGTTTTTGTGCTGGCAGTCTGGATTTTAGCGGAAAGCATCATCACATTCTCTAAAACTTCAAAACCGGAAAACCGGAAATAAATAAAATAACTGCGTCAATTCTGTAAACTTTATTTCTTAACAAACACTTACGAAACCATTGCTTAACTGTGTAGCGGAAAACTTGTTCAGCTGCCGGAACCTTTGCACGGAATTAAAAACAGAGGAAAGGTGATGGCGGTGAAGGGATTTTTAAAGGATTGCCACAGGAATTTCATATCGGCCACTACCATTCGTGGGTCATCGAAAAAGAATCATTTCCTGCCGACCTTGAGGCAATGCTGGAAGATGCGCCGGAAGTTAACAATAAGGAAGTTCCCCTTAACCCATTTTGGAACAGGAAATGAAATAAGGAAATGAAAACTGCAATTCAGTCGGGATTACTTAACTGCAATCGTTTCAATCTCAATCAAAACCCCCAGCGGCAATTCCTTCACGGCAAAAGCAGCCCGTGCCGGGGGGTTTTGGGGATAATACTTTCCGTAACCCTCATTCATGGCTTTGAAGTTGGCCATATCGTTCAACAGGCAGGTGGATTTGCTGACATCGGCAAAACCGTAACCGGCTTCTTTCAGGATGGCGCCAATGTTTTCCATGACTTGTTCAGTCTGTTCCGTAATACCGCCTTCAACGACTTTTCCTGTTCCCGGATCAATGGGGACCTGTCCTGAAATGAACAACATTCCTCCGGATTCAACTGCCTGGCTGTAAGATCCTATGGCTGCCGGTGCCTTTTGGGTTTGGATTATTTTTTTCATGGTTTTTATTTTTTTAAAGATTGGTATTCCGGGATTTTTTTCTTTTTGGGTTGAAGTCTTTCCCAAAAAAATATCTGCCGGAAGTTTAATTTCAACTTGTTTTCTTTATCACCCGCAACCCCAGTTCGTTCAATTGTTCTTGAGAGATAAGCGAAGGCGAATCAATCATCACATCGCGGCCCGAATTGTTTTTGGGGAAAGCGATAAAGTCGCGGATGGAATCCTGCCCGGCAAACAGAGCCACCAGCCGGTCGAAGCCCAGGGCAATACCGCCGTGCGGGGGGGCTCCGTATTCAAAGGCATTCATCAGGAATCCGAACTGTGCCCGGGCTTCTTCATCTGAAAAACCAAGCAGTTTAAACATTTGCTTTTGCAGTTCACGGTTATGTATCCTGATGGAACCCCCGCCAATTTCCACACCGTTGATGACGATGTCGTAGGCGTTGGCAT
>Ga0114931_10010011_pt1 | contig 11322 bp, 8 predicted proteins | sample 2SBtaG_FD_89579 | JGI IMG/M metagenome (GOLD analysis project Ga0114931, IMG submission 89579) | Deep subsurface microbial communities from Kolumbo volcano to uncover new lineages of life (NeLLi) - 2SBTROV14_V59a metaG | ecosystem: Environmental > Aquatic > Marine > Volcanic | place: Kolumbo...
GGGCGGGAACCAAGCTCTTGCACCTGAGCGGCGTTCTCACCCCAACCATCGGCCGTGCGGGAACCAAGCTCTTGCACCTGAGCGGCATTTTAACCCCAACCATCAGCCGTGCGGGAACCAAGCTCTTGCACCTGAGCGGAAGAATTAAGGTCAACAACGACTGCATCGATGCCCGGTTGGGTCGTCTGGATGTCGGCAGCCACTGTCGCAACGTTCGTTTCAGCCGCTGAAACGTTGGCGCGGAAACGAACTGCCTTTGCCACGGAAGTGGATTGAGCGGAAACCGAAGCGACCAACAGAACAGTGAGTCCGGCGGTTAAGATTAACTTTTTCATTTGAGACCTCCGATTAAGGTAAGTAGATCCGGGTTTGATGTTAAATCATTCATGTTCTATCAGTAACGTCGTGATAGGACGAAGAAAAGTCACAAAAAAAATCAGGAATAGGTGAATTCGCCTAAAATGTTAATAGAAAGGTCATCCAGAAAACCACAAGACACGATCACGGTCGAAAACATTTTTCGTGCATGCGCCGTGAACTTGTCGAAATTCGGCGGCCTATTCCTCATCGGTGAATTGTCTGTCGCGAAATTCATCCGGCGGATTGGGGGCCTCTGTTCGGTTAAGGCGAACAGGGTTGGTGCTCACGGTGGTTAGGTTTTGCAATCCCTTTCCGCTGACGGTGTTTTCTAACCGATGGAGATCAGAAGGTCGTCGGCTTGATCAGCATCGTCCGGTTAGGGTTTTGCTTGTCTTGTTTTTACTGCCCCAAAGCCGTCATTCCCGCATGTTTTTAGCGGGAATCCAGGATCAACGAACCTTTAGATGCCCGATAAAATTTGTCCCCGCATAAGTATCTGGTAAGAGGGGAGCGTTCTGGTATGACAAAAGCCGCAAATACAAATTTCTAACCGGACTGACCCGCGGCTTGATAGTTGTTGAAAAAAAAACTAAAAATAACTATTGTGATTGTTCTCTTGCCTCACGCTCAACTCACCGCCCATGTAGAAAAAAATGATAGATGATGAGTAAACCTGACGCGGACAATTTAGAGCACCTCTTTTTGCGGGTAAAACAAGGCGACGGTGCCGCGCTGCAACTTCTTTGCAAAGAATTGCAACATGTCATACGCGAAGTATTTCAACGAAAATTCCAGGACAGCGTATTGATTGACGATCTTTGTCAAGAGACCTTTGTTAGATTTTTAGGGAATATCAACCACGTTAAGGAACCGAGTAAGCTCAAGGGGTTTGCGTGTAAAGTTGCCTTCCATGTCCTGCAAGATCATTTCAGACGGAAATATCGCAATCAGGAAGAAGCAATAAGCCTGCATGATATTATGGTGAAAGACGGGGCCGAAACCAGGCCGCACACTGAGCCGCATGATGCCGGGTCCAGTGATGATTTGATCCGTGAGTTGGATCTGGAAGACGCAATGAACAAACTGTCATCAAAATCCCGCGAAATAATGGTCCTGAAATCACAAGGATTTAGTTACGACGAAATTGCCAGGGAAATGAGTCTGTCGGTTAGTGGCGTGAAAATGCAGGTCAAGCGCAGTCTGGAATTTCTACGTTCCATCCTGGTAAGTGTGACTTTTGTCACGTGTATTACGACGTTAATTATGAAAGCTATTTAGAACAGAGACCCCAAAACGAGCAAAGACTCATGGACTGTCGTGACATTCAAGAAAAAATAGTTGTGCTGAAGGAGCTGCACCCGGAAGAACAAAGACAGGTGGCGCACCACGTCAGAAGCTGTGAAGCCTGTACGAGTCGGCTGCATGACTTCGAATTGATCCTGTCGTCTCTTGCGGCGATCAAGCCCGCCAGTCATTTGGCGCACGAACTCCTCACGCGTTATGCCGTCCATTTGGAAGATCCGGAAACGCCGGACTACGACGGCCAGGAAATGAATCCCCGCGATATCAAAAACATAGAAAATCATCTCGGTGAATGTATTGCTTGCCAGAAAACCGTTTTAACATTGCGGCACGAATATCAGGAGCTATCGACCCATCTTGAACGAACAGCGCTTGCGGAAATTGACCAGGTGGAAGCGAAGACGGATTACGTCATCGGTTTCGTACAAAAAATCAAACTGGTCCTGGGCACAATCCTTAACGCGCCCATACCAAAGCTGTATCCGGCCATTGCCGGTACGCTAGCCGTCTTAACGCTGGTTGTTTGGTATGGTCCCTTCCTGCGCGGTGACAATCCTTACTCGAACCTGGTTGATTTAAAATTCGAGGCCCAACATTTTGCCACGCGCGGCATTGAGCAGACTCATTTGAGTGACGGACTGGCCGCGTTCAATGATCAGCGGTACGACGACGCCATTTCTATTCTTGAAAAATTTATTGCCGCTGAATCTCAGAAAACAACCAGCCGCGCTTTTGGCGAATCCGTTCTGGGAATGGCCTATCTCAAGAAAGCCAAGTCGGAATTCCTGGGCCGATTCGTCAAAATTGATGCGGCTCTCCTCGACAAAGCAATCTTCCATCTTACACAAGCCGCGGAAACGACGGAAAACGTGCGTATCAAAGAGAACGGTTACTGGTATGTCGCTAACGCCTATCTGCTGCGCGACCAGCCCGATTCCGCATGGGAAAGCCTTCTCAAAACACGCTCACTAAACGGGCGAAGAACAAACGCGGCCGCAAAACTTTTGTCCCACTTGCAGTAGCGGGGCTAAATCACGAGGGTCCCTCCATCCTCGTTTTTCAACGGTGGGAGCGGGAATTCACTTTACAACTTCACGCATTTCTTCTATTTTCCGGGTATTATTGAATAGTCTCTAAAAAGAGCAAACCAATAATCTCAGGATAGGCGCCCCTTGATGTTGAAATCCACAATCATTCACATTTTCACCCTCCTTGTCCTCACAAATCTGGCGGCGCAAACCGCTGGTGACCAGGGTGGGCAATATCGTTTGGCGCTGCGCCAAATTGGGCAGGATCGCTATGAAGAGGGTATCCGCGGATTGCAGCAGGCCATCGAATCGGATTCGGCATTTGCTGACGCTTACAGAAGATTGGCGGAGACTTATATTTTCCTGGACAAAGTAGCGGACGGTCGTCGTTATTTCAAGACAAAACTCGCGCATGCACCGGACAATCCTTACGCCTATTATGCCCTTGCCAGGTTCGATCTCGAACAAGGCAACCTCGATGAGGCCATGCTGAAACTCAAACGGTGCATCGGGCTGGAACCGGCCTATGCCGACGCATACGGTTTTCGGGGCGGATTGCCGGAAGTCTACCGCGCCAGGAACGACCTGGACGGAGCAGTCATTTTTTTTAAGGCCCTCATACAAAGACAGCCAGACAACCCCTGTGTTTACTACGGCCTGGCACGTACCTACATACGAAAATATAAATGGCGGCAAGCTCTGGCGACTCTCCAAAAAGTAGTGACTTTGGATCCCGATTTCATTTTAGCCTACCACTCAAAAATATCAATCTATTTTTCAACAAACAGGCACGAGGATGTACTGACCACGTGCGCCAAACTGACGCACCTGGCCACGCGTGTCGGTGACATCGAAATGGTCACCTACGCTACAATGATGCGGGGGAATGCCTATTTTTATTTCGGTGACTACTTCCAGGCATTGCAATATTTCAACGATGCGCTGCTGCATGCCAGGGATATTGGCGCGAAACGAAGGGAGGGACTTTGCCTGAACAACATGGCCACCGTCTATGCCTTGACCGCCAACTTTCCCAAAGCCCGGCAGTATTTCAGCAACGCGTTGGAATTTGCACGCCGGACTGGTGCTACGGCGTGGGAGATTCAGGCCTTGACAAATCTGGGAAATGTGTCAAAAGATGAAGGAGACTACGACACGGCCCTGGGTTATTATACCCGGGTGACAAAGAAAAGCGCCGCTATTGGATACAAGTATGAAGAAAGTGTCGCCCTGTCAAACATGGCCGAAATTTATCAGCAGCGCGGAGACTACGATACGGCAACGCGGCATCTGACGCGCGCATTGAAACTTGCGCGTGACATGAAGGACAAAGCGCAGGAAGGATTTGTTCTGAGAAACCTCGGTACCTTGAGCCAGGACCTGGGAAGACCCGTGGCTGCCATCCACTATTTAAATCAGGCACATCAAATTGGGATCGCGGCGCAAGATATGCAGATCATTTGGGAAACCGAGACGGGACTTGCGTCTTGCTATCAAAAACAGGGACACACTGATGCCGCGATTCGCCACTACGCAAAGGCCATCGCTTTGTACGATTCGGTGCGCCAGACCCTTGATATCGAATCCCTGCGCAACAATTTTCTTGAAGATAAATATGAGGCTTATCCATCTATCGTCAAGCTGCTCGGTGAAGCCGGCAGCGTGAAGGAATCCTTTTCTTTCGCGGAAAAGTACAAAGCCAAATCGCTTCTGGAGATCGTGTCTTCCGCACGCAACCTCTTCGGCTCAACATTGCCTGATTCCGCCCGCACCTTGTTAGAAGCTTTTGCCGGGAAACTTGAAAACGCCCATCGTCGGCTATCGTTGGAGCTCAACAAATCTGATAGAGACTCAAGCAAGACGTTCGCACTGGATCAAGAAATTACCACCCTGGAGCTGCGGCGGGCCGGCCTCATCAATACGCTCAAGAAGGATCATCGGGCCTATGTCGAACTGACTTCAGCCGATATCCTGAGTGCATCACAAGTGCGGAAAGAAATCCTGAGAAAGGGCCAGGTGCTGCTGGAATATGTCATGTCTCCAGACGCCTTGAGTGTGATTGTCATCTCGCAAGACAGCATGACCTATCTAACCTTGAACATAACCAGAGCGGACGTTGCGGAGATGCTCAAAAGACTGAGTCCCATTTTTCGCAAGAACCGGAACGATGAACAACCTGACGATGCCATTTTTAATGCGGCACTAGCGGACTTTTCGGTCAAGCCACTGCACGACCTTTACCTCACTCTTTTGGCCCCAATCGTACCGTATATCGAAGAAGCGCAAGAACTCATCATCGTCCCGGACGACTTACTTTTCTACATTCCTTTTGAAATGCTGGTTGTCGACACCACCGGCGTAACCAATCGCTATGATTTTGACCATGCCCGGTTTTTCTTGGAAAAATACACTGTTTCTTACGCATCGTCCGCCAGTTTGTTAAGGGCCGGACTAACGAAAGATACCACGCCTTCGAAAGACATTTTCGCCCTGGGCGATCCAGCCTTCGATGAAGATTCCAACCCGTCAAGCCAACCCATGATGGCGTCCAGGACACCCGATCTTTTACCTGGGGCGCCCCGGCTCCGCAGGCTGCCCAATTCCAAAATCGAAGTCGAAGCCATTGGAGAAGCCATTAACTCGCCAGGCAATTTGATCCTCACCGGCGCGGAGGCCACGGAGGACAAGGTTAAGCGGCAGGCCGGCGACTACCGTATTGTTCATCTGGCCACACACTTCGTGGCCGACGACAACCAACCACTCTACTCAAAGGTCGCGCTTGCACGAAGTAAGACGGCATCGGAAGATGGTTATCTGCAAACCTACGAAGTCTTCAATCTACATCTAAATGCGGATCTCGTCGTGCTCAGCGCCTGCAAGACCGCCCTTGGCAATTTGCGCAGAGGTGAGGGTGTCGTCGGTATTTCCAGAGCCTTTCAATATGCGGGCGTTCCCAGCCTGTTGGTCAGCCTCTGGAACGTCGATGATCGATCAACCTCAAACATCATGATCAAATTCTACGAAAACCTCAAGTCGGGCATGCGGCAAAACGCCGCGCTGCGGGAGGCAAAGCTCGACTTCATTCACTCTTCGCAATCTTCGCAAAAGGACCCTTTCTACTGGGCACCCTTCGTCCTTCTGGGCAGTCAGAAACCGATCCCGCTTCACGGTGAATCGTGGTTTCATCCCTGGCTTGCCGCCATCGCAATCACACTGGTTCTTTTTCTGCTCATCGGGGTCTGGGCCGCCAGGAAAAGAACAATCTAGCCTGGATAATTCATGAATTACTTTTCTGTTACCCCCCGAAAAATACTCGGGGTCTTCGACTGGAAGGATTTTTTTGGGTTAAACCCGTGCCTGTCGAAGGCTTATCGGACTCTTTAAAAAGGATTCCTCCTGAATGACAGTAGTTGAAAGATTTCTGCTCAATCCGCAGATTCGTGAATTATCCAGGATAGTAGATAAATTCTCCGGTCTTGTGGCGACTCCCACTTCCCGGTCCGTCGCCTTTCAATTCGTGCCTGGCCGGAAATCCGGTACCTTTTCTTTTAAGATAAACAACATGAATGTCGATAATAGAGAGGCAAACTCAACGGAACGGATCGGAAATCCGGGTCGACAATGATTGTTTACCAGAACTAAGCGAGTCATGGAAGGCCGCTTCTCCCATCGGCAAGAACCAATGGCTTCAAGCGGGTGAAGAAGTAAGTACCACCGTCCTCCCCTCTCGCCTGCGAGCAATGAAAAAAATTAAGCATTATAACATCCTTGAATTGCTGGGCAGTGGTGGTATGGGGGAAGTTTACAAAGCATTCGATTCAGTCCTTGAGCGGGAAGTCGCGATCAAGATCATGCACCGCCATCTCTGGGACGACGAAAAAACCGACAAGCGCTTCCTGCAGGAAGCCCGCGCCGTCGCCAGCTTATCGAATCCCAATATCGTGACTGTCTTTGAAGTGGGTAAAGTCAAGCTAGGGCGCTACATCGTCATGGAATATGTCCCTGGGCAGCCCCTCAAAAAAATCATCGAAAGTGACGAATCGTACGATGCCGAGTACGCGACTTTAATGGCATCTCAAATCTTGCACGGCCTCGCTTCCGCCCACAAGGTTGGTCTCATACATCGTGATATCAAACCAGACAACGTCCTGGTGACGCATGATCAGGTTGCCAAAATTCTCGACTTTGGCATCGCCAAAGTCATGGCCAAAGAAGGGTTGACCGCCGCTGGCGATATCTTAGGCACGGTCGAATATATGCCGCCAGAGCAAATGTTAGGCGATGCCGTCGACCAACGGTGCGACCTCTACGCCACCGGAATTATTTTGTACCATTTGATAACCAAACATCTGCCGTTCATGGGAGACAATCCGGTGGCCATTCTCTACAAAGTTCTGAATGAGGATCCGCTGCCTCCGTCTCACTACGATAAATCCGTTTCGCGGGAGCTCGATCAAATTGTTCTCAAGGCCATTCAGAAGAACAAGGACGACCGGTGGCAAAATGCGGAAGACTTTGTAAACGCTTTGGAAACCCTCGCCGGCAACGGGCAGACCCAGACGGTTGCAGGCGATCCATTCAACCTGGACCTGAGTTTCGACCCTGCCGACGAGACGGAGATATTACGGCCGGCATTTGTCGCACGGGATGAAGATTTTAAACGTATGGTCAACCTGGTGGCGTCGGCGACAAACAACAGAGGGCGAACGGCTATCCTGAGTGGTGAAGCGGGAGTTGGCAAAACAACACTGGCGAATCGTTTGCGAAACTTCGCGGAACTCAATACCACCTGGGTCCTCTACGGCGCTTGCTTGTATCAAGACGGGTTTAGTCCGTACCAGCCCTACCTCGATGCCTTACGTGCTTTCTTTGCTAGAGACAACAAATATGTGTCGGAAGAGGAGCAAAAGCGTGTGGCACAACGGATCAAAAAAGAAGTCCCTCTTCTTGCCAATTGTGACGGCGTTTTCGACGGCAATTTCGTTCTTTGTCTTTCTGATGCGGTCGAAAAAAGCAGTTCAGACAAAAGCCGGTTGTTTGAGACCATCCAGCAACTTCTTACCATGCTTTCACAAATTCGACCTTGCGTGGTCATGATCGATGATTTGCACTGGGCCGATGAAGCCAGCGTGAAGCTGTTCCATTATCTTTCGCACCACATTAAGGAAAGCCGGATCGTTCTGCTTGGCATCACGCGGACCGAACGCTACGATTTGCAAGAGGATGGCAAGCCGACCATAATCGTTGACATGTTGGCACGATTGCGCCGTGAAGGGCATTGCGAACAAATTGCCCTCAGCCGCCTGAGCCGCGAAAACTGTGACAGACTGGTTGACAAGGTCCTTTCTCCGTGCCTCTTCAATGAGGAATTTTACGAATTACTCTACAAAGAAACCAATGGCAACCCGCTTTTCACTCGGGAGACCTTGAAGCTTCTCATTGAAAATGGAACGATTTATGACAAGGACGGTTCGTGGCATAATAAGCAGGACACCCAGGAATTGGCCGTCCCAAAAGTCGTAGAAGATGTTTTTTTGCGGCGCCTCAATGCTTTGAACGAAGAAGAAAGATAGATCCTGCAGGTTGCGCCTATTATTGGTACGCGGTTTGATCCTTCCCAGATCGTACCCCTTCTGGATACGACCCGCATCAAACTTCTGAGAGTTCTTCAGCGAGTCGAAACCGAACTTCAAATACTCGTCAGCACGGAACGCGGGTTTCGCTTCGAACATCCCATGATTAGGGATTTACTGTACAAAGAAATCCCGCGCGCCTTACGGCGTGAGTACCACTTGATGGTCATTGAAGAATTGGAAAAGGAGTGTCATGGAGATTTTGGTGCCAGGGTCGGAGAGGTCGCACGGCATTTCCGCAAAGCGGGCGAACACGCCAGGGCGGTGCCGCTGCTTTACCGGGCCGCATTGCGAGCCTTCAAGCTGGCCGCTTACCACGAAGCGACCTCCTATATTGTTGACTACCTCGATTCAGTGGAAAACAGTGGGCAAGCCGAACTCGAGTCCATTTCAAATTTAAATCTTTATCTCAAGCTAGGTCGCTGCTACGAAGAAACAGGGCGTTGGGCGGAAAGTTTGGATGCCTATAAACTCATGCTCGATTTGAGTGATAAACAGCAGGACATCGACGGGCAAATCGACGCCCTGGAACGGATGGGACGACTGCAACTCAAGACCGGTGATTCAGACACGGCGTTGACCACTTACCAACGTTGCCTCAAACTCGTTGAGAAAAATAATATTCCGAAAGTCGCAAGCCGTTTGTATAACAGTCTGGGCATTATTTATCGCACCGGGGGTCAATTCGAGCAGGCGTTGCAATGTTTCGGGAAGACGATTACGTTGACCGAAGACGATCATGATGAATATACCAGAGCCCACGCGTTACTCAACGTCGGCATCATCGCATACGTTAGAAACGATTTCGATCTCGCCCTGGACAGCTATGAAAAAGCGCTCAAGACTTATGTGTTTAATGGGGATGAAAAAAACCAGGCTCGTGTCTACCACAATATCGCCTTGACATACGCCGACAAAAAACAATGGGAAAAGTCTATTGACGTATTCAAAAGATGCCTGCACCTGGTTGAAAAGCTGGAAGACAAACAGTTACGTGGCCTGGTTTATCTAAATATGGGGAAAACCTACGCACAGCACGATCAGCTTACCGAAGCAAAGGCCTGTGCGGACAAAGCTCTGAAAATGTTCAAACTCATGGGTGACACGCTAAACGTAGCCGAAGCCTATCATGTGTTCGGTCTCATACACGGGGCACGCGGCAGCTTCTCGGAAGCGGAGATTTTTTTTAAAGAAAGTATCAACCTTAACCAACAGCAAGCCTACACGGAAGGCCTTGCCGAAACGTACGAATCTTTTGCGCACCTCTGCCAAAAAGAGGGGTATCTGGAGCGTGCCCTTGAAAACTACGAAAAGGCACGGGGCGCCTTTGAACAGTTGCGAATAGACTCCAAAGTCGAGGCCCTTGAGAAACAAATCATCTCGCTCTCACGGGACGCCGGAAAAAACGGCGGGAAGGTTGTCGTGGTCAGGGAAGAAGCCAAACAGTCTCTTCAAAGGAAGGCTTAAATTGGTAGCCGGACTCAATACTCCTTCGATCGCGTTGAAATTCTCCATAACTAAAATTGTGAGACCATGATGAAAAAAATAACCCTGCTAGCGCTTCTGCTTGCGACAGGCACCTGGTGCGCCGTCGTTCTCACACGCAATACAAATTCGGTGGATGTTCCTCTCGATGCGACGACGCCACGGGATGGCGGACAAATGGTCATCGGGGTCAGCGCTGATGCGGATTCGTTTAACCCGCTGTTCAACGAAACAGCGAGTGCGCAGGAAATTACACACTTGCTGCTACTGGGGCTGGCTGACTTGAATGAAAAGTCAGAGTTTCAACCGGAGTTGGCGGAGTCCTGGCGATTTTCCGAGGATCATCTCGAATTAACCTACCATCTTAGAAAAGATGCCGGCTGGTCGGACGGCTACCCCCTGACCGCCGAGGACGTCAAATTTACATTCGACCTGCTCATGGATGATAAAGTTGCCAGCCCGAGGCAGAGCACAACTGAATATATCAAGGACGTCCGGGTGCAAGATGCGCACACCGTCACCTTCTATTTCAGTCAAGCCTACCCGGACCAAATGTTTGACACGTCCTCCGAAATTCTGCCTAAACATATTCTAGGGGGAGCCGACCGGGCCACCCTCAGGAGCCATCCTTTTGGCCGCATGCCGGTAAGTTCCGGTCCTTTCATACTGAAGAAATGGGTGAGTCAGCAGTATATTGAGCTGGGCCCAAACGACGGATATTTTGGGGAACGCCCGCATCTGGATCGCGTCATTTTTAAGATTGTTCCGGACAAGACGAATCTGTTCATGCAGCTACGCGCCGGTGAAATCGATATGATGGTCGATGTTCCTCTGGCCGAAGTCACGGATCTTAAAAAGTCGAATCCCGACTTAAAGCTCTATCCTATCTCAGGCCGTGTTTACTATTATATAGGCTACAACGAAGTGAACCCCATGTTTACTGACAGGGAAACACGCAGAGCGTTGACCCTGGCAATCGACCGGCAAAAAATTATCGCCGCCCTCCTCTACGGCTTCGGCAAAGAATGTCTGGGGCCGATGCCACCTATGGTTCCCTGGGCTTACAATGAAGACGTCACGCCCATCGCCTATAATCCCGATGCCGCACGCGCGGCACTGGCTCAAGCCGGCTGGCATGATTCCGATGGCGACGGCTGGCTGGACCGGAATGGACGCCCGTTCAGGTTTCAACTCAAGACCAATACGGGCAACCAACTGCGATCCGACATCGCCGTCATCGTCCAGGATCAACTCAAAAATATCGGGGTCAAAGTTGACATTCAAACCCTTGAACGGTCAACCCTCATCGGCAAGTTGCGCGCCGGCGAGTTTGACGCTTACATGGGGGGTTGGAGCACCTCCTTCAATGTAGATCCGACGCCTATTTTCCATTCTTCCGCCACGGACCTTTTCAATTTTGTCAAGTACGACAATCCCAAAGTGGATCACCTGATTGAAGTCGGACGGGAAGAAATGGACCAGGGCAAGGCGGCCCGCATTTGGCAAGAAACTCA
>Ga0114931_10010012_pt1 | contig 11319 bp, 13 predicted proteins | sample 2SBtaG_FD_89579 | JGI IMG/M metagenome (GOLD analysis project Ga0114931, IMG submission 89579) | Deep subsurface microbial communities from Kolumbo volcano to uncover new lineages of life (NeLLi) - 2SBTROV14_V59a metaG | ecosystem: Environmental > Aquatic > Marine > Volcanic | place: Kolumbo...
GCCGAGGCTGGGTTCCACCGCCTCCTCACTCGCACCTATCGTTGGTTCTGCGAGGCTGATTCCTCGGCGATTTGTTTCTCTTCCTCTTTTTCAATCACCACTCCGTGACACGGCCCCTGGGGGAAAGGGGGAGCTGTGCTTGCATCGAAGCCATTGCGACCAACGTGCCCTATCACCGTTGCGTTACACTTTCAAAAAAACAAACTCGTGAATAATTTGGGTTGACTACTATCTCGACGAGTACACGTTTCGATTCAACCGACGTACATCCCGTTCTCGCGGCAAGTTGTTTTATCGCCTGCTTCAACAGGCTGTGGAGATTGCTCCAACAACCTACAGGTCCATGGTTGGCGGCACCGGCGAAACGCCCAAACACTAGTGTGGTATTGGGTGGAGGGAAGTGGATAGCCTTAACGCAAGTATACATCTTACGGGCGGACTGTCAAACCCAAGCCACCTAATGGCACCCCAAACCCAATTCCAGTCCACGTAGGTCCTTGACGCGAGCGGGCGATCACACGCAACGCCCCACAGAACCAAACCCGCCAGCCACCTCGAGCACCCTCTGCCCCTGTCATCCTGAGCGAAGCGAAGGATCTCCACTGCCTCAAACCGCAGCCTCGCCCCTCGAGCCCCCCATGCTTGGGTATCCCCAGTTGCCCTTGCAATGTGTTATAATGAGGCCTACGACTGCTTCTTCCGCAAAGCTGCCATGCGAGTACGGTTAACGACAAGGTAGGATCATGTCTCACGTCATCCCCACGAACATACAACGACAGATCGAAGCACTCATGGCGAGCGGCGAATACGATAACCAGGACGTCATCCTGGAGCAGGCGATCGATGCGTTGGCATGGAGGCGAAGAGAAGAGGAAAAACTACGGCGGTGGAACGAGCGGAACCATCAAACGGTTGACGAGAGCCGGCAGGGGCTGTCGAAACCACTCGACTTGGAGACAGTACTCAAACGCGTAGAAACACGCGTTGCCGAGGACGGACGGGAGTAGCCCGGCATGCCCAAAGTGGTTTGGACACCAACTGCGGAAAAAGATCTCGAAGATATCCTCTACTACATTCGTGCCAAAGGTGGACAACCACTGACGGCGCGAAGAAACGGCGAAGCGATCTTCAACGTTGTTTCGGGACTTTCCTCGCAAAAATCTCCTCGCCACCAGCATCCAGCCGCGCCAAAAGGCTGGTTCTACTTGCAACACAAGCGTTGGCTCGTTTTCTATCGTCCTGTCGACGACGACTTTAGCTCAACGCACGATTACGGTTGGACCTTCACGACCCACGATTACGCCGCAGACGGCAATGACAATCACATCGACCAGAAGATGATGACGATTGCGAGTATGCCGTGGATCTGGCAGAGATTCAAAATGTTTGACAACAGAATCCAACGAAACAGTAGGACCAACCATCGATCATCCTCCATGTACTTGGGACCACGCGCAGCACACCACGCACTGCGTATCGGAGGATGGTATAGCAGATTGAAACCGAAGGTGCCAGCCTACTTGAATTGCCTATTGATGCGCGCTGGCCCGGCCCGACTCCCGACACCTCTTCCCCTCAGCCCTTCACCGGTTCGATCACCCCAATGTAAGGCAGCGTCCGGAACTTCTCGGCCCAGTCGAGCCCATAACCAACGACCCAGGCGTCGGGAATTTCAAAACCCAGGTAGTCCATCCGTGCCGCTACCTTACGGCGTTCCGGCTTGTGCACCAGGGCACAAGCCTTGAGCGAAGCAGGCTTGCGCGCGGCCAACGAATCGAGGAGATAGGCGAGCGTGTAACCCGTGTCGACAATGTCCTCCACCACCAAAACATGTTTTGGCCTAATAATCAGGTTGCCAAGCCAGCGTGTACCTTACGTACCCTATACCATCGAATCAAATACGACCGCGGAGCCAATACCAGGCAAGCCCCAGCCATTCGTACAAGGCACTTTGTGTGTTTTGAGCGGCCCCTGTACAGGGTAATAATGCCGGCAAAGACCAATTAAAATGAGTCGCCCGGTAGTAAACACCGCATGGGACCACTTCCATTCCTTGCACCTGGAAACAACGTTCCGCACGCCAAAGGTGTATTGCATCCGTTACTAAAAGTACTTTATCAATGCCCCGCTTGTGGAGTAGCCGGGCCGCCTCGACAGCATTCTCATACGTCGAACGGGAACGTTCCTCGATCATTAAATCCTGTTCCGCAACTCCATGCTCAACAAGAAAGGTAGCCATTGCTCGAGCCAAAGTTGGACCTGGCCGTTCCACATCGGCCTTACCACCCGAGACGAGCACCGGGCACTGTTTCTCCGACCGGTAGACCTTTACTGCAAACAAACATCGATAAAGGGTACTTACTCCCAATTCGACACGATTCCAACGAGCATCCAGAGGCCGCAAATCTCCCGACAAAACGACAATGGCCTGAGCTTCGGCTGATTGCACATCCCCAGAAGGATATCGCCACTCCAAAGACCCCAACATGAGAAACGATACGATGGGAGAGCAGACGGCTGCAAGCCCCGCATAAGCAAACGTCAACAGGACAAGCCAGCGTAAGGAACAAGCCCGTCCACGCCACAAACAAACAAGCATGACCAGCGCCAATGCAAAAACCAAAAAGAGGGGATCAAAAGCAAGATGCATGGGAATTTAAGGGGGACGGATATTGTTGTCAGCCAAACAGACCATTGCTATGGCAGTCCAGGCAACGCCCTGCAGTGCGCAAGGAATTGGATGAAAGACCCAACGGGGCAATCCCACGGATACCATTCGCGCTTCTTAACCACTTACCAGCTCACGGTACATCCGCAGGTGAGCATCCACACTCCGCTGCAGCGTGAACTGCTGCTCAAGACGATTTCGCCCCGCCGTTCCCATCTCCCGTGCAGCAGACGGATTCGTGCAAAGCTGCTGTATCGCACATACCATCCCATCGACATCGATGTCTTTCACAAGCAAGCCAGTCACTCCTGGTTCAATCAGGTCGGGGATGCCGCCCACGCAGGTTGCGACCACCGGCCGGGACCAAGCCATTGCCTCCAGAATGGTGTAGGGCAGATTCTCGATTCGCGAACACATTACCAACAGATCGACCTGGCGGAAAAACTCTGAACGGTCCATAACACCGGCAAGTTCCACATGCGATTGGAGCTGCATTTCATCGACAAGATTTTCTATTGCTCGCCGGTCTGGCCCATCCCCTGCTACAAGAAATCTTCCTTGAAAACCTTCATCCAACAGTTTTTTGGCGACCTGAAGAAACATGCCGTGGTTCTTTTCTGAACTAAAACGTCCCAGGATGCCGATGGTCGGTTCAGATTGCGCCAAGGCAAATGGCTTATTCGCGAAATCTACACCGAGACTCTCCAATTGAAGGCCCGAAGGGATCCAAGCGATGCGTTCCGCCAGAATTCCCTTCCTGGTCAGCCGGTCGTGATAAAAGTTCGACAACACCACAACTCGCTGCGCCCGTTTGAGCATCTGCACTTCAACCCATCCATAAAATTGTTCTTTAGCATTGGGACGATCAAGCCAACCATGAACCGTACTGACCCAAGGTCGTAATCGACCAAATCGCATCGCCAGTCCACCATGGACGGCCGACTTATAACCAACCACATGAACACAGTCGACCGAATGGGCCTGGACGTGCTCTCGGATCGAATGGACCAAGGACCATGAAAAAGGCTTCCCTGTCGGCAGGCAATAGCACGTAATGTCTGCTTCACGAAACGCTCTTTCGACCTGGCTTCCCGACTTGCCCAGTCGACTTTCAGAAATTAAGGCAACCGAAACACGCACTTCCTTCGTACAGGCTAACCCTACCAAAAGGTCAAGGGTAGCCCGCTCGGCACCGTACATGCTGCGGGTATCTTGCATTAGGAAGGTGATGTGCATGGAGCAATCCACTATTCATCAAGTCTGCCCGAACAGATGCCTGCCGCCAAGCCAAAAATTTCCATCACCTCGGGCGTGACCTGGACATCGAGTGACGATTCTTCAATTCCCGTCACTAAGTGGCCGACTACTGCTTCGGCAAGTCCGGCAGCGAAAAGTCCCGTCACCGGGGCAGGAATCGCCCGCCACAACGATCTGATCGTGCCCGCCACCAGGACGACAAAAAACAAAAGGGCCGGCCAAACACTGCGGTAGGCTAAGCCCAGATACAGATTGTAACAATTGGCCACCTCGGGATTGCCAACCAGTGGATGTTCGCGAAGCACATTTTCGGCCAGCTTCCAGACCCCCACGCGCGTGTCCAACAAATGGTCCGTGACCAGGGTGCCCAGTCGTCCCCTGAAAGAAGCAAAACGCTCCTGAAAAATCGGCATTCCGGCAAGAATGAGCAATGCACCCAGCCCACCGACCCCCAGCAGTACCAAGACCCAACCCGCGGCCGGCCGCGGTGATACCACCAACTCAATGCCACCACAAGACCGATGCGCCTAAAGACGCGCCGCCTGAAGCCCCCAAACGGGCCACCTCAAAACTGACCAAAGCCAATGTAAAGACGACGCATTTCTAGACCGCCAGGGAGACCGCCAGCAACAGCACGACCTCCCCAAGCAACACAGCGCGGCAACATGGCCTGACGACACGGCAGCCATTTTCGCATTGTAACAACCGGACCGATCGAGGCGAAGATGCTTGATATAAAAACAAGCTTGCTCAACCCAACCGCTGCTCTTTCTCAACGACTGACATGCGGCGTTCCAGGCAACAGCCCGACTCCCACCACCTAGGCCGTGATTGCCAGATTTCTCTTGGTCTGGTCGATTTGATATTGCCTACCGGTGGCATGCTGCTACACACACGTACGTCCCCGTTGGCTTGGACTTGAAACAAGCTTAGAGCCGCACAGGGCGTTTTGTTTTCATGCGACGTATGGGCTTTCACCGAAATTTGGGACGCCGCCGGATCGAGAAAATAGGCTCTCATATTCTCCAGATCTTTCACGCTATTTACTATCGATAATCCACTCTTCTTCTGACGCATCAATCCATCGAGCGCCACGGCGGCCTGTTCCGGATCGCTCGGCCAATTGTCGCTGTGCAAATACCACTCTGCGTCGTCTTCCGTATTATAGTTTTGCTCAATTGGCTGAAAAAGAATATCAACACCGTCGCGTGTCGCGTATTCTGCCAACTCGCTCAAGCAATCGAGATTATGCGACATCACCACCGTCTTGAGGCGAATCGAATAGTCTAATCGGTGCTCCCTTCGGAGGCGCAAAAGTGTTTCGATCGTTTCATTGGTTCGTTCAAAAAAACCTTCCCGTCCACGTATTCGATCGTGCGTGTCGCCGATTCCATCCAACGACAGTGTAATCCTCCAGGGGTTTGCATGGGCCAATTGTTCGATTCGCCCTTGGTCCTTCCAATAGCCATGCGTCAAGAGTTCAACAAATAACCCCAACGAAGTACCGTAGCGCACCAAATCCACGGCATAGGGTACCAGGAGTGCTTCGCCCCCTGTCAGACAAACATGGGTTGGCCCCAACCAACGGCGCAGGTCTGCTAAGGCACTTTCCCACTGCTGGACCGTTGGCGAGTCCTCTTTTCCACGGTTCTGCCAAATATCACAATGGAGGCAGCGGGAATTGCACCGTTCGGTGAGCAGAAATGAGATCCAGGTAGGCCGGCAGTGCGCTGCCCACCGGCCACAAGCAACCGTGTGAAGCCGATTATTCACACCGTCGTAGAGCCGCTTGTAAACCCACGAATACCGAATGGTCATATCATTTAAGAGCTTATGATCAAATATCGAATTGTCACTGGGCCGACTAATTCTGCCCCAATGCGTTCAAGTATAGCATAACATTCACTTAGCTAACTAGAAGCATCGCTGTACACTTCCAACGTTAATTTTGCGATTCGTTCCCAACCGCAGACCTCCTTGGCCAGTTTTGCAGAACGCTCTCCCAATGCAGTTGTACGGGCTGGATAATCGGCGATTTCAGTCAGTGCCATGGCCAAAGCTGACGGATTGTCTGGCTCAACAAGCAATGCCGTCTCTTCGTGTTGTAACAATTCATCAAACAGCCCCAGTCGGCTTGCAACAACCGCTTTTCCATATGGCAATGCGGTCATCAGGGCGCCACTGGCATCAATTTCCCTGTAGGGGAAAACAACCGCATCGCACCGATTAAATAGCGCAGGTATCTGGTCATCTGGGATGTATTTAAGAATCCACTCAATGTGACTGGCCACTCCGCTCTCTTCCGCTAACGCCCGTAAAATATTCTCGGAAGCACCCGGATTTCCCGCGACAATCAAGCGGGTCTTTGATCGTGCTGTAGTTGGCAATTGCGCCAATGCACGAATCAGGATATCCAGGCCCTTGTAATGCTTGATGGAACCAAAAGCGAGCAGCGTACACAGGTCTGGGTTGCGCGCAGTAGCATCTGCCTCTTTGTGGTGCCCAGACGAATCGAACACCCCATGTGGAATCACGGAAACTTTTACTTCGTCGATTCCAAGGTCGATCAAAGATCGCATGCCCACTTGCGTATGTACGATCAAACGGTCAAAACCCTGCAGGGCCGTACGCCAACCCAATTTTTGAAGCTTCGACGTAGGAGAAAGGAATGCATTCGTGTCGTGAACTGTTAGTATTACGGGAGCTTGTGCTCGCAAACGGCGCACAAAATGGCGGTCGACTCCTGGAATTACCAGCCACTGGAAGTGTACTACATTCGGCTGTAATCTTTTTAACAGCCGCCGCAGGGTATTCATGTTCCAAACATGTTCCATGCCCTTGAGGCCTGCTTTCCATGGCAAGCCACCGGCGCGTCCTGGCAGTCGTTCGCTGACGCGGTAAAAATGCTCAACCGTTTGACATACCGAGCCTGCAACCGCCCAATTCTCGTGCACCGATTGAACAAAATAGTCGTTTTCGCGCGTGGGACGCGTGTAAAACGTCACTTTAGCTCCAGCATCCTTGAGTGCACGACACAGGTGGACGTCATAGGGGATCGTGAACGCCGACGGATCGATCATAGCAACCCGATGGATCATTGCTTTGCCGCCCCAAACGGTAAACTGGATGTCATTCCGGGAATTGAAATACCGATAGATTTTAGTACACGATTTCGGAAATCCAACTGCTTGTTTCGGTAATATTGGCAAATCTCAAACTGTCTTTTTTGGATACCTTCGATATTTTCGTACATCTCCTGAATGCACGAGATCATCCATTCGGCCTCCAACTGGTCGCTTCGCATGTAATAGCGTTCGAAGCCCATCGTTTTCATGAAATCATAACATTTAGGCTGATAGCCTATCATGATGGAAGGCGTGTAGGAACAGAAAGCGCTGATCACGGAGTGCAGCTTGGTTCCCAAAAAGACATCTTGCTCCGCAACGCGTTCAATAAATGCTTGCGGCTTTCGATGCAAATCGCAAATCGGTATCTCGGCAAAATCGTCCTTGCAAACATCCTGAGCCACCCGGTGATCACGGGGCTCTGTTGGAAATATCGTAATACGCCAGCCTTCCTGGCGTAACCAATGCAAGGCAGTACGCATTCTCTCGAGGACCAATTTCTGACTATTTCCCCAGAAGTCCGACGAAACGGACATATTGACACCGATCCTCTTGCGGCATTTCTTAGGAACGATATTAGGGCGAGAGTAGTATATCGCCGGATCGCCAATGACCTCTACTGGAAAAAACCCCATCTCTTTTACAATTCTCTCCGACTCGACTCCACGAACCGTAACGAATCGAAAATGCGAAAGGCAAGACCGCCATGCATCCACCGTGCCCCTGTCGATCGAAAAGCTATCTCTATTCAAAGCGGAAACATGCGCCCTGAATTCCGGATCGATGACTCCCGTCCCAAAAGTACATAGAGGCTTCGTTTTATGGATAAAATATTCGACCGCCTCAAGCCAACCAATACCACGGGGCGCGAGCACCAAAGTGCCTCCCCCAAGACCTGAGTAGGCAAATGCTCGTTGTACTCCGATGGTCCCATCAAATACTTTAAGTAGTCGGCTCGGCATGGCGCTAAACACGTTCATGCCGGATAACATTTCTTCGATCGCGTTTGCAACAAGGATATCGCCAAGGTTATCAAAAACACAACGTATATGGACCATAGAATTGCTCGGCGCCCTCAAGGCACTTACCAAGCACATTGCCCGATCAATATTCACGCATCCCCCTCTGTAATAAAACCTGGATTTGCATATAGTAAAGAGGTACCGATTCCCTCTAAAAAATTAAATCCTTCTCCCATTGACTACTCGTGACCACCAATCCCTGTATCATTTCCGCATTCGCTCTGAACCCTCGTCGAATCGGAGGCACCGAGATCTATTGTCGCGAACTATCCCGCCAGTTAGCCGAATTGGACTGGACCAGCGTGCTCTGTTTCGAACAACCGCCACCAGAAAACATTCGTTCGTATCTTGAACTTCCCAACGTGATCCTTGAATGTGTGCCTGAACTCCACAAAAACCGATTTTCCACGGCCCGTCAGCTCATGCGCATCACTCGCAAACATCGCCCCCAAATCGTCCATTTTCACTACACCGGTTTTCTGACTCCCTTTCCGTGGGCCGTGCGTATCGCCGGAGCACAGCAAGTATATCTTACCAGTCACCTTTCGCCACCTGAGGGATTTAAGCCGCTTGCCGCAGCACTTTGGAAACGGTTGGCTGCCCGAACGATCAACTACCCGGTCCAAGGTGTGGTTTGCCCCAGCCGGTATGGCCGCTCCTGGCTGACCTCCCTGGGACTATTACCCGACAAGCGATTTCAGACGATCTACAATGGCACCGACCTCTCCATCAGTAAAATCAACTCTGTACATGCCCAGCAATTTCGGCAGAAATACAAAATTCCTTTCGACCGACAAATCGTGGCGCAGATTGGTACCTTAAGCAATGAAAAAGGGGTCCTCGATCTGCTCGCCGCGGCAACGAGGGTCATCAAGCATCAGCCGCTCGCCCATTTTGTATTTGCCGGCGATGGCCCACTTCACGGCACGTGTAAAAAAATGGCTGTGGAACTCGGCATTGAAGGCAATACCACGTTCACGGGTTCTCTCCAAGACATCTATACGTCGGGACTGTACGAGGCCGCCGATGTATGCTGCCTGGTCTCGCGCTGGAATGAATTGTTCGGTTTCGTCCTTATCGAAGCGATGATTTTTGAGCGGCCCATCGTTGCCACACGCGTGGGGGGCATCCCGGAAGTGGTGGTCGATCGGCAGACTGGCTTCTTAGTGGAACGGGGTGATGTGACGGCCATGAGCGAACGGATCGGCACCCTGCTGACAAATGCCCAATTAAGACGCACATTAGGCGTGGCTGGACGACAACGTGTGGTTGAGATGTTCGATGTGCGCAAGAATGTAGCCGAGCTAATCGAATGGTACCGAATTGCAAACAATGGCAATCATTGAGTTTCATGCATTTCGGTACGCCCTGGGTCCGCGTCCTCAGTAATAACGACGTCCAAACGGGTCAACGCCCCACGAGCCGCTTGATACGGGGCATCCAACGCTGGGAAACAGCATCCAAATAGATACGACTATCGTACATTCCTCGAATGGCTCTTTGGAGAAATGGAAATTTGCTTTTGCGCATAAATGCCGGCCGGTAATTTATTTTGTTACCAAAGCCTAAAATGCGTCTCTGTTCCTCAGACATGTCTCCCAGGAACGTCCCGTTCAAGATCAATGGATGATATCGATAGTAGTCGATGTCCTCTTGCTGCAATGGAACGGCTGGATCGTGGTAAGCCAGGAAGGCCGCTTGCCGTGGAGCCAGGATGGGCATGCCTTGCCGGTGGATACCCGATGTATCGAAGAGAATGACCGTGCCGGCGGGTCCGGTCATCTCCAGGACATCTTCCTGGGGCACATCCGTCAGTTCTTTTTGCGGTACATTGCGCGGATGTTGCTTACGGTGGCTTCCGCGCAGATAATGGAATGCACCCGTTTGGACGTCGGTCAAATAAATTGCCAGTTTGACTTCTCGGGGAATTTCATCCGTAAGCGTCTGATCGTACCACGCATCGCCGTGCCAGCCGTGGAAGTCCTTTGTATTCGGCAGAGACAACCACCCTTTGGCTTCACACAGAGCGTAATCCCGTCCCACATACTCACGAATTACTCCGGTTACAAGCGGGTGCAGGGCTAAATCAACAAAACCCTGATCCAGGATGAGCACATCTTGAACCATGTGGCGATAGCGCTCGGTTTTTTCATAGCCGTCGACATCACTCAACCGGAAATGTGCAAGACGACTCTCGAAAGCCCGCTGCATGCCTGAGAGTTGATCAGCAGTCAACAGAGGAGGCATCGTCACGATACCATCGGTTTCAAGAGATGCAATGAGTTGCTTCAGATCTATTTCAGCGGTTTTGTGCTGCATACCATCAATCGAGAATAAAGGTTAACAAACGGTCAATAAGGGGTGTACGGACAATACCATCTCCCCGAAGAACTCCAAGTTCGAATACTCCTGACAATCCGTTTCAACCATCGCTGCTTCCCTGGCTTTCATATTGAACAGAAGACCAGCTTTTGCTCGCATTTCCGGAAATCCAGACCCAAAAGGCAAGCCATGCGGCCACATTGAGCATTATAAATGAAACTGCGGCTGAACTGGCACGGTACCGACCTGCAATGCCCGATACAACCGTTAATAACAGCGAACCGTAAATTAGCAACTGACTCCAAAACAGGATTCGGCCGAATGTCGTATTCATGAGCCCAGAGATAACCGCGCCCAACAGGGCCCACGGCACGGCAAGTCGCAATAATTTGTGTGATACATACTGAAGCCAGATCCTATTTTTCCAGGGGAGCAGGGCCGAGGGCAATAGCGTCAGCAACTGATAATTCCCCGAGAGGGTTCTAAGTTTACGGCGAAACTCATCATTGGCACTCGCGGGCAGACGATCAAAGGCCAACGCACCTCGGTCGTACACGACTCGGAAACCGCGCATGACCACCACCAGAGGCCAATAGACGTCGTCCAACACAGTGCCTGCTGGTACACCGTTAAAAAGCTCGCGACGCACTGCGGAGATCGCTCCCGTCGCGCCTACCACCGAATCGACGATTGCTTCATGGCTGCGCAGCCATTTCTCATACTTCCAGTAAATCCCCACTCCCTCGGTCACGCCTTGGCCTTGCTGGAGTACGAGTTCACCACTTACTGCCACCACACGCGGATCGCGAAAGTTTTCCAGTAATTGCCGCAACGCGTCGTCTTGCCAATGCTGGCGTACATCCGCGAAGGCGAGAACCTCATACGTCGACCGCATCGCTCCCACGGTAATCGCCGCAGCCTTACC
>Ga0114931_10010013_pt1 | contig 11319 bp, 7 predicted proteins | sample 2SBtaG_FD_89579 | JGI IMG/M metagenome (GOLD analysis project Ga0114931, IMG submission 89579) | Deep subsurface microbial communities from Kolumbo volcano to uncover new lineages of life (NeLLi) - 2SBTROV14_V59a metaG | ecosystem: Environmental > Aquatic > Marine > Volcanic | place: Kolumbo...
CAGCCACACAAACGAGCCATCGGCACGGAGATCCACGCGGTCATTCGTTACCAGTGTGTTCCCGCCCGTCACCGGCGCGGAAATGGTCAAACACCCGCGCCCATCCGTGCCGAGCGTTACCCCCGGCAGAGGGCGAAAAACCTGCTCCGCCGCAGTGCCGTTCACCCGCCGCAGAGCAATATGGCTGACCGTTTCCGTCATACCGTAGGTGTGAAAAATCGGCGCGGTGATGGTTTGCAATTGTGCCTCCAGCGCGGGGGCAATCGGCGCGCCGCCCACCAAAATGGCTTTCATCCCGTTCAAAATGCCGATTTTTTCCGGCGTTTCCGACAGGATTTTTTGAAGTTGCAGGGGAACCATCGCCGTAAAATCGAAGTGGGTTTCCGGCGAAAACTCCGCCAGCGGGTTGCCACTCGGCGGGACGATGGTCAAGTCCAGCCCCAGCACCGCGCCGCGCACCAGCATCATCACCCCGGCGATATAATCGGTGGAGAGGCAGACCAGTGCGCTATCGCCCGCGGTCAGCCCCAGCGCCGCGCCGGTCATCCGCGCGCTGGCTTCCATCTGCGTGCGGGTCAGCGTTATGGCTTTCGGGTCGCCGGTGGAGCCGGAAGTGCGCAGGGTGAAGGTCTGCTGTCCGGCGTGCCAGCGGCGGAGGAAGGTTTCGGGTTTCATGGTCAAGGTTTCAAGTTCAAAGTTCAAAGTTTCAAGTTTCAAGTTTCAAGTTTCACGTTTCACGCATCACGTTTCACGCATCACGTTTCACGTTTTACAAATGACAAATGACTATCTACCACCCCCACCCGTGCCGCGACGTTATTTTCATATAGTTTCCCCGTGCCGAGGCCATGCACGCGGTCGGGGTCGCGGGCGGAAACCCACTGGCAGATGGCGCTCAACCCGACATTCGACTCTAGCGCGGAGTTTGCCCACCACCGGATTCCGCGCTCGGTGGCGGCGGCAATCCAGTCATCGCAGGCGGCAAATCCGCCGAGCAGGGCGGGCTTCAGCACAATTCCCTGCGGGCGGATGGCATCCAGCAGGCGGCGGCGGCCGGCGGGGGTATTGTGCCCGATGAGTTCTTCATCCAACGCAATGGGAATGGGTGAGACGGCGCAGAGTTTCGCCAGCGCGTCCCACTGCTTCGGTTTGATGGGCTGCTCCAGAAATTGAATACCGAATGGGGCGAGCGCCGCCAGCTTTTCGGGCGCATCGGCGGGAGAAAATGCGCCATTGGCATCCAGCCGCAGGGTGATTTTTTCGGCGGGATGGGCGCGGCGCAGGTCGGCCAGCACGGCGATTTCATCGGCAAAATCCATCGCGCCGATTTTCATTTTGATGACGGTGAATCCGGCGGCAATTTTGGCTTCGATTTGGCGGCGCAAGCCGTCCGGCGAATCCATCCAAATCAGCCCGTGGGTGGGCAAATTGATTTCCCCGCGCGTGAATGGCGTGTCGAACAGTATACCCGTGCCGCCATATTGCCAATCCAGCCACGCCATTTCCAGCCCGAATTGCAGTGCGGGCTGGTGCGGCAGGCGGATGCCCGCGGGATGTTCGCCTGCGGAAATGCGGCGGCACACCTCGGCGAGTTGCGGCTCAAAATCGGGTGTCGCGTCGAGGCTCAATCCGCGCCACGGGGCACATTCGCCCGTGCCGGTGCGGCCATCGGCGTGCAGGCGCAGAAAATAGACGGTTTTTTCGCGCAACACCCCGCGACTCGTTCCGGCGGGCACGCGGAATTTCAATGTGTATTTTTCGTGGTTTGCGGAAAAATTCATAACGATTTCAGATCGCTGTCGCCCACCCAAAGTTGCGGCGTTATTGAGGTTACAGTGGATCCAAGTTCACGTTCACGCGCGGATGTGGAATCTCAACTTCCAATGTCAATCCGCCTTCCGGTTGGTTTTGCAATTTTAACCGTCCACCCAACAATGTTACCCGTTCGCTGATACCCAACAACCCGTAATGTCCCGCGGCAGAAAGGGCGGATAAATCGAAAAGGCTGGTGATGCCGGTGCCATTATCGGAAATGGATACCAGCAGCATTCGGGGGGATGTGTGGTGCAAAACGATTTTCACTTGGCTGGCACGGGCGTGTTTGCGAACATTGCTCAGTGCTTCTTGCACGATTCGAAAAATAGACAGCTCAATAACTTCTGGCATCCGTCCCAGTTCGGCGTCAATTGAAAGATGTGTCTCAATGCCGGTGCGACTTTGCCATGCGTGCGTGTATGACTGCAACGCTGCGCCCAGACCAAAACTATCAATTGTTGGTGGGCGTAATTCTCCACAAATGCGCCGCACATCATCCACCAGCCCCCGAATGCCGACACGAATACTGGCGAGATGGTTTTGCAAATGCGGCGGAAAATACTCGCGCGCGCCGATATCTTCCAACTCGTAATTCGTGCTCAACAAATCTTGGATCACCTGATCGTGCAGTTCGCGTGCAAGGTGCTTGCGTTCCTCTTCTCGCTGTGTCAATAGCCGTCGCTGAGCGTCTTGCAATGCTATATTGGCGTTGTCCAACGCTTCCACCTGTTTTGAAAGTTGTTCAATCAACTGCTGATTGAGACTATCTTGTGCGGCCAAATCTTTTTTTAATAATTGTTGCTGGTGTTTTAGCTGTTCGGTTTGCTGGCGCGCCCGTGAAAAACTGTCAAACGCCCATATTGCGGGGGTTATCTGTCGTTGGTCGGTAACGTTAAGCAGGCTGGCGACAACTTCTTCGCGGGTGGTTTCATCGGTGCGGAATGAAGCCACACTTCGCCCTTGCCGCAAAACGATGATCCGGTCGGCAACTGCAAATAGATGGTTTAGGTTATTGCTGGCAAACACAATACCGATTTTTTGCTGCTGCCATCGTTGGATGAGCGATAGTAATGTTTGTTGGTGCGAATAACCCAATAAACTTGTCGGCTCATCAATGAAGATGAGCTTTGGTGTGGCACTTAACACTTGTGCGATGGCAATCAGCTGCCGTTGTTCACTGGGTAGGTTGGCGACCTTTTGGCGCAATGAATCAAATGTTACGCCCAGTTGCTCTAAAATCTGGACGGCTTCTTTGTCCATTTGTGTTTGGGAGGGGATTTTAAGCCATTTTCCCAACCCTTTCCAAACGCGCTCGTTACCCAAAAAAATATTGGTAGTGATGTCCAGCCGGTCTGCCAATATGGGTTTCTGGTGGATAACTTCGATGCCCAATTTTCGTGCGGCAAACGGGAATCGGAGCAGTTTTCCATTGAATTTGATATCGCCGCTGGTGACAGGCTCTAACCCCGCTATCAGCGATGCCAACACTGTTTTCCCAGCGCCGCTTCGGCCTGCCAAACCGACGACTTCTCCGGCAAATAGGTTGAAAGAAACATTTTGCAGTGTTGGCAGTGTACCGAATGTTTTTGAAACGTTATTCAGTTCAAGCAGTGGAACCGTCACAGTACACCGTTATATTTTCTTCAACGTTTACTGATGAGCTTGTTGAAACTTTTTGCAATTGTCCCCAAAACAAACTTTTGAGATGTCTTTCCCGCGGTAACTGGCATATTACCGCTGAAAATCAAGCGCTTCCTCGTATAATTTTGGGTTTTTGCAAGTTATCAATGAGAGTCAACTTGAAATCAATGCCCCGAAACTTGTTTCGGGGCGGGATATTCAATGTTAAGGCATGTCATTCTCGCGAAAGCGGGAATCCACATTTTTTGCTATGGATTCTGGATATTCCCCTGCGGGAAATTCCGGAATGACATTTAATTTGACAGATGTGCAATTTTTTAACTTGTTGCCAATTGGATTAGGCTATGCCCGATTGTTGCCGTCCGCGCCGTGAAACCGCATCGACCAGCACGGCAATCAACAGTACCAACCCGGTGATAACAAATTTTACACCGGCGCTCAACCCCAGCAGGCCCATGCCATTTTCCACGCTGGCGATAATCAATGCCCCCAAAACTGCGCTGGAAACTCGGCCGGACCCGCCAAATAGGCTGGTACCGCCAATTACCGCTGCTGCGATGGCATTCAAAAGCAGATTGCCGCCGCCTGCCGCGGTGTCTACCGAGCGCAATCGAGATGCGAGGATGATGCCGCCCACGCCTGCCATCAAACTGGAAATCATAAATACCAATACGCGGATGCGTTCCACATTGATACCGGCTCGCCGTGCCGCTTCTTTGTTGCCGCCGACGGCATATACATAGCGTCCAAAACGGGTGCGGTACGCCAAAAAACTAAACCCGGCAAGCAATGCTACCAGCAGCACGCCCACAAACGGAACGCCCCGGTCTTGATTGGCAACATACACCGCTAATGCGGTTAAAATGGCTATGCCGGCAATTTGCATCCAGACGATGGACATGGGGGTGCTGGAAAGGCCTCGTAATCGGCGAGTTCGTGTTCGTGTGATTTGAAGAAAAGCCAATCCGCCAACAAAAATTATAGCGACAACCCATCCCCATAACGCGGGCAGAAAATAGTTGGCAATGCCGATGACCACTTTATCTTGAACGATGACTGTGCCACCATTACCAATCAAAATTAAAACGACGCCATTCCACGCCATTAACCCGGCTAATGTTACCACAAATGATGGTACTTGAAACCGGGTGATAATCCACCCGTGCAATACACCGATGACTGCGGCGGCAATCAGGGCAACCGTTACTGCCAGATACCATGGCCAGCCCCCCGGTTCTCGTAACAGCAGGGTCATCCCGACGGCGGCAACTGCGCTGACATAACCGATGGACAAATCGATTTCGCCCAATAAAAGGACGAATACAACGCCGTAGGCCATCGCTGTGATACCGGCCATCTGCACAATTAAGTTTACAAAGTTACGGGCAGTTAAAAAATTTTCGTTTTGTGTTTGGAAGATAATGACAATGACTATGAGCCCGAAGATAATCGGCAACGCGCCCAAGTCGCCGGACTTAACGCGTTTTAGATATTCGCGCAAATAGCTGCCGGTGGTTTGTTTTTCGTTACTTAAAAAGGCGCTCTGTATTTGTTCGTTATTTTCTGTCATGATTTCATCCCCGGAACGGTTTCCATTTTGCCTGCCGTGATGGCGTGGACGACTTCTTGTTGATTGGTTTCACTGGTTACAAATTGGTGTACCCGTTTCCCCAATCGCAGCACGGTAATCCTGTCTGCTACTTCGAAAACGTCGTGCAGGTTATGCGAGATTAAGACTACGGCCAACCCTTTTTCTGCCAACCTCCGCACCAAATCGAGTACCTGACGTGTTTGGGCAACCCCCAATGCCGCCGTAGGCTCGTCCAAAATGACCACTTTCGAGTTCCACATTACGGCTTTGGCTACGGCGATGGCTTGTCGTTGCCCGCCTGATAAGCCTGCAACTGCCTGCCGAACCGACTGTAATGTGGTCACAGAGAGTGAATCGAGCGTTTTGATGCACTCCAGTTCCATGATTTCTTCGTTTAATCGGAAGAAACTTTCGGTTTTTTCGCGACCCAAAAACATGTTCGCTACAACATCAAGATTATCTGCCAGCGCTAAATCCTGATAAACAATTTCGATGCCCAATGCGGCACTGTCGCGGGGACTATGAATGTGGACGGGGTTACCTTCAAAGTAAATTTCGCCACTGTCATACGGGTAAATTCCTGCGATTCCTTTAATTAATGTCGATTTTCCTGCACCGTTGTCGCCAACCAGTGCCATTACCTCGCCGGTTTTCACTTCAAAATCAACATATTGCAACGCTTGCACTGCGCCAAAACTTTTGGAAACGCCCTTTAGTTCAAGTATCGGCCTTTCCACCATAATCAACTCCTTTGTCGCTATTTTTTGGTTTACAAAGCGTAAAGTGTGCAGGCTGGGATGTGATGCTATTAAACACACTTTACGCTTTGCAAGAATACCTGTTTCTTATATTACCGCTAATTTATCTGATTTGCAATAGCTCTTATTTCGGGCAGTACTGTGCGAAATCGCCGACGCAGATTTCTTCCCAGGTGCGGAAGCCATCGGCGATGACAGTATCGGCGATGTTGTCTTTGGTTACGGCAAGCGGGGTCAGTTTAACGAACGGGATGTCATTTGTGCCGTTATTGAGAGTGTCGCTGGTGATGCTTTTGGCATCTTCGCCTTTTAACAGCCGGATGGCTGCATCGGCGGCGGCTTCAGCTTCCAGTTTGATGGGTTTGTAAACGGTCATCGTTTGCCAACCGGCGAGGATGTTCTGGATGCCGCCCACGGTTGCGTCTTGTCCACTCAAGGGGACGGGGTCGTGTCCCTGGCTTTTGAGAGCGGAAATGACAGAACCGGCCAAGCCGTCATTGGCGGCGAATACGGCATCAACATTACCACCGGCGGCGGTCAATATCTGTTCAAAGATGACGAGGGCTTGTTGATTGTCCCAATCGGGTACGGCTTGGTCATCAACCAGTTTCCAACTGCCATCATCGTAGTGGGGTTTGGCCACGCTGTAATAGCCTTCGCGGAAGAGGGTGGCGTTGTTGTCGGTGGGCGAGCCGTTTAATTGTACTACTTGGGGTTGGTCAACCGGCAGGGCGTTGATGATGGGTTCAAGGGTTTCGCCCATGAGGCGGCCGACGCTGACGTTGTCGAAGCTGACGTACACATCTGCGCCGGGCCCTTCGATGGTCAGGCGGTCGTAGTCAATCACTTTGACACCGGCTTCTCGAGCTTGTGCGATGATGGCTGCGCCGGAGCCGCTGTCGAGGTTAACGAGCAGCAGCACTTTTGCGCCGTTGGTGATGGCTTGTTCTGCTTGTGTTTGCTGGGTGCGGGCGTCGCCTTCGGCATTGACGATAGTGTATTTTACGCCGGCAGCATCGAATGCTTGTTCAAAGAAGCGGCGGTCATCTGCTTCCCAGCGTGCGGAAGATGCACTGTCGGGCAATAAAACCGCAATGCTCCCCTCGGGCATACTTTCACTCGGCGCGGCTGCACTCGGCGCGGCTGCAGTCGTGGCGGTTGGTTGTTCCGCCGGTTTTTCTGTCGCCGCAGGGGCTGGTGTGCTGGCGCTATTGCAAGCGCTCAACACAAACATTGCCAACAATGCTACAATTGCAAGTAATTTTTTCATCTGTTTCTCCTCTGAAAAACTTTAAAGTAAATCGATAGTTTATTGCACAGTGTTTTTGCTTGAAAGCAAAGTAATCACCATGAATCCCAAGGGTTCATTGATGACAAATTTGTTCTTTTTTGCTGAAGCACCACCTCCTCGTCGAGTGACAGTTTATTGCGGCCTGGATACATTCTACGGCTAAATGGATATTTTGAATTTACAACACTACCATCATAACATATCCGCTACATTATTTCACCACCCTATCCCCTCATTTAACACGCGGAAACCCCCTTGACGCGATGGGGGGAAATCCCCCCACTTGTAACAGCCCTGTGCGTCAATGTGCAACTGTTTACAAAAATGATATAATGGTGTTATGGACAAAGTTAAAATAATGATTGCGGATGACCATGCCCTAATCCGCACCGGAATTCGCAATGCCTTAAATGATATACCTGATTTAGAGTTTGTGGCAGAAGTGGGAGATGGCCCCTCGCTGCTTGAAGCCCTTGCGCAAACAACGCCGGATTGTCTGTTAATTGATGTGACCATGCCGGACTTTGAGCCGTTGACAACCATTACAAATATCCACCGGCAATACCCGGCGATGAAAATTTTGGTGGTCAGTGCGTATGATGATGATGTGTACGTACAGGGATTGTTGACAGCCGGTGTTGACGGTTATCACATGAAAGACCAACCACTGAGTGACCTGCGCCTGGCTGTCGAACGTGTGCTGGCAGGAGAAAAATGGGTCTCCAGCCGTTTGCTGAACAAGTTATTGCAACCTGCTGCTTCCTCTGTAATAACCCTTACCCCCCGCCAGCATGATATTTTGCGGATGCTCCGAATCGGGCTGGACAATCAATCTATTGCCCGAAAGATGGGGTTGAGTGTAAAAACTGTTGAAAACCATTTAACCCGCCTTTACCGACAATTAAATGTGCAAAGCCGGCTGGAAGCTGTGACATACGCCAATCAGCATCCGGAATTGCTGGGAGAAACAACACCTTCCCCCACGGTGCCCGTCTCTACCCCAGAAGTGCCCGCCAAAGACCAAATTAAGATATTGCTGGTTGATGACAACCATCGCTACCGCAGCCAACTGCGCCGTACCATCGGCAAAATTTGCCCGCGCGCCGTTATTTCTGAAGCTGCAGACATCGGTGAGGCGGAACGGATTGCCCGCCGAGATTTACCGCATTTGGCTTTTGTGGATGTGGTACTCGGCGACGAAAATGGTATTCACTGCACCAAACGCCTAAAAACCATTGTACCCAACTTGCGCGTAGTCCTCATCAGCGCATACCCCGACCGCGAATTTCATCGGCTGGGGTTAAATGCAGGCGCAGTGGCATTTCTGGACAAAAAAGATTTGGATGCTGCGGTGTTACACCACGTCATCAACGATTTGGTGTGACTTGAATTTTCCACGAACCTATTGAAACTCAATTTGGAGTTTTGTCATTCCGGAATTTCCCGCAGGGAAATATCCGGAATCCACAGCGAAACTCTATGGATTCCCGCGAAAGCGGGAATGAAATTGGTGAAATCTCTCAAAAATCCACGCTTTCCGGTTGAGAAATTATTTCCAAAAGTAAATTTAGCACTTTTGCAACAGTTCCAATGACTCCCGGGATAATTTCGGATTCTTGCGGAAGTTTCATTTTGTCCCACAAATACCGCAACAGCACAATTATAGCTTGTCGCGCATCACGTCTTCACATATCGCAATCTACGGGAATTTTGGAAATTTCGAAAAATCCGGTTCGCGTTTTTCGAGGAAGGCATTTTTGCCCTCTTTCGCTTCGTCCGAGAGGTAGTAGAGCAGGGTAGCATTGCCCGCCAACTCTTGAATCCCTGCTTGCCCGTCGAGTTCGGCGTTGAAAGCGGATTTAAGCATGCGGATGGCGAGCGGACTGCGTTTCATAATTTTCCGCGCCCATTCGACCACTGTGTCTTCCAGTTTGTCCAGCGGGACAACCGTATTCACCAGCCCCATTTGCAAAGCTTCCTGCGCGTCGTATTGGTCGCACAGATACCAAATTTCGCGCGCTTTTTTCTGCCCGACGATGCGAGCCAGATAGCTTGCGCCGAACCCGCCATCGAAACTGCCGACTTTCGGGCCGGTTTGCCCGAAGCGGGCATTCTCGGCGGCGATGGTCAAATCGCAGACCACGTGCAGCACGTGTCCCCCGCCAATTGCCCAACCGGCAACCGCGGCGATGACCACCTTCGGGATGGAGCGGATCATTTTCTGCAAATCGAGCACATTCAGCCGCGGAACTTGGTCGGTGCCGACATACCCGCCGTGCCCCCGGACACTCTGGTCGCCCCCGGCGCAGAACGCGCGTCCGCCTTCGCCCATAAACACAATCACTTGAATATCGGGGTCGTTGCGACAAATGGTCATCGCGTCAATCATTTCTTCGACGGTTAGCGGGGTAAAAGCATTGTGTTTTTCGGGGCGGTTGATGCTGATGCGGGCGATGCCGTCGAACAGCTCAAATTTAATTTCCTGATATTCCTTGATGGGTTTCCATGGGTTTTTCAGTTGCATAGGGTTCTCCTTTTGGTTTTCAGTTCATAGTTTTCAGTAGTCAGCAATCAAAAAACTGACTACTGAGAACTGATAACTTTTTTAAACGCCCGAAACACCGCAGCATTCACATCACTGTCGGTGAAAATTTCCAGAATTGCCGCGCCGGTATCGGCAGCGAAAAATTGCGGCAAACTGTTTGCCAGTGCCGATGCTGAATCGGCGGAAAAATATGCCAGCCCGAAATCGGCGGCGGTGTTGCGTGCCGTCAGATTGTGCGGGGTGAAAAAATTCGTCTCCAATACCTCGCGGGGGAGGGTGGATGGCCCGTCAATCAGCTTGAAAATCCCGCCGCCGCCGTTGTTCAGCACCACAATCCGCAAATTTTCCGGAAGGTGATTGTGCCACAAACTGTTGTGGTCGTAAAAAAAGGCGAGGTCGCCTGAAATGAGTACCGTGGGCGCGCCGGTGGCAATTGCCGCGCCGACCGCCGTGCCGGTGCAGCCGTCGATGCCGCTCACGCCGCGATTGGCGTTCACCCGCACATCAGCGCGGAAGAGGGCAAGGTAGCTCGCGTAGCGAACGGGCATACTATTTCCCAAATGCAGATTGCTGTGGGCGGGCAGAGGTGCCAGCACTTGCCGCACGGCGGCGAATTCTCCGAAAGCCGCATCATCCAAAAACCGGTTCAGTGCCAAATTGGCGGCGTGTTCCAGCGCCGTCCACTCTGCCCGGAAGGTGCCGGACGGGGCGGGTTGTTCCGCCAGCGATTGCAGAAACGGTGCAACATCAGCGGCAATCACCCGCGTCAGCGATTGGAAGGTGTCCACCGGCTGCCCGGCGGGGTCGATGTGCCAGTGTTTGGCGGGGCGGTGATGGCGCAGAAAAAGTTTCAGGCTTTTTGAGACCACCGCTCCCCCAAAACTAACCACCAAATCGGGCGCGGGCACATTTTTCCCGCCGAAAATCATATCGGCGTGCGGAGCGGTCACGGCATCCGGCGGCACATTCGCGGCGATATCCGCCACTACCGCCACCGTCGGGTCGGCAGACAGGGCGCGTATGGCCGCAGCCAATTCGCCATTGGGGGGATGGAGTCCTGCCACCACCAGCTTCTTCTGCGCCGATTGCCACCGCTCGCGCAGGGTGTCCATTTCGGCAGGTTTAACAATCTTCCGCACGGGCGAATGGCGGATGACTGCCGGAAGTGGCGCAGGTTCGATATGCTGGCCGGGTTTGGGGTAGAGCGGTTCGCGCAGGGGCACGTTGATGTGCACCGGTCCCGGCACGGGGGTTCGGGTGCGGAGTATCGCTTCGGACACGATGCGTTCGGCATGCCAACGGGCATCGGGGTGCGAAATATCCACCGGCAACTCAAACTCGCCGCGGCTGTGCGGGGCGTATAAATTTTGCTGGTGGAGCGTCTGCCCGTCCTGCTGGTCAATCCATTCGGGGGGGCGGTCGGCGGTGAAGATGAGCAGTGGGATGCGCTGGTAAAAGGCTTCGGCGATGGCGGGGGCAAAATTTAATGCTGCCGTGCCGCTGGTGCACACCAGCCCGACCGGGTGGCGCAGTTGTTGTGCCATCCCCAACGCGATGAATCCCGCGGCGCGTTCATCTACCACCATGCGCACCGAAATGTCGGCGTGGCGTGCCAGCGCAATCGTCAGCGGCGCAGAGCGCGAGCCGGGAGAGATGATAAAATGCCGCACATCGTGGG
>Ga0114931_10010014_pt1 | contig 11318 bp, 7 predicted proteins | sample 2SBtaG_FD_89579 | JGI IMG/M metagenome (GOLD analysis project Ga0114931, IMG submission 89579) | Deep subsurface microbial communities from Kolumbo volcano to uncover new lineages of life (NeLLi) - 2SBTROV14_V59a metaG | ecosystem: Environmental > Aquatic > Marine > Volcanic | place: Kolumbo...
CTCCACCCCCCGGCGGACCGCCTCGGCCAGCTCGGGGTGGTCGGCCTTGATCGCCGCCGAGATCACCACCAGGTCGCAGCCCACGGGCAGGGATTGGGCCGACTGCTCCAGCTCGACCCCGATCCCGTTTTCCCGCAGCACCCGAACCGTCGCCGAATCGTTCAGGTCCGACCCCGAACACCGCGCCCCGACGTCCTGTGCCAGCCGGGCGAGGCCCGACATCCCGCACCCGCCGATCCCCACAAAATGCACCCGACGGCCCGCCAGGTCGGTCAGCCCCCTTCCAGTCTCGTCTCGGATAGGCAATGTCATCATGCAGATTGTATCGGCGGGATGAGGGTCCGGGGTCTAGGGCCCGGGGTCTGGCTGGAAGGGGGTGAGTACACAACGCGGTCTTTTCTTATCCAGACCCCAGACCCCAGACCCCAGACCCTGTACCATACCCCCATGAGCGACTTCCTCGGTAGCTTCTGTCTGGTCCTCCACGGGCACCTGCCCTATGTCCTGCGCCATGGGACCTGGCCCCACGGCGAGGACTGGCTGTACGAGGCCGCGGCGGAGACCTACCTGCCGCTGCTGGCGATGGTCGACGAGTGCGTCTATCTCAACGCCACCCCCAAGATCACGATGGGCCTGACCCCCGTGCTGCTGGAACAGCTCAGCCACGAGTACTTCAAGCAGGGCTTCGAGCATTACCTAGAAGACCGTGCCCAACAGGCCGAGTACGACTTGGCCGACTTCAAGAAGATCGACAACGGGCACATGGCCTTCCTCGCCGGGCAGTGGGTCAAGCTCTTCAACCAGTTGCAGGAACAGTTCAAGAAAATCAATCGTGACATCCCCGGTGCCTTCGCCGCCCAGGCGAAGAAGGGCTATCTCGAGATCCTCACCTCCAACGCGACCCACGGCTACATGCCGCTGCTCTACCACGACGCCTCCATCCGCGCCCAGGTCCGCGCCGGCGTCGCTTCCAGTGAACGCATCCTGGGCTTCAAGCCCACCGGCATGTGGCTGCCCGAGTGCGCCTACCGGCCCGGCGGCGACTGGGACCCACCGATCCACTGGGGCAAAGTCCACAACCGCATCGGCATCGAACACCTTGTCGCCGACGAAGGCATCACACACTTCTTCGTCGAAAACCACCTCATCGAAAACAGCCGAAGTGAACAGGTCTTCAACGACGGCAAGTGGTGGAAGGTCGGCTGGGAGGAGGCCGCTAAATACCCCAACCGCGGCTGGCGCAGCGTCAACGAGCCCCAGGGCGTGAACTCCGACGGCACGGGCCTGGCACGTGCCGCCGCCATCGCACGCGACCCCGATGTATGCGAGAGCGTCTGGTCCGGCGAGATCGGCTACCCCGCCGACGGCGTCTACCTGGAGTTCCACAAGAAATGGAGCCCCAAACGCGGCCTGCGATACTGGAAAGTCACCGGCAAGAAAACCGACCTCGGCGACAAACACCTCTACTACCCCGACAACGTCACCGGCAAAATATTCGAGCACGCACAGGACTTCGTCAACAAGATCAAAGACCGCCTGCGCGCCCACCGCGACCTCACCGGCAAGTGTGGCATGGTCACCGCCACCTTCGACGCCGAGCTCTTCGGCCACTGGTGGTTCGAGGGCCCCCAATTCCTCCGCGACGTCATGCTCACGCTCAACGCCGACGACCAGGTCAACCTCGCCACCACCGCCGAGTACCTCGACGCCCACCCCATCGACAAGGTCGTCGCGCTCCCCGAGGGCTCCTGGGGCGACAAGGGCGACCACCGCGTCTGGGCCAACGACCAGGTCAACTGGATGTGGGACATCGAGTACCGCTGCGAAACCAACTTCCTCCGCTTCGTCAAAGACCTGCCCTGGGAAGAAAACAAGCAGGTTCACGAACTGCTGAAAAACGCCGGCCGAGAACTGCTCTTACTCCAGGCAAGCGACTGGCCGTTCGTCATCCGCCGGGGCCAGGCCGTGGACTACGGCATCAAGCGCTACATGCAGCACGTCGCCCGCTTCGAGAGCCTCACCGACATCGCCGAGAAAGTCGCCGCCGACAACCAGTACACAGGCAAACTCACCGAGGTCGAGCAGTTCGAGATCAAGGACGCCGAAATCCACGACATCATCTTCCCGGACATCGACCTGAACTGGTGGAAACCCTAACCGCTCGCGGCTTCGAGTTGAAGAGGTTTGACAGGATGACAGGATTTTCAGGATAAGATCAGTCGGTTGATGGTCGCCCGCTGATCCTGACCATCCTGTCATCCTGTCCACATTCTTTGCCTTGCTCTTCATCTGTGCTTAGATCGCCATGCAAATCCTCATCGCCACCTCCAACCCGCACAAGCTCGGCGAGATACGCTCGATCATCAAAGACAAGGCCATCGAGTTTCTAACGCTGGACGCGCTGCCTGATAAGATCGACGAACCCGCCGAAGACCAGGACACCTTCGAGGGCAACGCGGTCCTTAAGGCACGGCACTATGCCAAAGCCACCGGCATGCTCTGCCTGGCAGACGACTCCGGCCTGGAGGTCGACGCCCTGGGCGGCGAGCCCGGTGTCCGCAGCGCCCGGTACAGCAACACCGACGGACCCCGCGCCGACCGCGACGCCGCCAACAGCCTGGCCTTACTTAAAAACCTCGCCGACACCCCGATCGAAAAACGCACCGCCCGCTTCGTCTGCGCGATGGCGCTGGTCGATGGGAGAGCACAGAGTGGACCAGACGCAGCCCCGCGTTTCCACGCGGAGCTAGGCAACGACCCCGCGTCCCCACCCAAAGCTCCGCATGGAAACGCGGGGCTGAACACCAATCCATCAACTGCGATACCCGATCTCCCCCTCATCTCCGTCGTCCGCGGCACCCTCGAAGGCCGCATCCTGACCATCGAAGAAGCCGACGACCCCACCCATCCCGAGCGCGGCCGAGGGTCCAACGGCTTCGGCTACGACCCCATTGTCTTTGTCCCCGACCTCAACAAGACCATCGCTCAACTCATCCCCGACGAAAAAAACGCCATCAGCCACCGTGGGGATGCGGTGCGGAAGATGTGGCCACACATCTACACCAACTTTTCGGATGGAATCAAGTACGAATCTGGTGAAATGCCGAAAACTAGGGAGCTATTCCGTGATTTCGTACGGGATTTTATGTCCGCAGCGATCACAGATCACGATAGAGCTCGTGCACTATTGCAAGAGTTTCCAAAGCTGAGAAACACCCCCGTCACCTTGGGGGAATCCGTTTTACACTATCTGGCGATCGAGGCTTATTCCGAAGCGGTTGAGTTTCTGATCCGTGAAGGTTTCGAGGTGGATTCAAGAAACGAATTCGGTGACACCCCACTTATCGATGTGGTCAGTATCGGAGAAACCCAGACGGCTGAAGTATTGTTGCGTAACGGGGCTGATCCAAACGCCGAGTCGGATACGAAAGATTGCGTCTTGTTCTGTGCGATCAGATCAGGGGTTCCCAAGCTTGTTGAAATGCTTCTGAAGCATGGTGCATCGGTCGGTTACGTCAATAACACTGGGGAAAGCGCGATCGATATAGTTGGGGAAGCCGAAGAGAACAGCCAAGAGATAGAGCGGGTATTGCGTGAAGCAATTGATGCTGAATCACATAAATGACTGTGCCAGTTCCTTTCGCTCCCGAGTCACCTCCCGATAAATCTCCGCCACCGCTTCGCCGTCGAGATTGTCGAAGTCTTCGCGTCTTGGGGTGATCAGCAGGCCGAGCATGTCGACCAGGCCAGGGCTGACTAATACTTGGCCTTCGTCCGTGCCGAAGTTGGTGGGGCGGTGCGAGGCTCGGGGGAAGAGGACGACGCGGAAGGTGCCGTCGGTGTGCAGCGCCAACGCGTTGAGCATCGGCTCGGGGTCGGCGGGGAAGTGTTCGGCGAGCGAGGCTAATACCTTCTGCACGTGTGCCAACACGGCATCCCTGTCTGCGCCCGCAACCACGATGGCGGGCGGCCCCGGCTCGGCGGTCAGGCCGACCGTGATATCACTTTGGGCAGACCAATCGATGAATCCGGAGGCATCGGCGATCAACTGTTCCTCGAACGGCGTCGCGCCCAACGGGCTGGCCTGCAGGTGCAGATGGTCGGGGGCGGACGCGCCGCATTTCGGGCCGTTGTAGAACACTGTGAACAACCCGCTTAGACGCTGGGCCAATTCAAGCATCTTGGGCAGGCAGGCATCGATCCGCTGGGGCTGATGGTTCCGCGTCGGGACGGTGAAGTGCGGGTTGAAGATCGGCATCGGGTTGCAGAGAAATACGTACCCATCCCCGGCATCGACCCCGCGCTGCTTGGCGGGTCGGTTTTTTTCGCAGAGAAAGCACGGCCGTGCGGCGATCGACCTGGCGTCCACCTTCGCCGAAGCGCTGACCGCCCGGCCGGGGTTGAATTGGAGTTTGCAACGCAAACCGCCATACTCGACCTCGCGCACTTCAGAGTCAGCAAGACACGCAACACCCTTGGCCATCATCGGCCATTCGTTGGCCTGCGCATCCCACAGCGCCCGTAACCGGCCCGCCAGGTCATTCGCCGCAGCCACAGGCCACCCCCGCGTTGAGCTCCTGCCTGGCCATCACCTCCAAGGTCCGCAGACGATCCTTATACAGATCATGCCGGTTCTTCACGTCCAACGGCAGATCGGCGTCGGTGTTGTCGTCCCATCGTCGGCAAAGATACAGCACGGCATAGATACGCCCGATCTCGTACCGCCGCGACAGGGTCATCGCGATCCCATAGTCCTCGCCGTAGCTGGTGTTGGGCAGCGGGTTGTCACGCATGACACGGGTGCTGAACGCACGCGGTGCGCCGATCCCGTTGACGCGCAGCAGATTGTTTCGGCCGTTGTCCCGGGTCCATTCCTTGTGATCGATCAGACCGGGCGGGATCTCTTGAAGGTCGAAGTTCACCATCCGGTAGGCACCGACCACCATGGCGTAGGGCCCTTGCTCCAACACCCTCACCATCTTCGCGACCGTGTGTTCATCGCTGTAAATGTCGTCGCTGTCCAGTTGGATCGCCCATTGGCCGCAGCGCTCACTTTGCAGCGCGTAGTTCCAGCACCCCCCGATCCCCAGGTCCGTCGGCTTTGGTGTAAGATGCACCAGGTTCGCATACTTCTTGCAGGCATCCCCTAACAGTTCGGTCGTGCCGTCGGTCGAATGGTTGTCGACGACGATGACGTTGAACTTGAAGCCGACCGACTGCTCGCAGGCGCTCCTGACCGCGTCGCCGACAGTCTTGATCCGGTCTCGAACGGGGATGATGACGCTGGCCTTGACCGGGAAATCGCCGTCGACCTCGGGTATCTGGAACGTCGGCTCAAGATACGCACCGATGCGCTTGAGGTGCTCGGTGACGATGGCTTCTTTTTCCTGCTGCGCCGCGATGTTGCGCGGATCGACGTAGTCGAAGAGTTTCTTGCCGGTGGGGCGGTCGTCGGGATTAAGCCTGATATAAAGAGGTTCGGGTAGCCGCAATGGCATCCCGACCGCCGAGACACGCAGCCGCAGGTCGTAGAACGCGCCGCCCTGGGAATCCAACAACTCCCCCGACCCGGCGATCGCTTGTTTGATCGCTCGGCAGGACCACGCGGTGACCGGCCCGAACTCGAAGTCGTCGCGTAAGCTGCCGAGCTGAAAATCATTGGTCGCACAGGGCTTGAATCCGTCGGCCGAGTCCTGGACATAGTGGCTGTACATCATCGCCGCACCGCTGCCGCAGACCGCCCTGACCAGCCGAAGAAGCGACGCCTCCGACATCGTGACCTCGTCCCGCACGCAGACCATCACGCCCTCATCGTCCAGCGAAGCCATCACGCCTCGCCATGCTTCGCCGGAAAAAGGCTTGTCCGTGACAACCTGCTCGACCTTGAAAGGGGATCCGCCGACTTGCGTCTGCGGTCCTATCAACACAACCCGACCGACCGGGGGAACCGGGGGAACCGGGGGAACCGGCGCACCGGACCATCCGGACAACATTCCGTTCAACCAGCCATCAGTCAGGCCGGTGTGGGGGATCACAACAGTAATCACTTCGACATCTCCATAAAGATCAATATTTGCGCATCCATGCGCGGGTCAGTTATCGCGCCACCGGCGCGTATCGGTCGGATCGATTGTTGTGGCTTGCGGTTGATCACACTCGGCGTGGCTGAACATCCGCTCGGCGATCCGCTTGTGTTCATCGCAGCCGATCACCGACAGGTCCACGGATTCCCGGTCGTCACGGGTATAGTTTTTATTGAAGACATCGATCCGGCCGTTGGCCTTTTTGATCATCCCGGCCAGCGTATCATCCTTACCCGCGGCCTCGATCAACGTGTCGATCGCCCCGTGCATCACCACGGCGCTATGACAAGTCAACAGACAATCCACCCCCGCGGCAACCGCCTTGACCGCCGCCGCGTTGACGCCGTAGTGCTCGGCGATCGCCTTCATCTCCAGGTCATCACTGATGACCAGCCCGCCGTAACCCAGCTCGCCCCGCAGCAGCCCGTCGATGATCGGCCCGCTCATCGTCGCGGGGTACGCATTGTCCCACGCCTCGTAAATCACGTGCGAGGTCATCACGCTCGCGACCCCGGCCTGACAGACCGCTTCAAAAGGCGGCAACTCGACAGACCGCAGGCGCTGCTCGCTGTGCGATAATCGGGGCAGGTCCTTGTGGCTGTCTTCCGCCGTGTCGCCGTGGCCGGGGAAGTGCTTGGCACAGGCCGACATCCCCTGGGACTGCAGCCCCTCCACCAATGCCAGACCCATCCGCGCGACCAGCGCCGGATCGCTGCCGAACGACCGGCCGGCGATCACCGGGTTCTGCGGGTTGGTGTCCACATCCAGGATCGGGGCGAAGTTCACGTCGAACCCGACCGCCCGCAGCTCCCGTGCAAATACCCGCCCCACGTCCCGCACCAGGTTTTCGTCGCCGATCTTCCCCAGCACGCGCATCGGCGGGGTCTGTGTGAACGGGCTGCGCACCCGCATCACCCGCCCGCCCTCGTGGTCGATCAGCACCGGCAGCGCGCGCCCGGCCCGCTTCTTGATCCGCGAGATCAACCCCGCCGCCTGTCCGGGCGATTCGATGTTCCGCGCGAACAGCGTCACCCCGCCTACCCCACGGTCCAACAGGCTCATCAGATCATCGCTCGGCTCGGTCCCGTGGAACCCGACCCAGAACATCCTCGCCACGGCTGATTCAAGATCGGGCATCGGGGATTCACTTCCTGTAACCGTTCACAGATTTTTCATCTTTTGTGAGCCATTATGGCCCTCATGGCCCAAAAACCGCGTTGTTGGCCATCCGGGGCTGTCAATGGTGCAAAAGATGGGGGTTTGCAACCACTTTATATAGCGGATGTTACGACACTTTTCAAAAAGCCGTGAACGGTTACCACTTCCTCACGACGATACGATGTGTGGATATCCACCGCAGAACTCACAGAGACACGCATAAATAGTTGCCCGCGGATGGCATGGATTACACAGATTCAAGGCGATGTGCGCCGGGGCACGTCTTATCTGCATCATCTGCGCCATCTGCGGGTACCTCTGTATCCCCTTTTGTATTCACTGGGACTTCCGCGGTGAGGCCGAGTCACTGAGTTTCGGCATCAACCCTGAACTCGATGTTGTTCCGCTGCAACAGCGTCCCGACCGCCTGGTACAACGAGGCGATCGCGTTGTAGTAATCCGCCATGGCCCGCGCTTCCTGGACCTCGGCGTCGGCCAGCCGTTCCTGCGTCGAGAGCTTCTGGTTGATCAGAAACTGGGGGGTCAGCGCCACGCCCGACGCCTCCTGCACCTCGATCGCTCGCAGGCTGTCCGCCGCCGCACGACGTGCCGCACGGGTCGCGCCGATCAATTCGTACGACGTCTGCACGTTCCTCAACGCGACCTTGACATCGAGTACCACGTCCTGCGCCTGACGCTGATACGTCAACGCCGTCGCCCGGCGTTCGAGTTGACGCTGACGGTACAGGCCTTCGGCCTGCCGGTTGCCGATCGGCATCTCGAACTGTGCGCCCAGGATGTAGTCGATGAAGTTGGCGTCGCCGAGGTTGCTAAAGGCCTCGGGCCCGTTGGCGATCGCCACGCCGTTCATCTGGATCGTGGCCGCCAGGTTCAATAACGGAAGACGGGCATTGTCCGCGACACGCTGGCGGACCGAAGCGTCCTTGATGTCCAGCAACGCGATCTGCATCTCGGGGCGTTGGCGCAGCGCGGTGGTCACCAGGTCCAGCAGGCTGAACCGGATTGGTTCGTCCGTGGGCCGATCGGTCGGCATGACCAGCGTCTCGTCCGCCAGTGGCAGGTCCGGGGCATTGATCAGCCGCTTGAGCTGGTCCGACGCGACCCGCAACGCCGACCGGGCGCGGATCACGTCCGCCCGATGCAACTCGACGAAGCTGTTCGCCTCGGTGATCTCAACCGGGCTGGCGTCATACCCACGCCGTTCGATCAGCCGGTCGCGGTCCTGGGTCGAACGCTCCAGCAGACGCATACGCACCAGAACCTGCTGGTACGAGAACGCGACTTCCCAGTAACCCGCCTCGACCCGCGCCACGATATCCAGCAGTCGACGACGAAGCTGCTGTGCCTCCGCCAAGCGATCACTCTTCGCCAGCACGATGTTCGACCGGTTGATGTCCGACCCGAAGTTCCGCAGCAGCGGCTGCTGGAGGTTCACCATCACATCCGCGTCATAGAACTTGGTCACCCCGAATATCGACGGGACCGACTCGTTGCGGTTCAGGTCCGCCTGGACGGTTACCTGTCCGCCGGAGATCAACGGCTTGCGGATACCCGTCGCGAGCTGCAGGTTGTCCTGCTTGGTATTGCCGGACAGCCCCGGGATGAATCCGCCGGGCTGGGGCGTGTCCAGTTTCTGGTAGTTGATGTTGGTGAAGAACGTGGCGTCAAAAACAGCCTGGGCCTGGACGATCCGAGACTCGCTGATCGACGGGGTCATCCGCGCGACTTGCAGGTCCAGGTTGTTCCTCACCGCCAGCGCGACCGCCTCCTGAAGCGACAGCCTGACCGCCCCCGACGAATCACTGCCCATCAGGTCGATGCCCGCGTCCGGGCGCCTGTCCCGGTAGGCGTTTATCCCGCTCATCTTGTCCAACTCGGCCCGACGCTCGTCGCTCAGCTCCGACTCCACGTCGCTGGGCTCCCGGCTCAGCTCGATCACACGCGCCTCGGACACCGCCGCCAAGTGCGCCCGGTGCGCCGCGATCATCGACTCACGCAGCGCCTGCTCCTCGCTGCGCTGCATCGGACCCCTGCACCCAGCCAGCCAGCACGCGGACACCATGCCCACACAGACAAAAAACGACTTTACAGGCTTTTTCAGAATCATAAGAACCGGGATCATACGCCCCCGCCCCCGGCGACGCCAACCCCCGCGTACGCCGTACAATCCCGTCCGCCGCGTGGCCCGGCCACACCGGGACTGCTACAATACCCGGCTCGACAACGCCCGGCCCAGACACCGGCCACGCCCGGTAAATACCAGCCAAAGGCCTGATTAAAAGGCACACAGGACGACCCGACATGCCACGACCCATGACCATGACCGAAAAAATCTTCGCAGCACATGCCGGCAAAGACCAAGTCGCCCCAGGCGAAAACGTCTGGGTCGACGTCGATGTCCTCATGACACACGACGTCTGCGGCCCCGGCACCATCGGCATCTTCAAAAAACAGTTCGGCGACAACGCCCAGGTCTGGAACAAGGACTCGGTGGTCATCATCCCCGACCACTACATCTTCACCGCCGACGAAAAATGCCACCGCAACGTCCAGACACTCCGCGACTTCGTCAAAGAGCAAGGCCTGAAGTACTACTACGACCCCGACTTCCTGAATACGCAAGAAGGCTCCGGCTTCCCCAACCCCTACCGCGACCCGACCAAGACACACTACAAGGGCGTCTGCCACAAAGCGCTCCCCGAAGAAGGCCACTGCCGGCCCGGCGAGATCCTCCTGGGCACCGACAGCCACACCTGCACCGCCGGCGCGTTCGGGCAGTTCGCCTCGGGGATCGGCAACACCGACGGGGCGTTCACACTGGGCACCGGCAAGACCTGGCTGAAAGTCCCGCCGACCATGAAGTTCACCTTCCACGGGTCGATCCCCCCCTACCTCACCGCCAAGGACCTCATCCTCGCGGTCATCGGCGAGATCGGCGTCGCCGGGGCAACCTACAAAACCATGTACTTCGCCGGCGAAGGCGTCACGTCCTTGAGCCTCGAAGACCGCATGACCCTCACCAACATGGCCATCGAGGCCGGCGGCAAGAACGGCGTCTGCGATGTCGACGAGAAAACCCTCGCCTACGTCCGCGCACGATCCACCAAGCCTAACTGGACCGTCTACAAAGATGATCCGGGGGCCGAGTACTGCTACGAACACGAGTGGGACTTAGGCACGATGGAGCCCATGGTCGCCAAGCCCCACAGCCCGGACAACAAGGACACCGCTCGCAACTGCAGCGACGTCCAGCTCGACCGCGCCTACATCGGCTCCTGCACCGGCGGAAAAATCACCGACATGATCTTCGCCGCCTCGCTGTTCGTCGGCAAAAAGGTCAAGCTCCCCACCTTCGTCGTCCCCGGCTCCACCGAGGTCCACGCCGACATGCTCCGCCTGAATATCCACGGCGAAAACAAGACCGACGGCGAAGAGAGTATCTACGACATCTTCGTCAACGCCGGCTGCCAGATGAGCGCCTCAAGCTGCGCCGCCTGCCTCGGCGGCCCCAAGGATACCTTCGGCCGCCTCAACGAACCCATCAACTGTATCTCCACCACCAACCGAAACTTCCCCGGCCGCATGGGCCACAAAGAAGCCGGCGTCTACCTCGCCAGCCCTCTCACCGTCGCCGCCTCCGCCCTGACCGGCCACATCACCGACCCACGCGAGTTCGTTAGCGAGCCGATCGCAACGGGGAGGGCCGGGGTAGTGTAAGTAGGCCTTTTCTTGATAGAGTATGGCGGATTCAATCCCGAAGCGCAACACCGCGTAAGGCGTTGAGGACCTCGCGGGGGTGACGTTTGGGGGAACGTGAGGCTTTGAGATTTTCGGACGGCGCATTGCCAATGCCACAAGCCCCGAGGTCATCGGGGTTTAGTGGCGTGGAGCAGATTGGGTCACGCGCCGAGGCCTTGTTCACCGGTGTGGTGGGGCGGTTGGCGGGAGGGAAAAAGCTCCCCGGGCTGGACTCGAACCAGCAACCAAGTGATTAACAGTCACCTACTCTACCATTGAGCTACCGGGGAATCGGGTTGTCCAGCCGTAGATGTTAGC
>Ga0114931_10010015_pt1 | contig 11318 bp, 6 predicted proteins | sample 2SBtaG_FD_89579 | JGI IMG/M metagenome (GOLD analysis project Ga0114931, IMG submission 89579) | Deep subsurface microbial communities from Kolumbo volcano to uncover new lineages of life (NeLLi) - 2SBTROV14_V59a metaG | ecosystem: Environmental > Aquatic > Marine > Volcanic | place: Kolumbo...
CAGGCACTCGCTACCTTGGTGGCTATCCTCGCGTTCAACCCCCCCGCACTGCCCGCAGCTTCTGTGTTACTGATTCTGTGGTTCTGTTCGCCGCTGATTGCACTGCGCCTGGCCCGTCACATAGAAGAGCAACCACCTGCGCGGCTGGCCGACGCGGATACCGCCCTGATTCGTGGTATTGCGCGGGACACATGGCGTTTTTTTGAGCGATTCGTCGGCCCCGAAAGCTGCTGGCTGCCGCCCGACAACGTGCAGGAGTATCCGCGACGAACCATTGCCGAGCGCGCCTCACCCACAAACATTGGCATGATGCTGCTGGCGACGCTGACCGCATATGATTTCGGCTATCTGGGAAAGCGCCAGCTGTTTACCCGGCTAACCAGTCATCTGCAATCCATACAACGCCTGCGCAAGCATCGCGGTCACCTTTTTAACTGGTATTCGACCCGTGACATGCGACCGCTCGAACCACTCTTCGTCTCCACCGTCGACAGCGGAAATCTTGTCGCCGCACTGATTGTCGTGCGCCAGATGCTCGAAGAATTGCCCGGCAAGGCGCACGGGGCTAATTCTGCCGTGCTGGGCATTGCCGACGACCTGGCTGCATTACGCCGCCAGCTATTTGGCAATGAGTCGAGGCAAATGGTTCGCGGCATGGAAGCCTTGCTCGGGTCGCTGGACGCAGCACGGTCTGTTTTGTCTCACAGCAGTGACCCGCTGGCTGCAATACACCGGTTCGAACAGCAGCACTGCGACGAGATAGAACAGGAATTCCTGGAAGCGCTGCAACAACACCCGAATCGATGGAGCGCCGAGGATATCGCGAATTTTCGTGAGAACTGCCAGGTAATTCGGCAGCGTGCCAGCATTAGCTTGGCGGAATTGGATATGTTCGCGCACTGGTCAAATCGTATCTCGACACCACCCACGCCGCTGTCGGGAGCGGAACATAAAAATACCATGGAGCGGCTTGCCGCCGCACTCATGGCCCTGCAATATGCCAGCACATCGACGCTGCGGCTCGAGTTGGCCAGAGAATTGCTCGCGGATTTATCTGCCAGTCTCGATTCCTCGGCGGCTGACGGTGAAACTGATAACGCACGCGACTGGATCGACGCGCTGCAGCGCGACCTCGCGAACGCCCGATCGACAATACATTCACTCGATCAGTCACGACTGGAGCTTATTCGCATCACGGCGGCATTGATCCGCGAAACCGATTTCCGGTTCTTGTATGACAGCAACCGCAACCTGTTTTGCGTCGGCTATAACGCGAGCACCGGCGAAGCAGATACCAGTTATTATGATCTGCTGGCCTCCGAAGCACGAATAGCGAGTTTCGTGGCGATCGCCAAAGGGGACATTCCGGCCAAGCATTGGCTGCAACTCGGACGGCCGCTCACGCGAATACGCGGGCTTCGAATTCTGTTGTCCTGGAGCGCCACCATATTCGAATACCTGATGCCAGGACTCGTCTTGTTCAGCCCGCCGAGCGGTCTCCTCGATCAAAGCTGCAAAGGCGCCGTCAAGGCGCAAATTCGCTTTGGGCACAAATACGGTATTCCATGGGGCGTATCCGAATCCGGCTACGCTCAATTCGATGCGCAGAATCATTATCAATACTACGCTTTTGGCATACCGAGACTTGGCTTGAAATGGGACCAGGGTGAACGGCTGGTCGTATCCAGTTACTCCAGCGTATTGGCGATGCCGTATGCGCCCACTGAAACTGTGCGCAATCTGCGGCGCCTTGTCGATCTCGGTGCATCAGGGCACTACGGACTATACGAGGCACTCGATTTCGGCGCTGCCCGTAAACCGCGGCCGCCGCGGCCGAGAGTGGTGCAAATGTACATGGCGCATCACCAGGGCATGATACTGGTGGCTATCGGCAATGCACTTCGCCATGACGAAACACTGCGACGATTCCATCACGATCCACGCATTGCCAGTGTCGAGTATTTGCTTTTCGAACGGCTGCCGCAGCGCATGCACACGCGGCCTTTGGAGCGCCTGCCCTCACCACTCAAGGAGCTGCCGGCGACTCCGGCCCCTGTTACCCAGTGGCAGGTCAAAGCAGGCGAGCGGCAGCTCGCAGTGTTGTCCAATGGCCGGCTCTCGAGCCGGGTAAGCGACCAGGGCGGTGGCGCACTCTATTGGCGGGGCAAGGCGGTCACGCGCTGGGATCCTCTGGGGGACGGCCCTGCCGGTGGAACGTGCGTCTATCTCAAGGACCTGGACAGCCAGCGGCTGCGGAGCATTGGTGTCGAGCCACTGCCGGGTGACGTCGACATTTTGTTCGCACCGCACAATGTGGAGTTTCGCGCACGCCGAGAGGCACTATTGATGCGCATGAACGTGTTCGTTGCTCCGGCCGCAGACGTCGAGATCCGCAGAATTACCATTACCAATCATGGCCTGCAAAGCCGGCACGTGATGCTGTCATCCTATAGCGAACCGGTATTGGGCGAGGAGGCCGAAGATCATCGGCATCATACATTCAGCAAGTTGTTTGTCGAATCCCGTTACCTCGAAGATGAGATGGCATTGCTGTTCAACCGGCGACCCCGCGAGCCCGGACAGCCGCCAATGTATCTCGCGCACACCGCGATTGCCCAGCCAGGCCGGGAGCTTGCTCGCGGCATTGAGGTCGACCGTGGAGCATTCATAGGTCGTGGCGGTGACCCTGCAAGACCGGCGGCGCTGATTGATCCAACATATGCCTTCGGTAGCACCGCGAGGGCCAGTCTGGATCCCTGTGCCGCGATCGCACTGACTTTGGAGATCCCGCCGCGATCAACGGTGCAGTGCGCTTTCCTGTCCTCCATCGGAGCCAGCCGCGCAGCCGCCGTCGAAGCGCTGCAACCGTTCCGCTCGCTGCAGCGAATCGAATGGACATTGGAAACGGCACGCCTGCAAAGCGAAGGAGAACTTACCGGTCTGCGTGCCGCTTCCGATAATGTACGCACAGCCTTTGAATTGCTGGGCCGACTCCAGTGGCCACGCGACCTGCTACACCTCGGCGACGATCCGTTCAGGGACGTAAATCGGGCTCAGGACTCACTCTGGAGACACGGAGTATCTGGCGACCGGCCCATCGTCACACTACGAATTGATGGCGAAGGAGACCTTGCGCTTGCCGAAACGCTGCTGAAAGGCGTGAACTATCTAAGTCGCAAGGATTGCATGATCGACGTGGTATTTCTCGATGAGACCAAGGGCGGCTATACATTCCCGACCACCGATCGCCTGCGCAAGCTGGTAGAAACGCATCTTGCGCCCGGCCGGGTTCGCGGGGGCTCGATGGCCTTTATTGTACCGGCGAAACAGCTTTCCACCGATGAAAAGTCAGGCCTCGTCGCCGCTGCCCGTTATTTTGTCGATAGCCGCGACCGCGCAATGGCTGCGAGGCTCGGGGCGTCAGGCCAGTATCCCATGCATATGCCGGCATTCGTGCCGCAGCCGTCTGCGCCATTATCGAGAGAACGCATTGCGTCCGTCGCCGCACGAGAAGATTTGCAAATGAGAACCAGCCTGGGCGGAATGCTTCCTGATCTGGATGGCTATTCGCTGCTCATCTCGAAGGATTCGCGAACCCCGGCACCGTGGTGCAACGTCCTGGCCAATCCCGACTTCGGTACGCTGGTCAGTGAATCCGGATCAATGTGTACCTGGTGGGGCAATAGCAGCGAGAATCGGCTGACACCGTGGAATAACGACGCGGTGTTGGACAGAACTGGCGAAGCCATTTACGTTCGGGACGAGGAGACCGGGGAGAACTGGCCGCTGACGCCACTGTCGGGGTCAGACAATACGCCGTATCGAGTCACTCATGCGATCGGTGAGACACTATTCGAGCATAACAGTGAGGGCCTGGAGCAGCGATTACAGGTATTTGTCGATGCAGAGAAACCGGTCAAGTTCCTGCGGATACGACTGGCCAATAAGTGGCGCCGCAGTCGACGACTCACCGTGACATTCGTCGTGGAATGGCTGCTCGGGAACAATTACGCCTACCATCGCCATCTGTTATTGCCCGAACGAGATGGCGAGACCGGCGCGCTGCTGGTACGCAACGGCTTCGTTCGTCACGGTAGCGAAAAAGTGGCGTTCGTCGCAACCGAGCTGCCCGCGCACGGCGTAAGCTGTGATGGTGTGGAGTTTTTCGGCAGGCGCCGCTCGTGGGCCGCACCGGCGGCACTGTCCGCTGTCGGTCTTTCGAACCGTGTACAACCGAGCACACAGCCGTGCGCTGCCTTTCAGGTTCATATCGAGCTGCAGCCCGATGAGATACGGGAATTCCATTTCGTGCTCGGCGCGGCGCACAAGCGCCAGGCCGCCATCGAACTCATCAAGCAATCTTGTAAAGCGGACTGGGCAGAGGAACGCTACAAGGAAATGCGTCGGCATTGGGACACTTTGCTTGGCACCTGGCATGTCAGGACACCCGACATCGCTGCCGATGCCATGATCAATCAGTGGCTGCTGTACCAAACGATTTCATCGCGCCTGTGGGGACGAATCGGTTTTTATCAGGCGAGTGGTGGTATCGGTTTCCGGGACCAGTTGCAAGATGCTCTGGCGCTGCTGGATGCTAAACCTGAAGCCGTCAGGCAACAGATATTGTTAGCCGCCTCGAGACAATTCGAAGAAGGCGATGTGTTGCACTGGTGGCACGAAGAGCCACTGCGCGGCGTCCGTACCCGCTGCTCGGACGACTTGCTGTGGCTGGCCTATGCGGTTGCCGAATATGTCGAGGTTACCGAGGACCCTTCAATTCTTCATGACTCTGCGCTTTTCCTGCGCGGCGAGCCACTGAGCACGCATGAAGTGGAACGCTATGCCGAGTATCAGGTAGCGCCGCGCCCTGCCGGTATCTATGAGCACTGTTGTCGCGCCATCGATGCAAGGATCGCGTTCGGTGCCCACGGCATGCCATTCATCGGCAGCGGCGACTGGAATGACGGCCTGAACCGGGTCGGTGAAAAAGGGCAAGGCGAGAGCGTGTGGCTGGCCTGGTTTCTTATCGTCGTATGTCGCCGCTTCGCCCCGCTGTGCCGATACATGGATGACGACGGTCGTGCTGATCACTTGCAGGAGATCGCCTCCGATTTGCTGCAGCGCACGCAGCAGTCAGCATGGGCGGGTGACTGGTATTTACGCGGTTATTACGACGACGGGACTCCACTTGGCGCGCCCGGGGATGATGAATCGGAAATCGACCTGAATGCGCAGACCTGGGCGGTGCTGGCGGATTCGGGAGATCCCTCCGCACGCCGGGCCATGCAGGCGGTCGGGGACAAGCTGGTCGACGCGGAACATCGCCTGCTCAAGCTGCTGGCTCCACCGTTTGAAAAGACCGCGAGGGATCCCGGTTACATCAAGGCCTATCCGCCCGGCGTTCGCGAGAATGGCGGTCAATACACACACGCCGCCGTTTGGGCTGCCTGGGCAGCAGTCAAGTTGGGTGACAAAGACCAGGCGATGCGCTGGTTCGAGTGGTTGAATCCGCTCAAACGGGCGCATAGCGACGAAGAGATCGCGCATTACCGGCTCGAACCGTACGTCACACCCGGCGATATATACGGTGTCAATGCACTTGCCGGTCGCGGCGGCTGGAGCTGGTATACGGGTTCCGCCGCCTGGCTATACCGCTTCGCCATTCGCCAACTACTCGGACTGCAGCGCCGCGGCGACCGCTTGTTCGTGCGTCCCTGTCTTCCTGCCGCCTGGCCCGGGTTTCAGGCTACCCTGCGTTTCAGAGATGCCGAACATCGACTTGTCGTCCATGATCCGGGTGATATCCGGCGAGATGAACTATTCGTCATCGAGAATGGGGTCGTGTTCGACGATCAGTCGATCATTCTTCAAAGCGGCGGCCGGCACGACTATGAAATATTCGCAAGCGATGCCGCAAGGCAACGGTGGCTGGCGGGCCGTCCGCCCGCTGATTCAGAGAACGGGTTGCGTTCGGCAACGCAGAAACTGATCGGGTAACAGGCTGGTCGCCAGCATGACGCTGTTTATGTCACGATGTTCCAGCCAGCTACTGACCTGTTGGTTGCGCGGGTTACGCCAGAAATCCTCGATAACCTCAGCGAGCGGCACGTATTTTTGCAGCGCGTCGAGGTCGTGTAGTGGCCGCTCACCGAACCTGGCCGGGTGATGCTCGACAACATCGCGCATCTTCGCGACCGCCCGCAAACCGATCGAAAGTCCCAGCTCGCGGAATGCCAGCCTGTATGCTGCCGGCTGACCCGGCAGCATGGCAGCGTAGAAGGAATCCAGACTGCGCCGGGTGTCCCGCAGCAGACGCTCCGCGAAGCCGGAGTAATCGAGTCGTGAGGCCGCAATCAACTGCACGACCCGGCCGCAATCGAACAGGAGTCCGCCAATCCCGAGCGGGTCGTCGCTGACCCAGTCGCGGCCTTCGTTCATCGCCGCGGTTGCCGCAATTTCACGGGTAAGTGCGGGCAGTTTCCAACCATCCTCTGTTGGTTTCGCAGAGGATTCCAGTTCGTTGAACGTGACATAGCCATCCAGCGGGTCGTGCAGACCGGCCGATGGCACCAGCGGACGACAGAAATCGATGCTCATTTTCCAGGCCAGGTATGCTTCGCCGCCAGGCCCGGGTGTCCTCGCGAACCCGGCATATGCCGCCTTCGCCAGTTCGATGGCCCAGCCTGAATAGCGCGATTCACCGGTAACGATGCCGGCCCGGCACAGTGCGTGCATCCACTTTGTCAGGTAATGAAAGTACTGCCCATCCCGATCCCATTCGAGGCGTTCGTCGAATGCATCTTCGGCCCCCCGTTCGTTGAGCTTCTTGCCGATGCGGAGGCCCCCGGCGGTCGGGTGTTGCCGGCCTTCTTCATCACTGAGGCCGCTGATCCAGCCTGTCCTGGTATCGTCTTCACGGTGTCTGCCGAGGACCTGATGCACCTGGTCGATCAGCGTCACCGCAAGATCCAGGGTTGTCTCGTCTGCTGTATGCTGATAAAGGCTCAGGAAATTGCAGACTGCATGCGCATCGGTCCACAGGTAACGGCGCGGGGGATTCTGTTCATCGGATAGCCCGGTGCGCGCGGCGAATTCAAGCATGATGGCCCGGACTTCCGCCGTGATCGCCTCCTGCTGCGTGCTCATGCGCAGATTGTTTCAGACACCGAACGGATAAGTGTCAGGCACTCCGTCCAGCTCCGCTGTCGTCAACGGCGTGACTGCAATGCTTTGATCGACCCAGATGTACTCGTCGAACTGGCGAGGCAGCTCGGCCTCGAAATAGTGACTCGCGATTTCGGTCTCCGGCCGGTAGATGACACCGATCGCTCGCTCGAGGCGCGGCTGCGCGAGTTCCCCAATCACCTCCAGATTCTGGTTACCGCTGAGGGGCAGAATCAGCCCGGGTTGTTCGGTCAAATGAAAAAGCCGCTCGTAACTTTGTGCATGCGCGGGACGCACCCGCTTGATCTCCATCGGCGCGTCCCAGTTCGAGGCTGCCGCTACGGTGCCATGGTCGGTGCCGAAACCGATGCGAAAGGAGTCCTTGCCGAACGCCTCGCGGCACAGCTGCCCGATATTGTGTTCCCCGCGCGCCGACATTTCCGTTGCCGAGGCGTCCCCGATATGGGAATTGTGTGCCCAGACGACTGCTTTCGAACCTTTCCCGTGCTCTTCCATGACACGATTCAGTGTTTCGAACATGTGTGTGTCGCGCAGGTTCCACGAGGCACGCGAACCGTAGTACATGACGCGGTAATAGCGTTCCGCGTTCGCGACCAAAGCGGCGTTTTGTGAGGCATCGAGGAACCGCGTGCCGTCCTTGTGCGCGTAGTCCCGGCGTTTGCGATAAAGCTCGGCCAGCATCGCCACGACGTCTTGCTCACAGTTGTGATATTCACCGGTCAGCGCCGCATGTCCATACGCTGCCGGGTCGGCCTCCCAGGGGCTCAGGCAGCCATAGCGCCAACGTGCAACCGCTGCAAGCTCAGGGTCGACGTCTTCCAGGTAATCGATGACGGCGCGCGCCGAATTGTAGAGGCTATAGAGATCGAGCCCGTAGAAACCACTGCGCTCGGCCATATCCAGCGGTTTATTATGTTCGTGCAGCCAGTCAACGAAATCACGGACCTCGACATTGCGCCACATCCAGGTCGGAAACCGGGAAAAGGCTATCCAGTCCGACGGCGTGGTCTCCCGATGGCGCACGTAATGGTCGATCCGTGCCGCGTCGGGCCAGTCCGCTTCGACGGCGACAATCCTGAATCCTCGCTCCTCGATGAGTCGCCGCGTAACGGCCGCCCTGAGCCGGTAGAATTCAGAAGTCCCGTGGCTTGCCTCGCCAATCAGCACGACCCGGGCATCGCCGATGCGCGTCACGAGCGCATCGAGCTGCACATCTTCGGGCGTCTCGAAAGACTCGCTGTTGCGGATAATCAGACTGGGCAGTGTCTGGTTGACGGATGGCATCGTACGCACCACCCGGGGGCGCCTCGATTCCGGCAGCGGTTCGTCCACCTCCCAGCCCTGCTCACCGATAAGTGGCACGAAGCGTACATCTGCCAGCTCTTCACGGTCGAAGTGTCCGTACCCGCGGTGCGTGATGAGGAGCAATTCCTGGGCACGCTGGCTGCTACCTACGGGACGATCATGCGGCCACCGACGGCGAGCTGGCTTTTCAGCGTCTCCGGGACGACCGGGGCTCCGGCGGAAACGAGAATGGCGTCGAACGGTGCCTGCCCGGCCCAGCCGGTTGTGCCATCCGCCTCGAGAATATGCACATTGCCGTAGCCCTCTGCTGCCAGGTGAGCGGCGGCATTGCTGGCCAGTTCGCCAATGCGTTCGATGGCGTACACTTCGCCGGCGATCTCGGCCAGGATGGCGGCGGCATAGCCCGAGCCGGCGCCGACTTCGAGCACCTTCTCGCCTCCCTGGAGCGCCAGGGCCTCGATCATGTAAGCGACGATGTACGGCTGGGAGATGGTCTGTCCGGCAGCGATTGGCAGCGGCATGTCGTTATAGGCCAGCTCATGCACATTGGAAGGCACGAACGCCTCCCGCCGTACCTTGTACATTGCATCCAGGACCCTCCTGTCGCGGACGCCGCGGCCGGCAATCTGCTCCAGCACCATGCGTTCGCGCAGATTTACAAAGTCGAGCATATCGAGGGCCTTGTGGCTGATACTGCCAGATATTAACGCAGCCGATACAAAAGCAACTTTCACAATAATAATGTGTGCGCCCGGCTAAACTTAATCGTTGAAAACCCGTACAGGACACTTCGTCGTCCTGCAGTAAACTGGAATCCAGAGCGGAGTCACACGAAATGCCGACCGAAGCCGATCCAATTGCAGGTAACTGGTACTGTCACCTCGACAAGGGCCAGCGTTTTCGCGTAGTAGCCCTGGATGAACCCGCACGCACCATCGAAATACAGGACTTTGACGGCGCCGTGACGGAATACGACTTCGACACCTGGTACCGAATGGACCTGGAACCCTGCGCAGCACCGGAGAGCTGGGCCGGTGCCGAAGACGTCGGTAACATCGACGACTATGGCGCCGATATCACCGACACCAAGCCTGCGGACTGGACAGAACCCGAGGATGATTTCGAGCCGAAAACGCCAGACCGCGAGTAGCAAGAAGCGGTCTCTCGATGCCGCGCAAACGCAAATTGGCGCAGATCGGCCTATAGCTTTTTGTGTCAGTGACATCGCTCGCCACCGCTGCTGAAGCCACCGCCGACGCATCCTCGGCGGCGGTGGCGACATCGACAAAGTGCAGGTGCTGGTGCAGGTCAAAGAAAATTTTTGACGAATGACGGCCGGCACGACCCGTCATTGACGATGCATCGTGCCCGGTGATATAGAATACGCGCCATGATGAACCGCCTGGGTCCGATCCTCTTGCTGCTCGCATTCTGCCTGTCGCCGGGAAATGCCGTTGCTCACGGCAGCGTGAGCCCGAAGGATGACCTGTGCATGATCCGCATCGGCTACTACCGGGCGCACTTCAGGATCTACCTGCCGCGCTCACAAGGACACAGGCAGTTCTGTGAAGATATCCCCGGCACCGGGGAAACCGTGTTCGTTATGGAGTACGTGCACAAGGGCCTCGGGCAGGCGCCGATCGACTTCAGGATCATTCGCAATACGACTGGCAAGGGCGTCTTCACGTCACTGGAGGACGTGCAAAAAATCGCCGATCTCGACGCGGTAACCGTTATTCATCATGCAGCGGAGATTCAGCCGGACGTGTTCACCTACCGCTACGACTTCGAAGAAAAAGGAGAATTTGTCGGCATCGTTTCAGTGCGGAACCCGCAAAACGGGAAGCTGTACACGGCCGTATTTCCATTCGCGGTCGGTTTCACCGGGCTCGGATGGTGGCCCTGGTTCGTCGCACTCGCCATGGTGCTGCAATTGCACTACCTGTGGATGAGCGGCTGGTTTGTCCGCTGGCGGCGGATGCGGCTGAAAAGGAAACTGGTCGTGATCGCAGGCACCGGCAATGCGTAGATCGGCACTGATATTTGCGGTTGCGGCAATCTATGCAATCGCGGCCGCCGCATCCGGCGCAGAGGACAGCTGGCTGACCCGTTCCGGCTACTACCGTGTCAGCTACCGGAGCAAACTCCAGCCGATCGCGATAAACCGCATTCATTCCTGGGTTTTCCACGTCGAAACGCCCGCTGGCACCCCGGTTACCGGCGCAATGATCTCGGTCAGCGGCGGCATGCCGAAGCATAACCACGGCTTGCCGACGGCTCCGCGGATGACCGCCGAACTCGGTAACGGTGATTACCTCGTTGCAGGCATCCGCTTTCACATGCACGGCTATTGGGAACTGCTGGTCGAGATAGACGTCAACGGGCGCCGTGATGCGGTTATCATCCCTCTGACACTATGAGTTTTCGAAGGTGGAAATATGCGGGCGTCACCGCCGCCGCAGTCGCACTGCTGGCCGCAGGCTGGTGGCAGTATGGGGCGCGTACCCCCCGACCCTGGACAGACGCCGATATCGCCCTGCTGCGATCCCTGTCCATCGATGCGTTGCCGTCCTTGCCGGAAGATCCCACCAACACGGTGGCCGACAATCAGGAAGCCGCGCAATTCGGCCACCGGCTGTTCTTCGACAAACGCCTGAGTGCGAACGGCGAGGTCTCGTGCGCAACCTGTCACCAACCCGAACGGCGCTTTACCGATGGCCTGGCAAAAGGCAGGGGCATCGGCACGTCCGGACGCAACACGCGCAGCATCGTGGGCACTGCCTACAGCCCCTGGCTTTACTGGGACAGGCGCCGCGACAGTCAATGGG
>Ga0114931_10010016_pt1 | contig 11315 bp, 8 predicted proteins | sample 2SBtaG_FD_89579 | JGI IMG/M metagenome (GOLD analysis project Ga0114931, IMG submission 89579) | Deep subsurface microbial communities from Kolumbo volcano to uncover new lineages of life (NeLLi) - 2SBTROV14_V59a metaG | ecosystem: Environmental > Aquatic > Marine > Volcanic | place: Kolumbo...
ATGTACAGGATGAGGGGCACGCCCGACCGCTGGAGGCCTTCCGCGATGCGGCGGTTCAGCGGCACCACCCAGCTCCGGTAGGTCTCCGGATCCAGCACACCGCTCCAGGTGTCGAAGAGCTGGACCACCTGGGCACCGGCTCGGATCTGGGCATCCAGATAGATGAGGGTCATGTCCGCCAGCCGCGCGAGGAGGGAGCGCAGCACCTCCGGCGCCTGCTCCATCATCCCGCGCAGGGTGCGAAAGCGGCGGATCGGGTCGCCCCGGCCCTCCACCAGGTAGGTGGCCAGGGTGAAGGGCGCGCCGGCGAAGCCGATCAGCGGAATCCGCTGATCGGCCAGCACCTCCCGCAGACGCCGCAGGATCTCCATGACGAAGGGAATGCTGGCGGGCGGGTCCAGCTCGCCCAGCCGCGCCACCTGAGCCGCGCTGCGGATCGGATCCCGGATCACCGGGCCGGGGGCGAAATCCACTGCAACCCCCATCCCCAGCACCGGGACGAAGATGTCGCTGAAGAAGATCACGGCCTCGCTTCCCACGCAGCGCAGGGGCTGCAGGGAGGCCTCCACCGCGCGCTCCACGTCCCGGCACATAGCCAGGAAGGAGACTCCCTTGCGCAGGGCCCGGTACTCGGGCAGGTAGCGTCCCGCCTGGCGCATGAGCCAGACCGGAGGGCGGTCCACCGGCTGCCCCCAGCAGGCGCGGAGCAGGCGGGAGGTGGGGTCCAGGGCGGGGGCCGAGGCGGTCACCGCGCGCTCAATAGCCGGACAGCCTCGCCCAGCGATCGCGGTGGCAGGCGGCGTCCCCGAAGGTCATCTGGCAGGCCCGGGCCCGCTTCAGGTAGAAGCCGATGTCGTACTCGTCGGTCATGCCGACGCCACCGAACATCTGCACCGCCTCGTTGGCCACGTGGAGGTAGGCGTCCGTGTAGCGCGCCTTGGCCAGGGAGACCAGCCTGGGCAGCTCCGGATCTCCCGCGTCCGCCGCGCGCGCCGCCGCCATCACCACCGACTTCGACAGCTCGATCTCGATGAACAGGTCCGCCGCCCGGTGCTTCAGGGCCTGGAAGCTGCCGATGGGGACGCCGAACTGCCGCCGGCTCTTCAGATGGGCGAGGGTCAGATCGAAGGCCTCCTGCATGCCTCCCAGCATCTCGGCGCACAGCCCCACCGTGGCGCGGTCCACCGCCGGTTCCAGCAGCTCGAGGCCGCGACCCGGCGTCCCCAGCGCTGCCTCCGCGGGGACGCGGACTCCCTGCAGCCGCACCAGCGCCGCGTTCCGGTCGTCCAGCCGGTGCTGTCGGACCACCTCCAGGCCCGGCGCGTCCCGCGGCACCAGGAAGAGCCCCAGCCCGTCCCGATCCCGGACCTCTCCCGCCAGCCGGGCCACCACGACGAGCGCATCCGCCACGTGGCCGTCCAGCACCTGGGTCTTCTCGCCCGTCAGGGCGAAGCCGCCGTCTACGACCTCGGCGCGGGTGGAGACGCGGCACAGGTCGAAGCGGCTGTCGCGTTCCTGGCTGGCCAGGGCCAGGATCGTCTCCCCGGCGACCACTCCGGGAAGCCACCGGTCACAGGCGCTCTCGTCGCCGGCCAGGGTGAGCAGCCCGCCGCCCACCAGGACCGTGGAGAGGAAGGGCTCCGGCGCCAGGCCCCGACCCAGCGCCTCCATCACCACGCACAGCTCCGCCAACCCGAGGCCCGCACCCCCGGCGGATTCCGGGAAGGGGATCCCCACCCACCCGAGCTCTGCCATCTCCTTCCAGAGCGTGCGCGAGAATCCGTCGGGATCCCGGCGATCCCGCAGCTCCCGCAGGCGCGCCACCGGAGACTTCTCCTTTACGAAGTCGGCGGCGGTCTTGGCGATGAGCTCCTGGTCTTCACTGAGGACGAGCTGCACGAGTTCTCTCCTGGGGTCGGCGGAGTGCTGCGCCGGGGGCGGTTGCTGCCCGCTCTCGCTTCACTCCCGATTGGCTCGGTCCGGATCCCACCCGCTCAGTCGGGCAGCCCGAGCACGCGTTTGGCGATGACGTTGCGTTGGATCTCCGAGGTGCCGCCCTCGATGGAGTTTCCCCGCGAGCGCAGCCAGTCCCGGGTCAGCGCCAGCTCCTCGTCGTCGAAGCCCTCCCCTTCCCAGCCCAGCGCCTGCGGACCGGCGATGTCCACCAGCAGCTCGTAGCGTCGCTGGTTGAGCTCGGTGCCGTAGACCTTGAAGATCGAGCTCTCGGGCCCGGGCTGCTGGCCCGCCCGGGCAGCGTCCCGCGAGCGCTGCATGGTGAGGGAGAAGGCACGGGTGTCCATCTCGATCCGGGCGATGCGGTCCCGCAGCACCGCATCCGCCACGCGCCCCCCGGGGCCGGCGCCCAGGTACTGGTGGGCCCGCTGAGCCAGGCTGCGGCGGGGCCCAGGGGCGGCGGAGCTCGCTCCGAAGGCGTCGGCGATCATGGTGCGCTCGTGCCCGAGCAGGGCCTTGGCTACCGTCCAACCGGCGTTCTCCTTGTGGACGACGTTGCGCCGGGGAACCCGGACGTTCTCGAAGTGGGTCTCGCAGAAGGGCGAGGAGCCGCTGATCAGCCGGATGGGCGAGACGGAGATGCCGGGGGTCTCCATGTCGATCAGCAGGAAGGTGATCCCTTCCTGCTTGCGGGCCCCGGGGTCGGTGCGGACGAGTGCGAAGATCCAGTCGGCCAGGTCCGCGTAGGAGGTCCAGACCTTCGTCCCGTTCACGATGAAGTGGTCTCCATCCACCTCCGCCCGGGTCTGCAGGCCCGCCAGGTCCGACCCGGCACCGGGCTCCGAGTAGCCCTGGCACCAGCGGATCTCCCCGCGACAGATGCGCGGCAGGTGCTCGCGCTTCTGCTCCTCGCTGCCGAACTGCAGCAGGGTGGGACCGATCATGGTCAGGCCGAAGCCGATCAGGGGGGCGGGCACGCGCAGGGCCTTCATCTCCTGCTGCAGGATCTTCGCCTCCGCCGCGGACAGCCCGCCCCCGCCGTATGCGCTCGGCCAGGTGGGCGCCGTGTAACCGCGCTCCGCCGCCCGCTCCAGCCACAGCTTCTGCTCGGGAATCTCGGGCACCCACTTGCGCCCGCCCCACACGCCATCGATGGCAGTGGCCGTCCGCCCGAGGAGGGGAGCCGGACAGCTCCGCTCCAGCCAGGCCCGCGTCTCGGCCCGGAAGGCCTCCAGGTCGCCCATGATCCCACCTCGGAGAACGCGCCCACCGGCTCCGCCCAGGCGGCCGGCGGCGGCGCGGGGTGAGCGGTGGAGTGTAGCCGCACCGGACGCCGGGAGCCCGATGGTCAGCGTTCGGCTGCAGCCCCCCGGCCGGAGGGCTGCTAGCTTCGCCGGGTGCGCATCCTCCTGGCCAGCCCCCGCGGCTTCTGCGCCGGCGTCGACCGGGCCATCGAGATCGTCGAGCAGGCCCTCCAGCGCTTCGGACCGCCGGTCTACGTGCGCCACGAGATCGTGCACAACCGCCACGTGGTGGAGGAGCTTCGCGCAAAGGGAGCGGTCTTCGTGGATGATCCCGCGGACGTCCCCCCCGGCTCCCTGCTCGTCTTCAGTGCCCACGGCGTCTCGCCGGCGGTGAAGGAGGCGGCCCGGGCCCAGGGCCTGCGCACCATCGACGCCACCTGCCCCCTGGTGACCAAGGTCCACGTGGAGGCGGAGCGCTTCGCACGCAGCGGCTACGAGATCGTGCTGGTGGGACACGCGGGACACGTGGAGGTGGAGGGCACCATGGGCCACGCACCCGGCTGCATGCACCTGGTGGAGTCGGTGGAAGACGTGGCCCGGCTCCAGGTGCGCAATCCCGAGCGCCTCGCCGTGCTCACCCAGACCACCCTCTCCGTGGACGACACCCGGCAGGTGATCGCCGCCCTGCAGGAGCGCTTCCCGGCCATCCGCATGCCCCGCAAGGACGACATCTGCTACGCCACCCAGAACCGCCAGGATGCGGTCCACTCCCTGGCGGAGCGCGCGGAGCTGGTCCTGGTGGTGGGGGCGCCGGAGTCCTCCAACAGCAACCGGCTGGTGGAGCGCGCCCGCGGCTGTGGCGTCCCCGCTCATCTGGTCCAGAGCGCGGCGGAGATCCGCGCCGACTGGCTGGAGGGGGTCCGCTGCGTCGGCGTCACCGCCGGCGCCTCCGCCCCCGAGGTGCTGGTGGAGGAGGTCGTGAGCCGGCTGCGCGAGATGGGTGGCGCGAGCACCCGCGTGGAGCCCGAGCCCCGGGTGGACGAAGGCGTGGTCTTCCAGCTGCCCAGCGAGCTGCGTCCGTAGCCCGGCCTCGCCCCTCGCAGATGGATCCCAAGGCCCCGCCGGGCGCGTCGTCCGCCTCCGCCGCCCGCGAGGTCGAGGAGTTCAGCGGCGAGCTGGGAGACGCAGAGGCCGCCCCGGCGAATCCCACCGCCACCCTGGCCGCCCAGGCGGGCCTGGGGGAGCTCGCGCACGCGCCGCCGCGTAGCGAGAGCAGTGGAGAGATCTGGCGCCTGGCCTGGCCCGTCATGCTCTCCCAGCTGCTCGCCAGCCTGGTGGGCCTGGTGGACGTGGCCATGGTGGGAAGGCTCGGGCCCGCGGCCCAGGCCGCTGTGGGCTACGCGGCCCAGCTCTTCTTCCTCTCCCAGTCGGCGCTCTTCGCCATCGGCTTCGCCTGTGTGGCCCTCATGGCCCGGGCCATCGGCGCGGGAGATCCCCAGCAGGCCCGGCGCGTCCTGGCGGCCTCCCTGGGTCTCACCCTGCTGGTGGCCAGCCTGCTGGCCGCGGCCATCGCCGGTGCGCCGGAGACCCTGCTCGGCTGGCTCTCGGCGGACCCGGAGGTGGTCCGGCTGTGCGTTCCCTACCTGCGACTGCTGATGGCCTCCTCGGTGCTGCTGGGCGTGGCCCTCACCTTCGAGAGCGCCCTGCGGGCGGACCGGGATACCCGTACGCCCATGCGCATCACCCTGGTGGTGACCGGCATCAAGGTCGCCCTGAATGCGCTCCTGATCTTCGGCTGGCTGGGCGCTCCGCGGCTGGAGCTGGTCGGCGCCGGTCTGGCCACCCTCGCGGCCCAGGCGGTGGCCCTGGCCCTGTTCGTGGCGGCAGTGCTGCGCACACCGGCGCACGAGGCTACGGCACTGCGGGGACGGGACTTCCGGGGCTCCGCCCGGCACCTGCCCGAGCTCACGCGCATCGCCTTTCCCGGGGTTCTGGAGCGGGTGGTGATGAACGTGGCCATGCTCTTCTACTTCGCCTTCCTGGGGGGCTACGGCACCGTGGCGGCGGCCACCTACACCATCGGAATCCGCATTCTCTCGGTCTCCTGGATCCCCGGCATCGGCTACTCCCAGGCGGTGGCCACCCTGGTGGGCCAGGCCCTGGGCGCAGAGCGCCCCGCCGGTGCAGTGGACGCCACCTGGCGCTCGGCGCGCATGGCCCTGGCGACCGCCGTGGGGATGGGCCTGCTGGCGGCCCTGGCCCGGGAGCCCCTGGCGCGCATGTTCACGGTGGATCCGGAGACCGTCACCACCCTGGGTCCCTTCCTGCTGTGCCTGGCCGTTGCCCAGCCCGCCATGCAGCTCCACTTCACCCTGGCGGGGGCCTTCCGGGGAGCCGCGGACACCTGGACCCCCCTGGTGGCGGCCCTGATCGGAAACTGGATCTTCCGCGTTCCCCTGGCCTTCGCAGCGGCCCGGATCCTGGCGCTGCCCCTGGAGTGGATCTGGGCGGTGCTGATCCTGGACCACCTGGCCCGGGCCACCTTTCTCCTGCTGCGCCTGCGCCGCTGGAGCCAGAAGGTACGCGCGCGCTGAGCGACGGCCCCGCACGGCCTTCTCGCATCCGCGGAGCCCATCCGCGGACAGCCGCCGCTACCGGTCTTCGAACCGGAAGACCAGACGGTCCTCGCCCCGGTCCGCCACCACCCTTCCGCCCCGGGCCAGCCGGCCGAAGAGCAGCTCCTCCGACAGGGGGTCCTTGAGCTCCGTCTGCAGCACCCTGGCCAGGGGACGGGCACCGAAGTCGGGATCGTGGCCCTTCTCCGCCAGCCAGGCGCGGGCGGCCTCGGTGAGCCGCAGCTCCACCTTGCGCTCGCGGAGCTGGCTGCGGATCTCGGCCACCAGCTTGTCCACCACGCGTCCCATCACCGCAGGTGTCAGCGGATCGAAGCGCACGATCTCGTCCAGCCGGTTGCGGAACTCCGGGCTGAAGAGCCGCTCCACGTCCTTGCGGCCGTCCCCGCGTCGGCCTCCCGCAAATCCGATGGCGGTCTTCGCCATCTCCCGGGCACCCAGGTTGGAGGTCATGATCAGGATCACGTGGCGGAAGCTGGCCTCACGGCCGTGATTGTCCGTCAGGGTGGCGTGGTCCATCACCTGCAGCAGGATGTCGAAGAGATCCCGATGCGCCTTCTCGATCTCGTCGAGCAGCAGCACCGCATGGGGCTGCTTGCGGATCCGCTCCACCAGCTGGCCACCCTCGTCGTAGCCCACGTAGCCCGGCGGCGCGCCGATCAGCCGGGCCACCGCATGCTTCTCCATGTACTCGCTCATGTCGAAGCGCAGGAAGGCCACGTCCAGGGTGGCAGCCAGCTGCCGGGCGAGCTCGGTCTTGCCCACCCCGGTGGGACCCAGGAAGAGGAAGCTCCCGGTGGGCTTGTCCGCGCCGCCCAGACCCGCCCGGGCGCGCTTCACTGCGCGCACCACCGTCTGCACGGCCCGATCCTGCCCGAAGACCTGGCGCCGGATCTCCTGCTCCAGCACCTCCAGCCGGCCCCGTTCTCCAATGCTGGCCCGGGCCAGCGGAGTGCCGGTCATCCGCGCGATCAGCTGCTCCACGTCGCGCACGCCCACCTGCTCCCGCGGACGACCCTTGCGCAGGCGCACCGCAGCCCCGACCTCGTCCATGACGTCGATGGCCTTGTCCGGCAGGAAGCGGTCGCTGAGATGCCGGGCGGAGAGCTCGACGGCGGCGCGCAGGGCCGGCTTCGAGTAGCGCACCCCGTGGTGCGCCTCGTAGCGGGGGGCCAGGCCCTGGAGGATCCGGAATGCCTCCTCGGGGCTGGGTTCGTGCACGTCCACCCGCTGGAAGCGGCGGGCCAGGGCCCGGTCGCGCTCGAAGTGCCGGTACTCCTGGTAGGTGGTGGAGCCCATGCAGCGCAGCGCCCCGCTCTGCAGCAGGGGCTTCAGCATGTTGGAGGCGTCCACGGTGGCCCCCTGGGCCGCGCCGGCCCCCAGGATGGTGTGGATCTCGTCGATGAAGAGCACCGGATTGGCCCGCTGCTGCACGGCGGCCACCAGGGCCTTTAAGCGCTGCTCGAAGTCCCCGCGATAGCGGGTGCCCGCCAGCAAGGCCCCCAGGTCCAGGGCGAAGATCTCCGCCCCCCGCAGGTTCTCGGGAACCCGCTCCTGATAGATGCGCTGGGCCAGCCCCTCGGCGATGGCGGTCTTTCCCACGCCACTCTCGCCCACGAAGATGGGGTTGTTCTTGCGCCGCCGGGCCAGGATGTGGATGGCCCGATCGAGCTCGTTCTCCCGGCCCACCAGGGGATCCAGGCTGCCCTCTGCCGCGCGCTCGGTGAGGTTCACCGCGAAGGCCTGGAGCGGGTCGCTGGGCAGCTCCTCCTCGCCCGCGCCGACGCCCGTGGGAGCTCCGGCATCTCCAGGGCGGAGCTTCGAGACGCCGTGGGAGACGTAGCGGAGCACGTCCAGCCGGGAGACCTCCTGGGCGCGCAGCAGGGCCACGGCGTAGGAATCCGGCTCCTGGAAGAGGGCCGCCAGCAGGTCCCCGGCTTCCACCTCCTCCTTCTGCGCGTTCTCCGCGTGCTGGAGGGCCCCTTCGATGACGCGATGGAAGGCCAGGGTCTGGTGGGTCTCATGGGGTCCCTCGCCCGCGTGCTTCTCCACCTCTTCCTCGAAGAAGCGGTCCAGGGCCGCCTTCAGCCGCTCCAGATCGACCCCGCAGTGCCGCAGCACATCCGCCCCGGCCTCGTCGTGGGCCAGGGCGTGCAGCAGGTGCTCCACGGTGAGGTAGGCGTGCCCCCGGGCCATGGCCTCCCGCAGGGAGGCCTGGATGGTCATCTGCAGCTCCCGGTTGATACGGCTCATTCGGGCTCCACTCCCGCCCGCAGCGGGTAGCCGCGCTCCTCGGCCATGCGGTGGACCGTGGCCACCTTGGTCTCCGAGATCTCCAGGGTGTAGACGCCCGCCACACCGGAGCCGGAGCGATGGATCTTCAGCATCAGCGCATTGGACTCCACGGGGCTCTTGTGGAACACCACCTCCAGCAGACCGACCACGAAATCCATGGGGGTATAGTCGTCGTTGTAGAGGACCACCTTGAAGCGCGGGGGCTTGGCCACCCGCTCCCGGGTCTTCTCCGCAACGCCTCCCTCGCGGCGGCGCTCGGGATGGTCTCCTCCAGGCGAATTCGGTCCGCCGGACATGCCCCCAGGATAGCAACCGGAAGCCCGCCGCCGGTCGCCGGGGGAGGGCTACACTCGGGGGCTCCATGGCCGAGATCGAGCTTCTCCACGGGGTGCGCGAAGCCCCGCGCCAGGCCTGGAACGCCCTGGTGGGGGAAGGCTCGCCCTTCCTGGAGTGGGAGTGGCTCGCCTCCCTGGAGGATGCCGGGACCCTGCTTCCGGAATCCGGCTGGAGCGCAAGGCCCCTGGTGCTCCGCGAGGGCGACCGCCTGCTGGCCGCCTGCCCGCTCTACGTGAAGGGCCACAGCGAAGGGGAGTTCGTCTTCGACTGGGGCTGGGCGGACGCGGCCAGCCGGGCCGGCATCCCCTACTACCCGAAGCTGCTGGTGGGCGTCCCCTTCACCCCGGTGGCCGGTGCCCGCTTCCTCACGGCCGCCGGCGAGGATCGCCGGGCCCACATCGCCCAACTGGCCCGGGCGCTGCAGGCGATCTGCCGGGAGAACGGCCTTTCCGGAGTGCACGCCAACTTCCTCCTGGAGGACGAGCAGGCGGTGCTCGCGGAGGAGGGCTGGCTGCCCCGCCTGGGCTTCCAGTACCACTGGCGCAACCGGGGCTTCGCCGATTTCGAGGGCTACCTGGGCAGCCTGCGCAGCAAGCGGCGCAACCAGGTGCGCCGGGAGCGGCGGGAGCTGGAGCGCCAGGGCGTCCGCATCGAGAGGTGGGTGGGAGAGCAGATCCCGAACGAGCTCTTTCCCCTGATGTACCGGATCTACCGCTCGACGGTGGACGCCAACCCCTGGGGCCGGCCCTACCTCAACGCTCGCTTCTTCGAGCTGCTCCGGGAGCGCTTCCGCCAGCGGATCTGCTTCATCGTCGCCCGCCAGGACCGGGAGATCCTGGCCGGAACAGTCAACGTGCAGAAGGGAGACTCCCTCTACGGTCGCTACTGGGGGACGCTGCGCCCCCTGCGCCACCTGCACTTCAACGTCTGCTACTACGCGGGAATCGAGCACTGCATCCAGGCGGGCCTGCAGCGTTTCGAGCCCGGCGCCGGCGGCCCTTACAAGCAGCTGCGGGGCTTCGACGCCACGCCGGTCTGGAGCTGCCACCACCTCGAGGACCCCCGTCTCGCCGCTGCGGTGGCGCAGTACCTGGAGCAGGAGCGCAGCGAGGCCCGAGAGGCCATCGAGTGGTACGGGGAACACTCCGCCAACCGCCGCGCGGAAGCATAGGGAGCGAGTAGCCCGGCGTCCCGGGCGGGCAGATCAGGGCCCCGCCGCCCCATCCGCCTCGTCGTCGCCGAGGAGCCCGCGCTCCCGGGCCTCGCGCAGGGCCTCGCCGACCCAGGTCAGGTCGTCCTGGCGGGCGGCGCGCTCCGCGCCATCCGGGTCGATGTCGTACACGCGCAGGGCGTTGGAACCGAGGATGCGCTGCTTGTCCTCCGGCGTGAGCCGCGGGTAGCCGTGGCGCTCGCACAGCTCCTCGGGGATCTGGAAGGCGCGAAAGGCATCGATCAGCGGCTGGGCGGGCCCGTACCACACGGAGTCCGTACCCCAGAGGACGTTCTCCACCCCCACGGCCCGGATCAGCTTGCCGAGGACGTGGGCGGCCTCCCGGGGCCGCCGCAGCAGGACCGCCCAGGTGCTCCCGAGCTCCGCATAGACGTTGCCTCCCGGCGGGATCGCGGAGGCCGCCAGACTCTCCACCAGACGATCCGTCCCCCGTCGGGGCCCTTCCGGCGGGAACGCAGCCTCCGGCTGCTCCGGCCGGGCTGGAAGCTCGTAGCCCGAGTGGTAGACGAGCAGGTCGAGCTCCGGAAAGGCCGCCGCCGCCGGGCCCACGTCCCGGGGAGAGCCGGTGGGAGCCAGGCCCGAGAGGCCCTTGTGGGCGCACACCCGACGCACCCCCAGGGCTCGGGCGCGCTCCAGGAAGGGTCTTCCCACCCGGGGATCGTCCAGCATCCAGCCGCCCGGGCTGCCCGGTGAGCCGTACAGGGTGTAGACCTTGAGCCCGGCGGGGCGAAGCGCCTCCAGCAGGGCTTCGAGGCCCTCCAGCTCCCCCGGCACCTCGGGGTGCACGATGGCGTGGTGAAGGAGCCGCCCGCTGCCTGCAGTCCGCTCCAGGATCTCCCGGGTCGCGTGGATCTCGGCGTTGGGCAGGATGTTGTGGGTGGCATTCCCGGGTGCGGCGGTGAGCACCGCCACGGCGGTCTCGCTCTCCACGAAGAGGCAACGCAGATACTCCGCGAACGACAGGGAGGTGCGGTGGTCCAGCCCGCGGAAACGCTCCGGAGCCGCCTGCTGGATGAAGGCGAGCACGCCCTCGGCACCCCGGCTGCCGGTGCGCCCGTGGGCCACGTAGTGGGTCTGTACGTCCACCACCGGCCCCCGGGCCCGGAAGGTCTCTTCAGCGGCCGCAGGGTCGTGCTCGGCCTCCGGCGGCACCGCATAGAAGCCCCCTCCGGCGGCGTGATCCAGGGCGCGCAAGGTGGCCGCGGTTCCCCGCCCCCCCGCCAGGTAGCGCCGCAGGGGAACGCCCAGCCGGCGGGCCTGGCAGGGGAGCCGCCCGGCCAGGGCCGCCCGGGCCCGGCGTTCCGCCGCACAGGGCCACGGCGCCCGGAACTCGTCGGTGCTTCGGGCAGCCAGCAGCGGAGGCGGAGGGCAATCGGGCATGGAGAGGAGGATAGGCCGCGCCCGCCGGAGGCCCGGGACCGGCCCGGCTCGGGTGAACCGACGACCCTCCGGCGGCTCCCGCCGCGAGGCCCGCCTGTGCTTCCCCGGGGGCCAGCGGCCATCAAGGGCGCGCCCCGACGCGCCGATAGCGGCAGCGCGTCGGCGCGCACGGGGAGCGCTGTGCCCGGCCGCCCGAAAGCGGACGATGAGCGACTCATCCATCGGCAAGACCATCGGCAACTA
>Ga0114931_10010017_pt1 | contig 11315 bp, 8 predicted proteins | sample 2SBtaG_FD_89579 | JGI IMG/M metagenome (GOLD analysis project Ga0114931, IMG submission 89579) | Deep subsurface microbial communities from Kolumbo volcano to uncover new lineages of life (NeLLi) - 2SBTROV14_V59a metaG | ecosystem: Environmental > Aquatic > Marine > Volcanic | place: Kolumbo...
ACCTATCAGGGTGACGATGACACGCTCGGCACCATAAAAGGCGTTTGTTGAACGAATGAAGACGATATCGCTCACGAGCCCAATTTATCTCGCACATCTTGCTGATCGTCAGACAAGAACAACGCTCTATGTACAAGAGCGAGATAAACCCAGAAATAAGAGATCAGTGGATAGTGAGTAAATCGGTCTCCGAAGGCACTGCCCAGTGACACCACGGCAATACAACCAAGCATTCCGGCACCAAGGGCTTTGTAGAGCGGTTCCTTGGCTCGCTGCACCAGCTTCCTGGACGCTTGCCACGCGCACCAGATAATTGCCAGGAGGCAAAGCAACCCGATAATCCCCTGTTCGGTAAGCACTTTGACGAAGTAATTGTGAGTATCCTGACCCGTCCGGCCGACGCGCCGAAAAGATTTGAAACCAATCCCCACGATCGGACTTTTCTTGAACTGGTCCATCACAAGACCCCAAAGTACGAATCTTGACTCCGCCGAGCGGTCGCGCTGACCTTCATCCGCAAATATTGAGCCGAAGCGTTGTTGCACGGAATTGGGGAAAAATGGAGACAATGCCGCACCGAAAACCAATATCGATACAATGCCAATGACTGCCAATTTCTTATTTACCTGCCAGAAAAGTACAGCTAAACCGAGCAACATTGCCAGATAAGCACCCCGTGAATATGCATATAACGCACAATAAATATTCGTTACCGCTAGTAACAACAAACCGGCTCTGATCCGAACGTCCTTGATGTAGATGATCAGTGCCAAAATTATCATCGTATATGATGCATAGAATGCGGCGATTTCGTTACTGCCCAATTCCATAAATGTCCCGCTCACCGTACGCAAACTGTCGTCATAGTTAGCGCTCAACACGCCTTGAAGCTGCGTGTAGAAAACCCTAAACATGTATGGGAGCGGCATAAACGTAGCCAGGATCGTGTAGACGATACCCCGATAGTCGCGCACCGAATTCAGCACCAGATAATAGAACAGCATGCCAACGATGATATCTTTTAGCATATGGAACAACGATCCGTCTCTGATCGGTCCCAGGGTGATCAATGCATAGATGGTCGAGAAAAAGTAGATGCAAATGTAGACAAACAACAGTTTACCTACCGTCGTTCTTGTGGGCGCCGTTAAATCGGCCCTGAATTTCCACGTCATGATCGACAAGATGAGCATGACATTTATAAAATTAATCCCACCACCCAACGATGGGAATTTTCCCAGATAGATGTTCTGTAGCGGTATAAATGCGATGAGGATAAGCAATGGCAGGTTCACCTTGTGCCAGGCCTTCTCCGCCACATGCGGCACATTCCGTCGCACAGCTGAGTTACCGGTGCGCGCTATGGCGGATGCGGCCTTCATCGTTTTGCCCCCGATACAGTCCGGAACCGCTCGGCTCCCGTTACCCAACTCAACCTCGGACCAAACCGCTCTCGGTAGCGGGTGACTGTCTGAAATTCAGCTCGCATTATGATAGAGCCTCTGATATCCCGCCATCATCGCATCCATCGAAAATTGCAGTTCGGCAAGTCTTCTCGATTCGCGTCCCATATCCAGTTGTGTATTTGGATCAGCAAGTAACCTGACAATACCCCGGTACAGGCCATTAACATCCGATGGCGCTACCAGATAACCGTTAATCCCGTCTTGCACGATTTCATGGTTCCCGCCCACTCTGGTTGCAATGATTGGAATGCCGGAGGCAGCCGCCTCAAGCAATGCATTGGATGACCCCTCTGACAAGGATGACGACACCACGGCGTCGAACGCATGAATAATCGAATCGACATCGTCACGCTGCCCTAGAAATACGACCGAATCGGCGCATGAGGTACTATGCACTTGTTTCTCCAGTTCGTTGCGCAAGCCGCCATCACCGACGAGCAATAACTTCACTCCAGGAATGTCGTGCATCACTTGCTCAAACGCTTGCAGCAAAAACCGATGTCCTTTGACTGGCTGCAGACTTGCGACACTTTCAAGCACAACGCTGTCTTCGGGCAGCGCAAGTCTCCGTCGCGCTTTCTCTTTGAGCCGTTTCGAGCTGTTCGGGAATTGATCAAGGTCTACTCCATTAAAAATCAGGGATGTATTATCCGGCTTCACGTTTTCGTTCTCGATGAGATCATCGAGAATCGCCCGCGATGGAGCAATCACGGTAGAAAACCGGCTGTTCAGGATCCGGAACAGCATCTTCAATCTCGCATTTTTCTTGAAGCCCATGTCACGGCGACTCGAGATCTTGATAGGCTTGCCGCGTGAGACCGTTAAGACCGCATTAATCAAATCCGATTTTTCGTGGGCGGATTGGACGATGTCGATGCTCTCTTCCCGAACCAGATCCTGTACTTTCTTGATCGTTGACAGACCGTCGACACCGTAAATCCGACCAACTGGCCAGTGCATGACTTTAATATGCGCTTTACCATCAAGATGACCGACCGGATACGGAATATCGGTGATTTGTGTAAGTTGCACGACCGTCGCATCAAAACACGCCGGGTCCAGTCGTGATATCACATTGTACAGATGTCGCTCGCTGCCTCCCGCATTAACACCTACATAGGTATCAATAATATAGAGGATTCGCAGCTTGTCTTCTTGCACCTGGATATGGCCCCCGTCTTCATCCATATTTCGATGATCGAACCGCACGCCGCAACAATCGTTCCATATATAACAGGGTCTGTTTTGGCGAGCCTACGAGACCGATACGTTTTAAATTCAGCGCATCGGTGATTCCTGGAATATTCAAGCCTCGCTCGACGGAAGCTGTGCTCCTGTATCCGGCACGAGTCACTTCGGCCCTCAACTCATCATTAAAGTCTTCCGCCATCCCGTTTGGAAACGCAAAATGCCGGACCGGCCGGCCCAATTTATCCTCGATGCACTTCTTGGAGTCAATGAGCTCCTGACGAGCTTTTTCTTTCGGCATGCGCGTCATACAAACATGGCTAACGCCATGCGATCCGATCGCAATTCCGGCATCGGCGATTTTGCGCACTTGGGACCAATTCAACATATCAGCAGAACTTCTTTCGAGATCGACCTCAAGAATCCGGGCCAACTCATCGAAAGCGCCCCACATCTCGGGCTCCGGCATTCCCTTCAGTATTTTTCCGAGCTCTCCATTTACCTCACGCCGAGCACTATCGGAATCAAGTAAAACAGAGTTTGCTCCCAAAGGTTTCCAATCGAGCGTCGCATGCGACGTGTTTCTCAACAGGAAGTCCAGTTTATCCATCGGCAATGGTAAGCGTGTGCCGATATAGCCTGTCGCGATAAAAAGTGTTGCCGGAATCTTCAATTTTTAGAGTACCGGCAGACCTAGCGTGAAATTGTTCGCATAGCCATCATCGATGGTTATGGCCACCGAGTCTTCATCAAGTGGCTGGCCGGATACCAAATGTTCGACCAATCCATCCAGTGTAATGACTCGAAATCGTCGCTTCAGCAATAAGAGAATGTGTTCGAAGTCTTCGACATTCGTGTGCACCGACGGTCCTTTCGCCAGAAAGTCTCCACATTCTTCATGAAACTGGTGGAAATTCACGATCACTGCGGCATGAGGGCGTCTCACCTTGTGGATGAATTTTCTGTAGTTCGGGAGTACAGGACGCGAGCAAAACAAATTCTCCGCGATTGTACGGACCAGCACCTTGGCCAATTCTATTCTCTTCTTATTTCAGTCAGATCGGGTTAGCCAGCAAAGTATACCGCCGCCAGAGCTGCCAAACTAAACCTGCTCGGATTATGTAAAGCCTGGAATTCGCATAGCCTTGAGTTCGGCAATTGCCATCAGGGCAACGAATCGGTTGCCCAATCCAGCCTGTCTCTCAGTTGCAATCTTGAAAACACAATGCATCGGTAGGATTCCCATTTTGCGGATCACTAGAATCTAAGCAATGCGTGACAAAACCATAAAATCGTTTCTTAAGTGGGTGAGCCACTCGCTCATCAGGCATGTGGTATTTTTCCAAAGTACGTTTTCTGTGTCTATGATCATTCTTTTCTTGGCATTGGCGTATTCTGACGGCACTCTGACAGTCAGTCGAGTGCTGTATACGATAATTGTTTCATCTATCATTGGTCTTATTATTGCGATTCCGATCTGGTACACAGTATCGTCACCGATGATAAAATGGCGTAGGAAAGCCCGCTAGAAGATCAAGTCGGTGCCCGGCATCAATTATCTTGCATTGCCACCATGTGAAACACGGGTCGAACGATGGCGAGACCGCGGTGGACAAGCTGCTCCTGCTCTGCACACGCTGGTACACGAGGGCGGCTTTCGCATCGAGAAGGATTTCAACGATCAGTAGTGCTTCATCCGCCCGGATGGCATCGCGGTGCCCGAGTGCGGCTATCATGCCCGGGACCGGTTCACACTTTCCATCACGGTCAAAATTCCTCCCGCGGGAGGATTATTGAGTACCACGGAAAATACTGTCTCGGAGCCGCCGGTTTATCTGCGTTGGCCGGGGCGTTTCGCTGCAAGGTGACCTGTTTCCTCGCACATATTAGTCTTCAACTACCGAGTAACTCGTGCCGTACCCGACGGGCAACTCACTCCGCCCTGGCGTCAGCACCGTGCTCCGAAAGCTGGGCACCGAACCAGCGATGTATGGCGGTCAACAAGTGAAGATCGGCCGTTTCGAATTTGATCTCACCGCCCGCCGGCAGGTCTGCATACCTGACCGTGATACCCGCTGCCCCGGCCCGGAGCTCCTCGAGCCCCGGCATGTCAGCGCCATGCAGCTTCGCTGGATCTCCATAGTCGCCGCGCTGGAACCTTTCGGCCTCATGCTGCAGATGCCGCCGGATCAGTTCGACCTGGTCTTTTTCGCCCGGATCCTTCGCAATGACCTGTTGCACACCGCCAGACTCCGTCATCCTGAAGATGTGTACGGTCTTCGACATGTCGAAGGGCATCACGCTGTGCGACATCTCGTGGACATGTTCCTGAACGGTTTGAGCAAATACCGTGGAACTACTGAATACCAGGCCGATAGCGACCGCTTTCGCAATATATTTTGTCGAACGCATTATTTGAAAACCCTCTCCCCGTAAGCGGATGCCGCAGTTCACCATTCGCCGATTCTACCACTCGATAAGCGGCAGGTACTTTGGCCGGATGCAGACTCCTGGGGTAAGACGGCAGCGAATAGCGCAAGTGGCGTTCCATTCGAGTACGATCCGCCTGTCCACATCGAGCATGCTGCCGAAAGCCGCTCGCCACTCTTGCATCCCGGGAGAATAAACGTGAAAGCATCATCCGCACTTCGTCTGCCCCGTTCGCCCCTGGCAGCCGGCGCTGCCGCGCTCCTTGCAATCGCCACCTGCAACCCGGCGGTGGCGCAACATGCCGGGCCACGACTGTTCCAGCCCGAGGATATGAATGCCATCAAGGACGTGGGCGACATCGCAATGTCGCCGGACGGCGAGTGGGTGGCGTATGCGGTCGCCACAGTCGATACCGAAAAAGACCGTTCCGTCTCCGATCTTTTCATGGTTCGTTTCGACGGCACGGATCGCATTCAACTGACCTACACCAAAGAAGACAGCGAGAATCATCCGCGCTTCAGCCCGGACGGCAAATACCTCGCGTTCATCGCCGCACGCGGCAGGGGCGATGCCGGGGACGAGGACGACCCCGCCGGCAAGGCCCAGGTCTGGCTGCTCAACCGCGCCGGCGGTGAGGCCGAGCGCCTGACGGAAATGGCGGGCGGCGTTTCGGACTTCGAGTGGTCGCCGGAGGGCACCCGGTTGGTGCTGGTTTCCATGGACCCGGAAAAGAAAAAGGGAAATGATGCGGCTGGCGCAGACAGTAACGGAAGCAAGAAGAAAAACGACACATCAGCGCCGATCGTTATCGACCGCTACCAGTTCAAGCAGGATGTGCAGGGCTACCTCGTCGATCGTTACCAGCGGCTTTACCTGTTCGACGTTGCCGCGCGCAAGGCGACACTGCTGACGGACGGCGACTACAACAGTGTCGAGCCTGCCTGGAGCCCCGGCGGCGATGGCATCGCATTCAGCAGCAAGCGCGACGGCGATCCCGATCGCAACGAGAACAGCGACATTTACCTCATCGATTCCGCCGCGGGCGCCACGGCGCGCAAACTGACGAGCTGGCCGGGGCCGGACAACTCACCGGTATTCAGCCCCGACGGGCGCCGCATCGCCTACCTGCAGGGCGGCGAGCCGAAATACGCCGATTATGACCCGGCTCAGCTTGCCGTGATCCCGGCGGACGGGGGTGAAGTGTCGCTGCCGACGGCGGCGCTGGATCGTGACATGCGCTCACCGCGATGGAGCCGCGACGGCAAGACCCTGTACTTCCTGGTTGTGGACGATCGCGTTCGCTCGCTGCGACGGGTATCGGCCAGCGGCGGCAAAGTGAGGCGCGCATATCCCGCGGCCAACACGCCCGGCGTCGTGCGTTCTTTCGCGGTCGGCAAGAAGGGACTGGTCACCGTAACCACCTTCGGCCAGCGCCCCGCGGAAATCTATCGAGGCACTGACGGCAGGGCATTGAGCGAGCACAATCACAAACTCGTCGATGCGATCCGCTGGGCGAGCGTTGAGGGTTACGACAGCGTCGATAACGACGGCCTGCGGGTCGGCTCGATGTTGCTCAAGCCGCCCGGCTTTCACAAAGGCGTTGCCTACCCGACGATCGTTTATGTGCACGGCGGGCCCGTGAGCCAGGACGGCTACGAATTTGATACGGTCTCACAGGTGCTGGCGGCGCAGGGTTACCTGGTCGTCAACCCGAATTATCGCGGCAGCTCGGGCCGCGGCCGTGTATATTCCCGCGTGATTTACGCGGACTGGGGCCATCTCGAGATCCGGGATATTCATACGGTCGTTGACCACCTGGTCGAAGAGGGGCTGGCCGATCCAAAACGGCTCGGCATCGGCGGCTGGAGTTACGGTGGCATGAGTACCAATTACGCCATCGCGACCGATCACCGGTTCGCGGCAGCCGTTTCCGGCGCATCGATAGCGAACATGATTACCGGCTATGGCACGGATCAGTATATCCGGCAATACGAGAACGAGATCGGCCTGCCATGGCAGTCCATCGACACCTACCTCAAAATCTCTTATCCGTTTTTCCATGCGGACCGCATCAGGACGCCGACGCTTTTCATGGTGGGCGAGAAGGACTTCAACGTGCCGCTGATCAACTCCGAGCAGATGTACCAGGCATTACGCAGCCTGAACGTGCCGACAGAACTCGTGATCTATCCCGGCCAGTTTCACGGCCTGACGACACCCAGTTATATCGAGGACCGGCTGCAACGCATGATCGACTGGTACGGGAAGTATCTCGGTGCCGGATGACCGGGTAGCGGCTGCAGGAAGGGTTTTGGCCTAAAGCGAATTCTTGCAGAACTTGCCGTCTTTCATGATGATCCTGAAGTTCTTTTCGGGCTGCGTCATGATCTTGATGTCCTGTGTCGGGTCGCCGTCGACCAGCAGGATATCCGCATAGGCGACAGGAAGACATCCATCATCGGTATGCGCGTGCACCAGCACGGCTTTCTGTACCTTGGGTACACCATCGGCGAGCGGCATGAAGCCCATGCGTTTGACGCGGCCGCCGCGGCTCAGCTCATTCCCAGGCGGGCGCGAATTTCTTTTCTCGCCTCTTTCAGCACCGTGTCTCGATCGAGGCTGTCGAGGATTTTCTGCACCACGACTTTCGGGCCACCCTCGCCCCAGGATTTTCCTTTTGCCAGGTATTCCGCGGCGATGCGACCGACGACGTAGGTGCTGTAATAAGCAATCGCGCCCTGGGCGCCGGCGGTGAGGAGCGTCGACAGGCCCGCGGTGCCGGCCTTTAACGCTGTGGACACGAAGTTCAACGCCCAGACCGTGCCCATCAATGCGGCGGCCTCGCCGACGATGACGCTGACGAGCGAGCCGGCCTCTCTCCTACTTAATGGCAGGTCGTAGACTTTCGACAGGTGTACGACCATGCCGACGTCGATGAAGGCGGCGGCAAACAGGTCGGCGACGGGAACGGGATTGAACGCGACCGCGATGCCCTTCGCGACGCAATATGTGCGGGTAAGCCTGTCGCCGATCTCGCGGCGGGCATTGAGGATGCGCACGCCGACCTGGTCGCTGAGATCGGCCGCGAACAGGCTCGCGTTCAATGCCGCGAGCGTCTTGCCTTCGTTGTCGAAGATATCCCACAAACGCACGCGCAGCGCTTCGATTTCCGATCGCCGCTCGCGCGTGTTCGTCGTCTCCGCGCCTGCCTCGTCGACTTCGATGACCTCTTGCGGGCGCGGCTCCGCAGCAACGGCGATGACATCGTCTGCCTGTACCAGGCCGGTGGTTTTCTCCCGCAGCGATGCCAGCAACGCATCGAGTTCAGACGAGGTATACAGGTCCGCCTTGTTCAGCGCGATGACGACCGGCCTGCCCCGTGCGAGCAAGGTACGCAGTGCGGCCAGTTCGCTATCGGTGATGTCACCGTCGACGACAAAAATCACGAGGTCGGATCGATGCGCCACCTCACGCGCCATCTCCTCGCGCACTTCGCCGCCGGCTTCGTCGAGACCGGGTGTATCGATAAGGAATACGCCTGCCGCCTCGACTTCGGACCATTCCTGCATCGAGGTTTTTTTCGTCTCGCCATGCAGCGGACTGACAGCAAACCGCTGTTCACCGATGAGCGCGTTCAGGAGCGACGACTTGCCGGTGCTGACGCGGCCGAAGACTGCGATGTGCAGATGGCCGTGCTGCAGTTTGTCGAGCATCGCCTCGACGGCTTCGTAGTCGTGTGACAGGGCATCGCGAACGCCTGCCGGCAGACGCGGGTCGCCGATCAGCTCGCCGAGGCTCTCGCGCGCAAGATTGAGGTGTCCGCTGCCGCCATCCGGGTCGGCTTCAGCTTTTGTTGCTGTCCCGGTCCAGGGCCATTTTGGCAACCTGTCGAACACCCGCTTCAATATGCTCACTGATGCCTTCCCCGAATTCCCTCGCGGCCGTGCCGGGGTCGAGCTCACCGTGTCTCTTCAGGGTAAGCACCAGACTATGTCCCAGCGCATCGAATATCAGACCATAGGCTACCGCATGCGCCAGCCCGCCGGCGACTGTGCCCGCCCCGGGAAAAGCTTTAAGGCCATTGCCGGCCACCGCAAGGCTCAGGGGCAGCGCCTTGCCGGCCCGGCTCTGACTCAAATTCAGGAATTCCTCGGCGTCCAGGTCGCGCGGCGCAGCGCCGTATAAGTGGCACAGCTCGCGCGTCATCGTCGTGCCGATGTAGCTCTGGATGACGATATCGCTGCCCGGGCTCACGGCGGCAAGCGCGCCGACGACCGCCTTGCGCGTCGAGCTGCGGATCATCTGTTCTGCACGCTGGTCGCGGTATTCGCCTTCCGCAGCGGCGAGCTTTTCCGCCGCCAGCCTGAATACGGCACGATCGCGCTGCATGCCCATCGATGGCATGCCGCCCTCGAGCAAATGATTGATGGCGACGACGAGCACGCCGATGTCGGCCGGCCGCTTGCGGCGCACCGGCTTCTCACTGCCGTCCGCCTGTCGCTCGATCACCTCCATCTCACCACCCGCGGAAACGGCGACCACCTGGTCCTGCGCGACCTCGCCACCAAGATCCCCGAGGTGATCGAGCAGGCGCTCCATCAATATGGCCTGCTCCCCGCGGCTGTAACGGTCCGACTTGTTCAGGACGAGAATAAGCGGCTTGCCGAGCGCCAGCAGCCATTCGACGGCCTTGCTTTCGTCGCGAGTCAGGTCAGCGTCGCAGACGAACAGCACGAGATGCGCCCGTTGCGCCTCCTCGGCCGCGATTTTGTCGAGCTCGCCTTCGAGACCGCCGCTGCCGGGCACGTCGGTGAGCAGGATTTGCGTGCCGCTTTCATCGCGCCAGCGATAGTGGCGAATGTCGATGGTCGAGCCACCGACCGGGTTGATGGCGACGTCCGCCCCGGGGATGAGCGCCTTGATCAGCGAACTCTTACCGGTGCTGATCTCACCGAAAAAACAGAGGTGCACCGAAGCCGAGGCCTGCCGTGCCGCCAGCTGCTGTAACTCCGACTGCGCATCTGCGACATCAACGCCGGCTTTCTCTGCATCCCTGAGACGTTTCTCGATATCCACTTTTCCGAGCGGGGTAGCCGCGCCGACGACCGGCGAGGTCCTGCGCCGCACGACGAGCCGGAAGACGAGCCAGATCGCCGCCACGACCAACAGCGCCATGGCGACGAGGTATCCGTAGAGAATAATCCGCGGTCCCTGGAGCAGCCGGTCCCAGACATTCAACGCTGACTCGGTGACGAACAGCATCGCGGCGATCGCGACGATGAAGACGAGAAATACAATCAGGCCGATCGCCAGGCGAATGAACCGGTCCAGTTTCATGCTGCGTATACTACGTGCATGAACTCGTTAAATCGAAACACGGCCGCCCTGCTCTGCTTTTTTCTTACGTTCGCCTGCTCGCAACAGGAAACGCCCGAATACGCAAGCCTCGTCATCCGCGACGCCCGCGTCTGGACCGGCGACCCCGACCAGCCCTGGGCAGAGGCGGTCGCGACCCGGGATGAGCGAATCATAGCCGTTGGCAGCAATGCAGACGTCGAAGCGCTGGTCGGAGATGATACGGCCGTCGTTGCGCTGCCCGGTAGCATGCTGGTGCCGGGTTTTATCGACAGCCACGTGCACCTGATTGAAGGCGGGGCGACGCTGGCCTCGGTGCAGCTTCGTGACGCGGACACGCCTGAGGAATTCACGCGCCGTATCGGCGAATTTGCCAGCAGTCTCGAGCCGGGCGAATGGATCCTGCTCGGCACCTGGGACCACGAGATGTGGGGCGGCGAGTTACCGCGCCGCGACTGGATCGACGATGTCTCAGCGGATAACCCGGTCTGGGTGCAAAGGCTCGACGGCCACATGGGGCTCGCCAATTCGCTCGCGCTGCAGCTCGCCGGCATCGACGCCGATACGCCGGACATCGACGGCGGCACTATCGTGCGCGACGAGCACGGCAGACCGACCGGCATCCTCAAAGACAATGCCATGACGCCCGTCAACGCCGTCGTGCCCCCGGCCAGCCACGCGCTGCTCGAGCACCAGGCGCAAGCGGCGATGGCGTATTTCGCGCAGAACGGCGTCACGACCGTTCATGACATGGATAGCTGGCGAAGCCTCGAAACGTACCGACGCATCAAGTCGCGCGGCGAGCTCACCACGAGAATTTATTCGGTGGTTCCGCTTGACGACTGGGAACGCTTGCGCGACGAAGTCCGGCGAAGC
>Ga0114931_10010018_pt1 | contig 11315 bp, 10 predicted proteins | sample 2SBtaG_FD_89579 | JGI IMG/M metagenome (GOLD analysis project Ga0114931, IMG submission 89579) | Deep subsurface microbial communities from Kolumbo volcano to uncover new lineages of life (NeLLi) - 2SBTROV14_V59a metaG | ecosystem: Environmental > Aquatic > Marine > Volcanic | place: Kolumbo...
AGCAGCCCCATCAGCAGCCTGATTTTCAATCGGTCGGCGGCATCTGCGCGCGGCCCCGGTGCAAGTGGCGTCTGTACATCCGTATTCATGGTCATTTGCCTGGTGCCTGGCCCTCATCAGCACCGGTCCGGCGCGATATACTCATTGTCACTGGCAGGTTCGTCTCAAGGCCCACTATGCCAGTAACCGCTCTGTACATAAAAGGGAACATCCATGCCCGCTTTGTCTGCTTTCGTCACCACCTTCAACAATGCCCGCACTCTGCCCGCCTGTCTGGAAAGCTTAAAGTGGGCCGATGAAGTACTGGTACTGGATTCTTACAGCAACGACGACACCGTGGCGATTGCCCGATCCTACGGTTGTATTGTCCATCAACACGAGTTTCTGGGCTATGGCCGGCAAAAACAGTTGGCTCTGGATCACTGCCGCCACGACTGGGTGCTGTTTCTGGATGCTGATGAAGCGCTCTCGGAGAATTTAATCATGGAAATCCAGGCGCTACTGGAGCGCGATCCCCCCGTGGATGGTTACCTGATGGCCCGCCAGGAGCAATTGTTCTGGCGCATGTGCAGCCCCACGACAGCCATGAACCATTATTTGAGGCTGTTCAATAAACATAAAACCCGTTTCTCAAACATGCCGGTACATGCCGCGCCACACAGCACTGGTCACACGCAAAAACTGAAATCCTTTTTTTATCATTTTGGTGAACCGGACCTGCACACCCGGGTGGGAAAAATCAACGCTTACTCCAGCGGCCTGGTGGCCGATAAAATCACCAGAGGCCGGACCCCGGGTTGCTGGATTTTACTTGTCTATCCGCCCTGGTTTTTTTTCCGCCTGTATATTCTGAAACGGAATTTTTTAAACGGCTGGGGTGGCTTCATGACCTCGGTCTGCGGTTCGTTTTACGTTTTTTTGAAATATGCGAAAGTGTACGAAGAGCAGCAGTTCAATCGTTACGGCGATAGCCAACTACCGGCCTGTGCGCCGCCGCATCCACGCTTGCAGGACAAACCTCAGCAACTTCCGGTTTAGCGCTATGGATCTGTGGGTGCGTTGCCGCCGGGGAACTGATGGCGAGGCACCATTCACGGTTTCGCGCCGGCGTACGGCGCCGGTTTGAGCAGCGCCCGTTGCACCAGCGTCCGAACCACGATTTCCGGCGTCAAGGTCACCATACAGCTGTGGTGGCTGCAGTGTTTACGATAGCAATTGATGCAGGCCAGATCGGCCTGCAGAAACTCCACCCGATCTCCGGCTGGCAACACTTTGCGGGGATCCGTCGGTCCACAGATAATCAACATGGGCACTGCGGTAGCGGCGACCACATGCGCAGTGCCGGTATCATTGGCGACGATCACAGCGGCCTCTTCACACAAGGGGATCAATTCCAGTATTTCGGTTTGGCCGCAAAAATTATGCACCCGCGCCTCACTCAAGCCTTCTATCTTGCGGCATTCCTCGATCTCATCCGGGCCACCCAGCAACAACACATCATCAATACCCTGGTCAGCGAGTTGTTGCGCCAACCCGGCATAGCGCTCAGCTCCCTAGCGTTTCAAATACCCCGCGGCCTGGCAGCCGGGCAAAAACACCGCGTAACGCCCTGGCTGAAGACCCGCTGCGAGGCATTTTTTCCGGGCGCTCTGACGAGATTCCGTGCCTGGATACAGAACCGGCCTGGAGGTGTTGGCCGGAATTCCAGCGGCCTGCAAAGCGCGGCGGTTACGCACCAGGGCATGCACCGGCTCCGGCAGATCCGCCGGCGCAATATTGTAGGGGAAGCGCCGGGCATTACCGATGCGGTACGGTGCCTGACAACCATACAGCCATAACAGGCCAAGCATCATCCGGGATCGATCCGTACATTGCAGATCAACGATCAAGTCATACTGTTCCTGTTTGACATGGCGCAGCCATTTCAGCAGCGCCTGGCACTGCTGCCCGCGGCTACGCAGTTTCAAAGCAATGATTTTCGTAAAACGAGGGTCATTCGCGAACAATCGATCCCAGGGCGGCAGGGTGTTGAGATGCAATTGTGCCTCGGGGAAGGCCTTGCGCAAATCTTCAAAACTGGCGCTGGCAAGGGCCACATCACCCATCGCGCTCCAGCGCATAACCAAAATTTTTCGCACCGTTCCGACAGCGGGCAAATTCCGTGACCAGCGTTTACTATTGTGTGCAGTCATTGTTCATATACCGGTGGCTGCGCAGGTGGCCTGGTTTTAAAACGCCGGTGAACCCACAGATACTGTTCCGGCGCCAGCAACACCTGTGCCTCTATGATGGAATTGATACGCCGGGTGGCTCCACGCAGATCCTCGCCCGGATAATCTTCAAGCGCCGGCAGCAGGCACAATTCGTAGCCACCCGCGGCCGGCAGGCGCCGGTACAGCAACGGCACCACTGCTGCACCGGTACGGGCCGCGAGCCGGGCGGTGGTGGTAACCGTGGCTGCCTGGATGCCAAAGAACGGCACGAATTCAGCATGCGCGGCCAGGCCATGATCCTGATCCGGAGAAAACCATACGGACTGATTATCCCGCAGGGCTTTGAGGGCGGTACGCATGTCCTCGCGCTCAAACATTATTCCGCCACTGCGAGAACGGGCCCGCAAGGTCTGCTCATTGAAGAGCGGATTTTTATTGCGCCGGTAAATGGCATAACCCGGCGCACAGCGGGACATAATCTGCAGACACATGTCTATTGTAGTGAAATGTCCGGAAACCACGATGACACCACGGCCTGCGGCTTTTGCCGCGCCCAGATGTTCCAGACCCTGAATACGGGTCAGAAGATCCAGGCGCCGCAGCGGCCCCCACCAGGCTGAAGCGGATTCGAAGAGGGCCTGCCCCAGGCTGTAAAAATGCCGCTGCAGCAAGCGTGCCCGTGCGGCTTGCGACAACAACGGCAGACACAGTTCGATGTTACGCGCCGCAATCAGACGCCGGCGCCGCAGTCCATGATATAGAACCCAACCGAGTAATCGTCCCAGTTTCATTTGCCAGGGAAATGGTAATTGCGCCAGACTTCTGAGGGCACCAAGCAACACCCAGGTTGGCCAGAAACGCGGCTGGAAATAGCCCGGTTTGCGGCTGCCGCCCGGCGGCTTCATGCCGGGATCCCGCTTCCGGCGGCATTGAACAAGGGCATGGCTTCGTCAAGTTGCTGCCGCCAGTCTGGCAACTGCAGGCCCAGAAGCTGTTGGGCAAGGCTGCAATCGAGTGCAGAATTCGCTGGCCGGGGGGCGGGGGTGGGATATTCCCGGGAAGTAATGGCCTGGGGCAGGGCCCGCGGCGCTGGCTGTGCGCGCTCTGCGATAGCCTGAGCGAATCCGAACCAGCTGGTATGATTTTGCGCGCACAAATGATAGGTACCACTGGCAGCGGCAATGGCGCTGGAGTCCGGCAGGGTGCGCTGTAAATAATCGATCACCGCCTCGGCCAGATAATGCGTCCAGGTTGGGCAACCGTGCTGATCATCAACCACCCGAACCGGATTTTGACCAGCGAACAGACGCAGCATGGTGCTGACAAAATTGTGCTGGCCTGGACTGTACAGCCAGCTGCTGCGAAAGATGAAGTAACTGCCGGCCTGATCACGGATACGAGCCTCGCCCTGGGCTTTGCTTTTTCCGTAGATCCCCAGGGGCTCACAGGGATCGTCTTCCCGCCAGGCGCGGGCCTGGTGACCGGAAAAAACATAATCGGTGGAAAAATGCACCAGTGGGATGGCTTGCTGTCGGCAGGCCGCAGCCAGACGCCCGGGGGTCCGGGTGTTTACCTGCCAGGCCTTGTCGGCTTCCTTTTCAGCGGCATCCACCGCGGTATAGGCGGCGGCATTCACCACGCAGCAGGGGTCGAGACGACGCAACAGATTGTCGAAGTCCGGATCGGTCGACAAATCCAGATGCAGTGAATCCGCACCTGCCTGTCGTTGGGCGCGCCTGCAGACGAGGTGCCGGCGTCGACCGGCCAACACCAGGTCCTGGCCCAATTGCCCACTGGAGCCGATGATCAGCAACGGCTTTGTGATGGCCGCTTGCATTAAGCCTTCGGCAGTTCGGCTTGTGCGCACAGTGGCGCCTGGGCATCGCGTGGCGATAATTCCAGGGCTTCGATTTGCGGCCATTGAATCGCGATATCGGGATCATCGTAGCGGATACAGCGTTCGTATTCCGGAGCATAATAATCGGTGGTCTTGTAGGCGACTTCTGCCCACTGGGAAACGACCACAAAGCCATGCGCATAGCCCGCGGGCAACCACAGTTGCTGCTGTGAGTCGGCATTCAGATGCATGCCGAACCATTGTTTGAATTGCCTGGAATCACGACGCACATCCACCGCCACATCATAGATTTCTCCACTGATGACCCGCACCAGCTTACCCTGAGCCCGCTGAAGCTGATAATGCAGTCCGCGTAACACCCCGTGGCGGGATCCACTTTGATTGTCCTGCACAAAATTGAGCGACTGGCCCAAGGCCTGGTCCAGTGCCTTTTTATTGTAGCTTTCCAGAAAATAGCCACGCGCATCGCCATGCACAACCGGCATGATGATCTTGACGTCATCCAGAATTGTTGACTTAATTTGCAGCACTGCTGTTCCTGTTAGTTATCTCAGCACGGACAGCAAATACTGTCCATAAGCACTGTTGGGATGTTGCCTTGCCAAGGCTTCCAGGTCGGCGCTGGTGATAAACTGCATGCGCCAGGCAACCTCCTCCGGACAGGCCACTCGAAGACCCTGGCGCCGTTCCAGGGTCTGTACAAAAACCGCCGCCTCCAACAGGCTGTCGTGGGTTCCGGTATCGAGCCAGGTCATACCGCGTCCGAGGCGTTCGACGAAAAGCTGCGAGCGATCCAGGTAACAGCGATTCAAATCCGTGATTTCAAGTTCTCCGCGTGCCGAGGGCTGCAATTGGCGGGCAAACTCAAGTGCCTGTTGATCATAAAGATACAGCCCCGTTACCGCCTCGCGTGAGCGGGGGCGATCGGGTTTTTCCTCGATACTGAGCACGGTGCCGTCGTGATCCACTTCCACGATACCGAAGCGCTCCGGATCCCGTACCTGGTAGCTGAACAGCGTTGCACCGGGCCTTCGTTGGACGGCGCTCTGGAGGCGCTTCGCGAGCCCCTGGCCGTAGTAAATATTATCCCCCAGGATCAGTGCGCAGCGCTCACCGCGTATGAAATCATCCGCCACCAGTAACGCGTCGGCGATCCCGCGCGGTTGCTCCTGTGGACGATAATGGAACTGCATTCCCCAACGGGCGCCATCGCCCAGCAGCTCTTCAAATCGCGAAATGTCCGTGGGGGTTGAAATGACCAGAATATTCCGTAAACCCGCCAGCATCAGGGTGGTCAATGGATAGTAAATCATTGGCTTGTCATACACCGGCAGGAGCTGCTTGGAGATGACACGGGTGGCCGGATACAACCGCGTACCCGCACCCCCCGCAAGAATAATACCCTTCATATACCCTGCTACCCTTGCTTACTTGCCGATACAGAAGCTCGAGAAAATCCGTCCCAGTAAATCATCGCTGCTGAACCTCCCGGTGATGGCCTCCAATGCCTGTTGTGAAAGGCGCAGTTCCTCCGCGAGCAACTCCCTTTCCTGCACATGCAGGTACTGGCCCCTGGCGGTCATCAGGTGATCCAATGTGTGGTCGAGCGCCTGCACATGGCGTTGCCGGGCGCTGAATTCACCCTCAGCCGCAATCGCCCCGGCATGGCGCTGTATGCGCTTCAATAATTCGTCGATACCCACACCGGTTTTGGCACTGATTGCAGCAGCCCCAGGACAGACGCCATATCGTTCAGGATTCTGATCTATTTTATTTTGTACCAATAAACACTCGCAGCCTGGGGGCAGGGCTTCGCTAAGTGCCTGACCTTGTGCTCCGGGGCCGTGTTGATCTTCAAACACCAATAACACCAGATCCGCATTTCGAGAATGTTCCAGTGCCCGTTGAATCCCCAGCCTCTCAACCGTATCCTGGCTTTCACGCAAACCGGCGGTATCGATCAATTCCAGGAGCAGTCCATCCATTATAATGGATTCAGTGACCGGATCACGGGTGGTACCGGGGACACTGGTGACAATCGCACTGTCTTTACCGCATAGACGGTTCAGTAAACTGGATTTACCGACGTTGGGCGCTCCTGCGATTACCACAGTGTACCCGTTCTGCAGGCGTCTTCCGCTTTGTGCCGCCTGGCGGGTACTGTTCAGTTGTTCGATCAGCCCATCCAGCGCCTCGGCGATGGCCTCGGTCGCCAATACCCCCGGGTCGTCTTCCGCAAAATCCAGGCCCGCCTCAATGGTTGCCCGCAGCGCAATCAAACCTTCGGTAATAGCATGGACACGTTTTGAGAATTCCCCTTCCAGGGAACGGCGCGCGGCGCGTACAGCGCGTTCCGAGGCGGCATCGATGAGATCGGCAACCGCTTCGGCCTGGGAGAGATCCAGTTGCTCATTCAAAAAAGCCCGTTCGGTGAATTCACCAGCCCGTGCCTGTCTGGCGCCGGCGGCCAAGGCGGACTTGAGCAACAGATCCAGCAACACCGGACCACCATGTGCCTGCAGTTCGAGCACATCCTCACCGGTATAGGATCCGGGTGCCGGGAAATACAATGCGACACCGCGGTCAAGCGTATCACCGTGAATGTTCCTGAAATTCGCCAGCGTTGCCCGGCGTGGCGGCAGGCGCCTGCCCAGCAAGGCTTCGGCAATGCCTGTACAGGCGGGACCTGAGATGCGCAACACCCCGATTCCGCCTCTACCGGGTGGTGTTGCAATGGCGGCGATGGTGTCGCTGGCGCTGCTCATGGCATCACTTTGACTGTTCTATAACTGATAATACTTACAGTTTTTCTATAATTAAATCTGCCAGCAGACGGGTTCCAGCGATCAAGCGGTGCCAAACAGGAACTTTCAGGTAGTGCCGACGATTTTGCGTGTAATGACCCATTGCTGGGTGATTGACAACAGGTTGTTTACAAACCAGTACAACACCAGACCGGAAGGAAAAAACAGGAACAGAAAAGTGAATACAATGGGCAATGCCATCATGATCTTCGCCTGCATGGGATCGGGCGGAGTGGGATTCAGGCGCTGTTGGGCAAACATGCTGATGCCCATTAATAATGGTAAAACAAAATACGGGTCATGACCGCTGAGATCATGAATCCAGAATATAAATGGTGATTGGCGAAGTTCAACGCTCTCCAACAATACCCAGTACAACGAGATAAATACCGGGATTTGTACAACAATCGGTAAACAGCCGCCCAGGGGGTTGATTTTTTCGGTCTTGTACAACTCCATCATGGCCTGATTCATTCGCGACTTGTCGCCCTTGTAGCGGTCACGCAATTGGGCGATACGCGGCTGCAGTTTGCGCATGTTAGCCATGGATTTATAACTGGTGGCCGAAAGTTTGAAGAACAACAACTTGATAATCACGGTGAGCAAGATGATGGCAAATCCCCAATTACCCAGTACACCATGAATTGCCCGCAACGACCAGAAAATCGGTTCGGCGATAAACCACAACCAGCCATAATCCACCGTACGCTCCAGATAGGGCGCCAGGGCTTTCATTCGATCTTGATCTTTTGGACCTGTGTATATTTTCAGTGACAAAGTGCCGCTTTGACCAGGCTGGATCGCTTGAGCAGGCGTCATCACGCCCAACACAAAGAGAGAATTTCCCAAAGCTTTACTGTAATAATAATTTTCCGCCTGTGGATCAGGCACCAGCGCGCCGGCAAAATAGTGCTGAATCATCGCCACCCAGCCGCCTTTGTAGCTGACATCAAGGTTGGCATCACCCATGTCGCCGAATTTGATTTTGCTGTACGGTTTTTCGGGTTGTGAAATCACTCCCCCCGTATAGGTATAGGTGCGGAACAATCCGCCTTTGGCCGCGACCTCGGCACGTTGGAACTGGCCATATAGCCGTGTATCCCAGGCCTTGCTGGAATTATTCTTGATCAGATATTCGAGACCGATGACATAGCTGCCTCGCGTGAATATGTAGCGCTTGGTGACTTCTACACCATCATCCGATTGCCAGAACAGCGGCACCACCAACTGCTTCTCACCATCTTGCATACGGTATTCGCGTTGCCGCGACTCAAAGGTCACCCGGTGATTGGGGGCCTGTGGTGGACCCAGCAAGCCGGACTGCACCATAAAGATATTGGGTGGCTGATTATTCAACAGTGTGAACGGGATATCCGGCTGTTGCGCGGATTCATCAAAGGCCAGTAACTTGAGAACTTCCAGCCCGCCTCCATGCAGATTAATGCCCACATCGAATTGATCGGTGCGTACTTTGAGCAGTTCGACCGGCTCAAGGGCAGTCTTGGGAGCGGCCGCCTGTTGCTGCTTTTCCTGAGCCGGTGCGGCAGGTACATCGGCATGAGTGACTGCTGACTGGTCACCGCCTTTTACCGTATTCGCTGGCAAGGACGGTGTGGAGGAAGTAGCGGTTGGTGCCGCGGTTGGAGTCTTGGGACCGTAATCCGTCTGCCAGGCCTGCCAGATCAGAAATACCACCATTGCCAGGGCGATCAATAAGAAATTGCGTATCTGCTCTAGCGGCATTTCAACTTGCCTTGTGTCCTGTTAGCCATTTTCAGATGCCGCGGCCGGTATCCTGCCTTGATCTCTGTAACATTCTATTTTTTGCCAGTGCCTGTGCAGGGAGCTGAAAACCTGCCTGTTTTCCGCCTTACCCTGACAACGTGCCAGCACTACCAGATCGAGCCCGGCCAGCCGGTCACTGTGCTGTCTGAAACTTTCCCGTATCAACCGTTTGAAACGGTTGCGGTCAACGGCTCGGTGGATGCGCTTGCGTCCAACCGCGAGGCCAAGGCGCGAATAACCACGACCATTGGACCTTGCCAATACCGTGAACAGTGCATCACTTGAACGCGCCGCCGCAGCAAACACAAACCGGAAATCGGCGCCATTGTTGAGCTTTGATTGTCGGGCAGTACCGCTGCTTGGCACGACTCAGGCTGACAAACGCGCTCTTCCCTTAGCGCGGCGTGCCTTGATCACCCGGCGTCCCGCCTTGGTTGCCATGCGCGTGCGGAAGCCGTGGCGCCGCTTACGTTTCAGATTACTGGGTTGAAAAGTTCTTTTCATTACCGCCACTCCGGGCGCCAACTGTTACAGGGGCGCGGATGCTACTAAATAAGCAGCTGAAATACCACTCCGAATTCCACTACCAACCTGACGATCATATTTACGATTCCGCATTCATTGGCATTGGACAGGAATCCGTTCAGGTATACACTGACAGGGCTTGGTGTTGTCGACCACGACTCCTGGCAGAACGTTCGTGAACGCATAAGAATTATAATCTTAACTGTTTGAATTTTATATAAATATTTCCACTAGCCTGGTTGGGCTGTAACTCACGCAAGCCAGACGCCGGGCTCTGGGATTGTGCGTCTATTCAACAACGCTGCTGCAACAGCCAGCCATAACATAACGGGCGATCCTAAGGTGGGACGAAGTATCTGGAACCAATGTCTTGATCGTCTCGAAGGAGAGCTTACCGCGCAGCAATTCAATACCTGGATCCGCCCCCTCCAGGCGGTTGAGGATGCTGGAAATCTGCGCCTGCTGGCGCCCAATCAGTTTGTCCGTGACTGGGTCTCGGAACATCTGGGCGCACTGCTGGACGATGTTTTAAAACGAGTTTGCGACCGCCAGGATGCCCAACTGCTGGTTCAGGTCGGCACCTTGAACGGTTCTCCGGTAAACACCAGTGCGCACCCCCAGGCAATACCCCGCAAAGCCGCTACAGTGTCCAAATACAGGGTGAACTCCGGTTCAAGCCTGCGCAAGGAATTTATCTTTGATAATTTTGTTGAAGGTAAATCCAACCAGTTGGCCAAAGCCGCTTCTTTACAGGTGGCCAGTAACCCGGGTAGCGCCTATAACCCGTTGTTTATCTATGGCGGTGTCGGACTGGGCAAGACCCACCTGATGCATGCTGTTGGAAACGCAATTGCGGCGGATAATCCTCAATTGACCGTGGTCTATCTGCATTCTGAAAAATTTGTGGCTGATATGGTCCAGGCGTTACAACGTAATGAAATCAACAAGTTCAAGTCCTTCTACCGCTCTGTGGATGCCTTGCTGATCGACGATATTCAGTTTTTCGCCCGCAAGGAGCGCTCTCAGGAAGAGTTCTTCCATACCTTCAATGCACTGTTGGAAGACCAGCAGCAAATCATCATGACCTGCGATCGCTATCCGAAGGAAGTCGAGGGTCTTGAGGAACGGCTGACCTCTCGTTTTGGCTGGGGTTTGCCGGTTGCAATAGAGCCCCCTGAGCTGGAAACACGGGTCGCCATCCTGAAAAACAAGGCCCAAAGCGCGCAACAACCAATTCCCGATGAGGTGGCTTTTTTTATCGGCCAGAGAATTCGTTCAAATGTGCGTGAACTCGAGGGCGCGTTGCGCCGGGTCATCGCCTATGCACAGTTCAGCAACCAACCCGTCGGGTTGGAATTGACCAAGGAAGCGCTGCGAGATCTTCTGGCATTGCAGGACAAGCTGGTGACTATTGGGAATATTCAGAAAACTGTTGCTGAGTACTACAAAATCAGGGTGGCGGACTTGATTTCCAAGCGCCGAACCAGGTCTATTGCCAGGCCGCGACAGGTTGCCATGGCGCTGGCTAAAGAATTAACCAACCACAGTTTGCCGGAAATCGGTGATGCATTTGGTGGCAGAGACCACACCACCGTCATCCATGCCTGCCGGAAGATCGCGGAACTGAAGTCCAATAATATGGCCATCAGTGATGAGTATGCGGTGTTGTTAAGAACCTTAAGCAGCTGACTGGAACAAGATGTGGAATACCGTGCGAGTTGCGGATCTGTCTAAACTTATCCAGAACCGTTCCACAACAAACGAGTATGAAATCAGGCTAGTGCCAAACAGATTGTTGTTACACTAACCAACTGAAAAATATAAATATATTTAACTTATCCACAATATTTTCCGACCTAGTAATAACAGTAAATAGATATATATCATGAAATTTGAAGTTGATAGAGACATCTTGCTGACTCCCTTGCAAGCCGTGCAAGGCGTTATCGAGCGACGCCAGACATTGCCCGTGCTGGCAAATGTTCTGATCACCATAGGGGATGGGCAGCTCTCAATAGCCGCGACGGATATGGAAATCGAACTTCAGGCCCAGACCCAGCTCGATGGTATCGAGAATGGTCAGATCACCGTGCCGGCCAGGAAGCTAATCGACATTTGCAGAAACCTTGG
>Ga0114931_10010019_pt1 | contig 11314 bp, 8 predicted proteins | sample 2SBtaG_FD_89579 | JGI IMG/M metagenome (GOLD analysis project Ga0114931, IMG submission 89579) | Deep subsurface microbial communities from Kolumbo volcano to uncover new lineages of life (NeLLi) - 2SBTROV14_V59a metaG | ecosystem: Environmental > Aquatic > Marine > Volcanic | place: Kolumbo...
GCGAAGCGCTTTTGTGCCTGTTTTGTTTTCGCACCTATCGGAGACGGACGCCGCGCGCGCCAGTGCATATTGAGATACAACCTTCGAAATTAACCCGGTGATCCGGCCGGCCGTGAAACAGCAACTGATTCATACGAACTACGAGGATATCTTGGCACTTCTTGAAAAAATTGAGTCACCTGAAGACCTGAAGGCACTGCCGAAATCAGACCTTGCGCCGCTGGCGCAGGAAATCCGCACTGCTATTGTCAACGCCGTGTCAAAAACCGGGGGTCATCTGGCCTCCAGCATGGGAGCCGTTGAGCTGGCCATTGCGCTGCACTACGTATTTGATGCGCCCCGTGACAAGATCATATGGGACGTCGGCCACCAGGCCTATGCCCATAAACTACTCACCGGACGGCGTGAACGCTTCCACACCCTGCGCCAGTATCAGGGAATTTCGGGTTTTACGCGCATCTCCGAAAGCCCCTACGACGCTTTTTCCACCGGCCACAGCAGCACGTCGATTTCCGCAGGCCTCGGCATGTCCTGTGCAAAGCGCCTGAAAGGCGAAAACCAGAAAGTCATTGCGGTCATCGGCGACGGTTCCCTGACAGCCGGTATCGCCTATGAAGCTTTGAACCAGGCCGGCGATATCCACAAAGACCTGATCGTAGTGCTCAACGACAACGATATGTCCATCGCGCCCAATGTAGGGGCCATCTCATCGTTTTTGAGCCGCACCTTTTCCGCCGTCAAAGTGCAGGAGCTGCGGCGCGAATTCGGCGACTTTGTCAAATCCCTGCCCAAGATCGGCGATGACATCTACCAGTTGATGAAGCGCACCGAAGAGTCCTTCAAAACCTTTGTGACACCGGGAATGTTATTCGAGGCTTTCGGGTTTGAATATTTCGGACCCATCAATGGGCATAATCTGGGCCATCTCATCGATATCTTAAACAACGTCAAGGAACTGAGTGAACCCGTGCTGCTGCACGTCAGCACCAAGAAAGGCAAGGGCTACGAACCAGCCGAGGAAAACCCCGTGTACTTTCACGGCTGCGGCTGCTTCGACGTGGAAACCGGCAGTTGCCTGGATACCAAAAAGCCACTGCCGAGTTATACCGAGGTGTTCGGAAACACCCTGGTGGACTTTGCCCGCAATGACCGCCGCATCACCGCCATTACGGCCGCCATGCCCGAAGGCACCGGATTGGTGGAATTCAGCCGCCAGTTTCCCGAACGCTTTTTCGACGTCGGCATCGCCGAACAGCACGGGGTGACCTTCGCCGCCGGCATGGCCACTCAGGGACTCCGGCCGGTGGTCGCCATTTATTCTACTTTTCTGCAACGCGCCTACGACCAGATTCTGCACGACGTGTGCCTGGAAGCCCTACCGGTCACCTTCGCCGTAGACCGCGCCGGCATTGTCGGCAACGACGGCCCGACACACCACGGTGTTTTTGACCTCAGCTATCTGAGAAGCCTGCCCAACATGGTGGTGATGTCGCCCAAGGATGAAAACGAACTGCGACGTATGCTGCGTACCGCCCTGGACCATGACGGCCCCTGCGCGGTGCGCTATCCAAGGGGCTGCGGCATCGGTGTCGGAATCAAAGAACCGGCAACGGCGCTTTCCATGGGCAAAGCGGAAATCCTGGCCGAGGGCGAAGACCTGCTGATCCTGGCCATCGGCCCGCTGGTGCAGGAATGCCTGCAAGCCCGCCGGCTGCTCGAAAAAGATCAACTGTCGGCAACGGTGGTCAACTGCCGCTTCATCAAACCTCTGGATGCTGAACTGATCTGCGGTTTGGCGCGCCGCTTTGCCAAAATCATGACCGTCGAGGAAAATGTACTGCAGGGTGGTTTCGGCAGTGCGGTGCTCGAGTGTCTGGCCGATGCCGGGATCAGCGGCTTCGCATTGCAGCGCATCGGCATTCCCGACGTTTTCGTCGAGCACGGCGCCCAAGATCTGCTGAGATCGAAATACGGCATCGATGCCGCCGGCATCGCTGCCAGCGCCCTGCAGTGGATAAAAGACAAGCGCCAGGGCCGTTGAAGGCTGAGATTGCATCCTCGCCTGCCCCGCAGCCTTTCGATGCAGAAAGTACCTTGTGGTTCTTCCTTCGGACATAAGTCCGCTTTACCTGCCAGGTACCGGCTCTGAAGCTTTGGAATTTTTCAAGGGTGTCGCCCTGGCATGACTTCTGCCGGACAGCTTAAGAAACGAATTGATGTGCGGCTTGTGGAAATGGGTTTGGCAACAAGCCGCCAGCGGGCACAGGCGCTGGTGGTGGAGGGCAAGGTGCTGGTCAACCACCTGCCGGCAACCAAAGTCTCAACCCTGGTCCGCCCGAAGGACGATATCCGTCTCGCAGCACCGGATCACCCTTTTGTCAGCCGCGGGGGGCTGAAGCTAAAGGAGGCCCTTGACACTTTTGGAATTGATGTTGCCGGATGCACGGCCTTGGACGTCGGCGCTTCCACGGGTGGATTTACGGACTGTCTGCTGCAGTACGGTGCCCGACAGGTCTATGCCGTCGATGTGGGATATGGTCAGCTGGCCTGGAAATTGCGGCAGGATCCGCGCGTAGCGGTGTTGGAGCGCACCAATATCCGCCACCTTGCCGTCGGCTGGATCCCGGATCCCGTGGACCTTGCGGTTATCGATGTTTCTTTTATCTCTCTGTCACGTGTCATTCCCGGTGTTCTGAAATTCCTGCGGCCGGGCGCATCCATAGTCGCCCTGATCAAGCCGCAGTTTGAAGTGGGGAAAGGGGCCGTGGGCAAAGGCGGAATCGTGCGCGATGCCGGTAAACACCGGCAGGTGCTGGCCGAATTTGAAAAGTTTGCCGTCCGCAGCGGGTTGCACTGTTCAGGGATCATCCCCTCACCGATTCTAGGTGCCAAGGGAAACCGGGAATTTTTAGCGCACCTGAAGGCTTGAGGATGGGTGCAACCGGTGCACCGCAGCGTTTTTGGCCTTGATTTTTTTCGGCCGAACATATAGAAAATTTTGATTTTAAGCTGCTTCCATCGATGATGTCCGATCAGGAAAATACCCAAAGAGAGGAGTTTTAGATGACCGAGCAAGTCGAAAAGTTGCGCACTATTGCCCTTGTTGCCCATGGTGGTGCCGGAAAGACCTCGCTGGCTGAAGTGATGCTGTTTAACAACGGAGCAACCACCCGCCTCGGACGTGTGGAAGACGGCAATACGGTGATGGATTTCGAACCCGAAGAACTCAAGCGGCAATCCAGCATCAGCAGCAGCTTTCATCAGTTCTCCTGGCACAAGCACAACATCTCACTGATCGACACCCCCGGCGACCAGAATTTTTTTACGGATACGCGCATGTCGCTGCAGGCCGCTGACGCTGCCGTCGTTGTGATCGACGCCGTCGACGGCGTCAAAGTGCAGACCGAACAGGCCTGGGATTTCACCGATGAATTCGGCCAGCCACGCCTGATCTTCATCAACAAACTCGACCGCGAACGTGCGGATTTCATGCGTGCTTTCCAGGATGCCAGCGAATCACTGGGAGGTGCGAAAATGGTGATCACACAGCTTCCCATCGGGTCCGAGGCCGACTTTACGGGAATCATCGACCTTGTCACCCGCACGGCCTACCGTTACGATGATCAGGGCAAGCGGTCTGAAACCGAAATTCCGGCTGAAATGGCCGATATGGTGGCCGCAGAGCATGAGAAGTTGATCGAAAACATCGCAGAAAGTGACGATGCCTTGCTGGAACGTTACCTGGAGGGGGAAACCCTTTCCGAAGAGGAACTGCAGGGCGCCTTGCGCAAGGCGATCCTGGCCCGTGAAACGGTTCCGGTGCTGTGCGGTTCGGCCACCCAAAATGTGGGTATCGACCTGTTGTGCGATGCCGTTGTCAACTACCTCCCCTCCCCTGTTGATCGCGGTGCCTGGGCCGCCCGTGCATTGGAAGACGATGCCGAAGTCGAGATTCTGCCGGATCCCCAGGCGCCCTTTTGCGGATTCGTCTTCAAAACCGTTGCCGACCCCTATGCCGGGCGCTTGTCGATCTTCAGAATCATTGCCGGGCAACTGGGATCCGATGGCGCTTTTTACAATACGACCAAAGACGTCCGCGAGCGCTACAATCAGCTGCTGACAGTTGCCGGCAAGGAACAGAAACCGCTTTCCGGAGCCGGACCGGGTGCCATCCTGGCTGTGGCCAAGCTGAAGGAAACCACGACCGGTGACACACTCTGCGACGAGAGCCGCAAAGTGCGCATCGTCGGCGCCAAGCCTCTGCCGACGCTGATCTCCTTCGCCGTCAGCGCCAAAGCCAAGGGCGATGAGGACAAGATATTTTCTTCACTGGTGAAACTGATTGAAGAGGACCCCGGCCTGAAGCTGGAACGTAACTCCGAAACCAGTGAGATCCTGCTCTCGGGCCGGGGCCAGGTGCACATCGAAGCCACCGTGGAGAAACTCAAGCGCAAATTCAACGTGGAAGTTCAGCTGAAAATTCCCAAGGTGCCCTACAAAGAAACCATCAAGAAAAAAGTCCGGGTCCAGGGCAAACACAAGAAGCAGACCGGCGGCCACGGCCAGTACGGCGACTGCTGGATTCAGATGGAGCCTCTGCCTCGCGGCGCCGGGTTCGAATTTGTGGACGCCATCGTCGGCGGCGTGATCCCTAAAACCTATATTCCGGCAGTGGAAAAGGGAATTCGTGAAGCCGCTCAGAAGGGCGTTCTGGCCGGTTTCCCGACCGTCGATTTCAAGGTCACCCTGGATGACGGATCCTATCACGCCGTGGATTCTTCCGAAATGGCCTTCAAGGTGGCAGGCTCACTGGCTTTCAAGAAGGCGGTCATGGATGCCAACCCGGTGCTCCTGGAGCCGATCATGAACGTCACCATTGTGACGCCTGACGAGTACATGGGTGACATCATGGGCGACTTAAACAGCCGCCGTGGACGTGTGCTCGGTATGGACAATGAAGGCAAGAACCAGGTGATCAAGGCCCAGGTGCCCCTGGCCGAGTTTTTGACCTATGCGCCGGATTTGCGCTCCATGACCGGTGGACGTGGCATGTTTACCATGGAATTTTCACATTATGATGAAGTTCCGGCACAAATTGCCGATAAGATAATCGATGAGATCAAAAACGAGACTGCATAAGCGGGTCGGGTCCGCCTGCAGACAACATCCATGGCTTTCAGCGCAGGTTTGAATCCACATAGAATTGGTGTGTTATCATGGGGAAAAAAATAAAGCGGATCTTCGGCATCGATCTCGGAACGACCAACTCTTCCATCGCTTACGTCGACGATTACGGCAAAGCGGTTATTATTCCCAATTCCGAGAACCAGCGTGTTACACCATCGGTGGTATTTTTTGACGGCGGCACCATTGTCGTCGGCGATGTGGCCAAGGAAAGTGCCAAGCTCTATCCCAACGAAGTGGTTAGTTTTGTCAAACGCGCTGTGGGCGAACCGGATTTTCTGTTTGAATACGACTCCCAGATTTACCATGCCGAAGAAATTTCCAGTTTCGTGCTGCGCAAAGTGGCCCAGGATGCCGAACAGAACCTGGGGGAAAAAGTCCAGGATGTGGTGATCACCTGCCCGGCCTACTTCGGCATCAACGAACGCGAAGCCACGCGCAAAGCCGGTGAAATCGCGGGCTTCAATGTGCGCCAGATCATTAATGAACCCACTGCCGCAGCCATCGCATACTGCGCCGAGGATCCGCTGGATAAGCATACGGTGCTGGTATACGACCTGGGTGGCGGCACCTTTGACATCACCATGATTGCCATCGACAGCGATACCATCGAAGTCGTGTGCACCGGGGGAGACCACAACCTCGGCGGAAAGGACTGGGACGACCGTGTGGTCAATTACCTGGTCCAGGAATTCCAGAAACAGACAGGAATCGACGATGACATCCTCGAGGACCCGGATACCTGCCAGGACCTCCAGATCTCTGCAGAAAGAGCCAAAAAAATTCTCACCCAGAGGAAAAAGACGCCCATATCCATCACCCATGGCGGGCAACGGGTGAAAATTGAACTGCAGCGCGATAAATTCGAAGAGCTTACCCAGGACCTGCTCGAGCGGACTGTCAACTTCACCAAAGAAATGCTCAACGCCGGCGCCAAGAAGGGGCACACCACCTTCGATGATTTCATCCTGGTCGGCGGATCCTCGCGTATGCCCCAGATCGCCCGCCGTATTCAGCAGGAGTTCGGGGTGGAGCCCAAAGTGTATGACCCCGATGGCGTGGTGGCCAAAGGCGCCGCCATTTACGGCTGGAAACTGGCTTTAAATGATGGCTTGGCCCAGAAGATTTCTGAAAAACAGGGGATTAATATCGCCGACCAGTCGGCCGACGAGATCATCGAACTGAGCCCCGAAATGGTCATCAAGGATGCGGCCCAGGAACTGGCCCGTGAAACCGGTTACACCTTGCCGTCCGTCGAGCGCAGCATGGTGAAAGTCAAGGACGTGGCCAGCAAGAGTTTCGGTGTCGTGGTACGCGATCAGGGTGACGAAGAGATGGTTTACAATCTCATTATGCGCAATACCTCGGTCCCGGTGGATGCCTCCAAGACCTTTTACACGGCGGTCGCCAACCAGGAAACGGTGCTCATCCGCATCATGGAAAACGAGGTCAGCGAGAAAACCGTGGGCCTCGGATATACCATGGAAATAGGAACGGCCGTCCTGAAGTTGCCGCCGGGGTTGCCGGCGGATCTTCCCATTGAAATCACCTTCAGGCTCGACAACGAGGGGCGGTTGAAGATCACCGCCGTGGAATCTGCCGAAGCGCGCAAGGTGGACGTCACCATCGAAACCAATTCGGTCATTCACGGTACAGCCCTCGAAGAAGCCATGGCACGCAGCCAGAGCATCGTCGTATATTAAGAAAACCCGAACGTTGACGCCGGCATCGCAATCGCCATGGTTTTTCATCACAACGTTGGATTTCGATTGCGCGTTGCGCGAATTATCTGTCTTCACCGGAGCATCGTTGCCGGCGACACGTAACTTTCAGCTGCAAACAGCCGCCGTGTAACACCACCGGCTGGTTCACTGCCGCGGAATGCTTATGGAACGGGAAAACTTCTATCTTCTGCTCGATCTTCCGATCGATCCGCCCGAAGAAAACGCAGAAAATATCCAACGTGCGATCACCGCTTGGCAGGCCAAGTGGAGCCGCTACCGCAACCATCCCACCAAATCCCTCGAAGCGAAACAGTATATCGGCATGATTCCGGAGATCCGCAGGGTCATGCTCGATCCGGATCTGCGACGACAGGAGGCCACCCGGGCCGCAAAAGAAAGCCACCGCCAGCTGGCGCAGAAGTTTGCCGAAATCGATCGGCACATCGACATCCGCATGAGCAAGGGCTACGTTACGGATGAAGAGCTGTTCAAGCTGGCAAAACTGCACCAGGTGTCGTTGGCCGACGTCCGCGAACGCCTGCAGCAAAAGCAACAGCGCAAGTTTGCCGAAATCGACAAAGCGCTGGCCGTCCGCATGCGCAAGGGTTATGTTACGGAAGGCGAACTTGAAAAGATTGCCCGCCGGTACGCTGTCGGCATCGCCGATATACGCAAGCGCGTCAAAGGCCCCATACGCAGAACGGAAACCGACAGTGCCCAGCAGGGTGCCCGGACTCTGGAAAAATCCATTGAAAAATTAATCACCGGCAATTTGAAAATCGTGGGCAAGGCCTCACTCTATGATTTTCTGGAGATTCCACCAAGCGCCACCATCGCGGAACTGCAGGAAAAAACGCGTCAAAAAGAAGAGCAGCTCCTTAAAACAACCACCAAGGATGCACTTGCCACGGCAAGCACCATCCTGGTCGGCCAGTGCAGCACCCTGTTTAAAAACGAGGAAAACCGCCGCAGCTACGATGTCAGCCGGGCACAGTCCTACCTGCAGGAGCTCAATTCCGACATTGACGTCGCGGGGCTGGATGGCAGGATCCGGGCGGAATATCTGGAGGTTTTGGTCAAACGCGCCATTGACTTCGGCATGGACGCGGAAGAAGCCCGGGAATATATCCAGAATTACTGCCGCCAAAAAAACTGGCGCATCGAAAAACCGGCAAAACGGCGTTCGTTCCTGATAGCCGCCGCGGCTGTTTTTGTTTTGCTGGCAGCTGCCGGCGGTTACTGGGGATGGCGTTATGTCAAGGCCAGACGCCTCGAACACGAATATCAGCAGCTGACGGTACAGGCCGCGGCGCAGCCGGACCTTGTGAAAAGGCAGCGCCTTTTCCAGGATTTCATTTCCAGCCATGCAAGCGGGGCCTATACCCAGAAGGCCCGGGCCCAGGTTGCATCCATCACCAGGACAATCCGCGAACAGGGATTCAGAAAACTTTTGGCGCGCGCCGAGGATCTGGAAAAAGCCGGACAAATCGACTCAGCACTTGCCCTGTACCGGAAATACCTTCAGGCGCATAGCCGCAGCCCCTATGCAGGCCAGGTGACCACCAGAATACGGAAACTGAAGCGCATGGCAGACGAGCGGGATTTTACCAGTCTGCAATCCATGATCGACACGCCGGTTTATGAGCGGGTCGGGCGCTACCTCGATTACCTGAAACAACACCCCGCATCTTCCCATCGCCAAACGGTACACGGGATGATCCGGGCGGCCCGCGAAGAGTACTACCTGCACTTGATCCGTGACTGCAAGCGCCTGGATCGCAGCGAACAATGGAAAAGCGCCAAGTCCCTTATTCAGGATTTCCTGAAAGTCTATCCCGATGACTCCCGGCGTGTGGACCTCACGGAAATGCTCTCCACCTTTGACACCAAAATCCGCGATAACCGCATGTTTGAAGCCTTGAAAGAGCGCGCCGGTCAACTATTGCCGGATTTCAAGGCCGCCCGTCAGGTGTATAGCGACTATCTGCTCTCCTATCCGGATTCAACGGCCAGAGCAAAAGCCCAGGCCATGCTGCACGCGCTGGATTTGCGCCAAGAGGCCGCCCGCCTTGAAGCCTTGCGCCGCGAAATGCAAAACCGCCTCACGGCGGCGAAGCGGCGTTTTGCCGTTGTGCAAAAAGGTGTGGTACAGGATAAAAGTACCGGCCTGATGTGGTGTCTGCTGGACTCGCAGCAGGTTTTGCAAAAAGGGTCCGGATGTATGAATTACGCGGCCGCCCGGCGTTATATCAAATCGCTCAAGACCGGTGGATTCAGCGACTGGCGCCTGCCGACGGCCGCGGAACTGACCGCTTTGTATAAAAAAAGGCCCTTTTTCCCTTCCGGCGACCCGCCGTCCTGGTACTGGTCCGCCGACAGCTACGCCCGTTATGCCGATGGTTGGAGCAAGATCGTGGATGTGGTGAGCTCTAGAAATGTACAAAAAGGCGATGCCCGCGAAATCGATTCCCGGGACTGCGCAGTTGTGCGCGCCGTACGGCCCTGAAAAACATCGCGATACGGGACATCTATGTATATTTTTCAAAAACCTTTGGCATCGGGTTGCCAAAGCGTGCCGAGCGTGTTTCGGTGCAGCGACATGGTACCTCCGGGGATAAAAGCCATCCGGTCGGCGACCGGCGTTATTCCCGCCGTTGGTGGGCACAAGCTGGTTGAGGAGCGTAGCGACAACGTTCTTGAAATTCAGGCAGGCGACCGGATGGCGCCGAAGGCTGAACACCGGTAAGCAGTCCAGCCGATGGCGGGATTGGTGCAAAGTTGCCGGAACTTTTTGAGATGATCCATATCTCGCGATCAGCTGTCGAGTTCATGCCGGGCACGATCGATAAATTTCTGGCTGACCGCTTCCCACAGCATATCGATGATGCGGTGTGTGGCAGGCAGTTTGTTTTGCGCGCGGATTTCTTTGATCACCCGCCATTGGTCGGCATTTAAAATATTATCCGCTTCACGATCGGCACTCACCAGCAGATCCTGGGCATCGATGGAATCTCTGAAAATGCGCATGAGCGCCACCCGCACCGAGGAAGAACGCGGCAGATTCAACTGGTCCAGACCTTTACGAAACTGCCTGGAATCCACATGCTGTATCTCTTCGAACGCCTTCTCTGCCGCCTGTAAGCGTTTGATGATCGTTTCCGGGGTGGCAGCCATGATGACGTGTGCATAGCTGATCTGTGATTTTCCCCGAACCCCGAATTCACTGAAAGCTTCCACGGTGGCCGCACCTCTGAGCGCTTCTTCCAGTACCTCCTGCACCTCGGACATCCACACCGGATCAGAAATGGGCTCCGCCTGGTCAACGGAAAGCTTTGCACGAACCTGATCAGGCGCGCTCAACAAGACGTAAAAGTCGATGCTGCAATTGACTTGATCCCCGACGTTCAGGCTGAGGCGGCATCCGTTTTCGACAAATGTGAGCTGATGGCCACGGGATGTCAGCAATCGCTGAATGACATCAATTTTGGAATCCATCTTGTTCGGCATCAAGTATATTTTCTACAAGTAATTAGCTGTTTTTTAAGATTGTTATAAACTATTTGCTCGTATTTAAGATTAAGTGTTGCAGCGCCGGTATGGTTCATGACTGTCGGAAAACATGCCGCCCAGGCCGGCTTAATTTCGAAGCCGGTCCTGCATGCACTGTCTGGCCGGCGCATAACCCTGCCAGAAAGCCTGCCAGCGGCTTTTAAAATCAACCCGGTTGTTGCGGCTGATGCGGGCGGCCAGAGGGCATGACCTGAGGTGCAGCCTTCTGGACCGTCGATTGCCAACGTAGCGGCCGGGCTTTTCGTGCCAGTCGTGCCATAGGCCGCGCGCATTGGCCATGGCGGTCTGCTGGGCGGCCAGTAGAAGTTTCTGATACCTGCGGTCTGCTTTGTTGAAGAGAAAATATGCATAGCCTTTTGCGAGCATGAGTCGGTTTACAAATCTGCCGTCTTTGAGGAAAACATAGGCCAGCAGCCGGCCGTAACGGCCACGGCGCTGTTCATCAAATTCCAGACAGGCGGTTTTGTCTTTCAAAAGCTCCCGGTTATACCTTCTGGCTGCAAAACCAAAGGGTTCCGCTTTTTGGGCACGATGATCGATTTCCGGTGCATTGATCCCCAGATAACGCACCAAACGGCCGTCAGCCAGTGTGATCGTATCCCCGTCATTGATACGCAGCACGGGAAAACACTGGCGGGAGTATGACGCATTGCAGCCGGCAGCCAGCAGCCCGGCGGCCGCGACGATACAGATCAAAGCCTGCCGCACCTTTGTATATCGGCAGATTCGACTAAATAATAATTCCACCACTTTAGATAGTGCCCGTCCATAAATCGGTTAAAATCAGTGCGGGCACTCAGTCGTGTTTCCAATCCAGAAATACGGATTTTTGTCCA
>Ga0114931_10010020_pt1 | contig 11313 bp, 8 predicted proteins | sample 2SBtaG_FD_89579 | JGI IMG/M metagenome (GOLD analysis project Ga0114931, IMG submission 89579) | Deep subsurface microbial communities from Kolumbo volcano to uncover new lineages of life (NeLLi) - 2SBTROV14_V59a metaG | ecosystem: Environmental > Aquatic > Marine > Volcanic | place: Kolumbo...
AGTTGCGTGAGGCGGGCTTTGAGGTGACCACGGGCGTCGGCGGCACGGGCGTGGTCGGAGTCCTGAAAAACGGCCCGGGAAAAACCGTGCTGATCCGCACCGATCTCGACGCCTTGCCGGTGGTCGAAAAGACCGGCCGGCCTTACGCGAGCAAGGTGCGGACCAAGGATGACTTGGGCGCGGACGTGGGGGTGATGCACGCCTGCGGCCACGACATGCACATGACGGTGTTCACCGGTACGGCGCGGACGCTGGCCAAGCTCAAGGACGAATGGAGCGGCACGCTGGTTCTAATAGGGCAGCCGGCCGAGGAGCGCGGCGGGGGCGCGCGGGCGATGCTGGCCGACGGGCTGTACGAACGCTTCCCGAAACCCGACTACGCGATCGCGCTGCACGTCAACGCCACGCTTCCGACGGGCAGTATCGGGTACCATTCCGGCTTTGCGCTGGCCAATGTCGATTCGGTGGATATCACCATCCGCGGGCTCGGCGGCCACGGCGCGTATCCGCACACGACGAAGGACCCGAACGTGATCGCCGCGCAAACGATCATGGCGCTGCAGACGATTGTCAGCCGGCAGGTGAGCCCGCTCGATTCGGCGGTGGTGACGGTCGGCTCGATCCACGGCGGTTCGAAGCACAACATCATCCCAGATGAGGTGCGCTTGCAGCTCACCGTGCGCTCCTACTCGGACGCCACGCGGAAGATGGTGCTCGACTCGATCGAGCGCATCGCGATGAAGACGGCCGAAGCCGCGGGGGTGCCGGCGGACCGGTTGCCGATTGTGAAGATCGCCCGCGATGAGGGCACGCCGGCCACTTACAACAACCCGGCGCTGGGCGAGCGGCTGGTCCCGGTATGGAAGCGGGTGCTCGGCGAGGATCACGTGATTGCGGTCGACGCCGTGATGGGCGGCGAGGATTTCGCCCGCTACGGGCGCACGCCGGCGAAGGTGCCGATCTACATGATCTGGCTGGGGACGATCGACCCGCCTCGAATCGAAGCGGCAAAGGCGTCTGGCGCCAGCCTCCCCTCGCTGCACTCTTCGCTATTCTGGCCGGCGCTGCACCCGACGATCGAGACGGGGGTGAAATCGATGACCGCGGCGGCGATGGAGTTGCTCAAAAAGTAAGCCTGGCCCGCGCTGGGCGCAAGCCGGGTTAGCGGGAGCGTTCAAGCAGCAGGACCCAGTCGTTCGTGTCCGGCGGGGTGAAGACGTGGCTCGCCTTCAGTTCACGGTTTGCCGGCGGACTGAATTCGCCGGTGCGGGGGTTGAACAGCCGGATGGCGAATTTCCCCGGACGGGCACCGAGGCGAATCGTGACGGGGTCGGTGAGGCCGCGGGTGTAGACGACGTAAAGTTCACCCGGAAGGGTCATCGCCCAGTACGTGGCCGCGGGCGGGCGCGAGAGGCGCCGCACCGAGCCGTTGGCGCGCTTGACTGTCCGGGTACGGTCCGGGCCGCGTGGCTGGGGGCAGGAAAGCAGCTCGTCGGCGGGGATCAGCTTCCAGTAGTCGATCGATTCGAAGAGATTCTTGATGTACTGGATCTGCCGGCCCCAGGTAGCGTTTCGGGGGTCCTCGACGTTGAAGGGGCCGGGGTCGCGGTGACCGGCGAAATAGGTCGTGCCGAATCCGGTGACCAGGTAGCCGCCCGCCGTGACGATGTCCCAACTGGCGTAGCGCATGTCCTCGACGCTGAAGCTGTTGGACTTGTCGGGAACGCCGTCACCGTCGGTGTCGCGGAACAAATAGCCGTATTCGGCGTTAACGACGGGCCGGGAGATCCGCTCCGAGAGCAGCACACGGCGGTGGAGATCGGCGTAGTTCTGCTGGTAGTCGGCAAACGACATCCAGTGGGCTGTGGTGAACTCCCGCACGCTGCCGTGGCGGCTGGATGTGTGGATTCCGATCATCCGCTCGTGCGGGTCGGCCGACTCGAGCGCGTCACCGATCTCGACGAATTCGCCGTAGAGAGCGTCCGCGGTGACATTGGATCGCGTACGTGCTTCGGCGTTCCACTCGCCCGCAACGAGAAAGTAAACATCGTAGGCGCTATAGCGGGCGGCGACGTACCGGGCGTAACGAAGCCGGGCGGCGAGGCCGGGAAAGCGGCGCCAAGCGTAGGGCTCGACCTTGCGCTTATCGGCCCAAGCGAGGGCCAGCCCGACCGTTAGTCCCTGTTCGTTGGCATAGGCAAGGCGGCGGTCCACCTCTTGCCAGTAGGCGGGGTTGATCTGTTCCGCGGACAGGTCACGGAATGGCGGTCCGCCGTCGTTGCCATCGCCGGCCTCACTGAGCAGCATGGCGTGGATCACGTTGAACCCTTGCGCGGCGCGGACCGACGCATAGTGTTCGGCCTGTGCGCGGAAGTGTTTGTCTTCGGCGCTGTCGGTGAAGTACCCCCATCCGGTGTCGCCGAGGAACCAGAATGGCGCGCCATTGCGGTACTGAAAGTGGCGGGGGTAGCCGCGCATCGCTTCGATGCCGCCACGGCGGGCCGAGGGAACACATTCGAAGGCGCCCCGCCGCCCGTTCAAGCCCGCGTCGGTAGAGTGGATGCGGTAGGACCAGCGGCCCGCGACATCGGGGCTCACCCGCAGCCGCCAGTCAGCGCCGCCGTCCCAAAACAGCGGCACGCGCCACGTTTCGCCACCGGGGCGGATCAGCGTCGCGGTGGCGGTGAGATCTGTATACGGGTTGGCGTAAGTTCCCGCGGCACGGAAGCTGACATCGAACACGGAGCCACGCGCCGGCCGCGGGATCGCCGTGGCAGCGGGCATCAGGAGCCCGAGGACCAAGAGCATTCCGGCGAATCGCATTGCCCTCCAGTTAAACACAGAGCGGGCGGGGTAGGTGTCTCAGTCATGTTGGCACGGAGGTGGCACGCCGCGTGCTATCTTTTGGTTTGAAGGTGGACAGCCTCGAGATCAGTGTGATGCCTCGAATCCCCAACCCATGCCTGGGTGATCAGGTGAACCGCAATATCATCCAATCGGAGATTGAGGGTGGTGTCTACTTGAGAGATGTTCCAGTCGCCGGGAAGCTGGAGATTCAAACTGAGAACCGTTCCTACACGCTGGTCAATCGGGGTGGCGGCGAGGTCCTCATCAGTGGTCACCCTAAGTTCTGCCCCGAGCCGGTCCCGGTAAAGGTCCATGGTTCCAACTGGGGTGGCTGCATGCTCAAAGCTGATTTCCTCGGCCGGGGAATGTGTATGGAGTTCCAGCACCCGGGCTACAAGGGACCAATCATCACCTCTCGCATCGTTGAGTTGCGCCAAGTTCGTTAGGCGGATGGCTGCTCAAGCTGTTTCGGTTTGTCTTGTATTAGTTCTCCAAGGAACGGAGCGGGAGAAAACTGCCTGTTCGTGCCGCGGACGGGAGGCTCGAGAATAAGTCGCACTGGGAGGGGATGGCAAGCGGAAACGGCGCCGTTTTCGGCACCCTGAGCGTTACGCGTCCGCTGAACGAGGCGGGCTCGAACGGCGGGTCATGCACCTGGGCGGCTCAGGCATATCGCTGATCGGCGAAGCGAACGAATTTGGGGAGCCTACTCCGGGAACTCCAGCATCACGAGATCGCTTTCGTAGCGGTCGAATTGCGCGACCAGAACGGAACGCCCGTCCGGGGAAACCGTCAGCCCCCATCTCGCCTCCTTCAGAGCCGTTGAAATCGTGGTGACCTTGTTGCTGGCGAAATCGAGAAATCGCAACGGGACGCTGCCACTGCCGCGGGCTTCCCCATCGAGAAAGTAGATACCGTCTTCGGTGACGGCGAAGTCGACGACGGTCGGCACGGATTCGATCACCTGGGCTTCCTCTCCCCCGCCGGTTGGAACCCTCCAAACCGAAGCGCGCCAATCCGTGCCGGATCTGGCATAGTAAACGAAGCGACCGTCGGGGGATTCGACCGGGTTTGTGCCTCCCCCGATTGTCACCTGGATGGCGTCCCCACCGCCGTCGGGAATCCTCCATATCTGGAACGTCCCGGTTCGGTTCGAATTGTAATAGATCCATTGGCCATTGCGAGACCAGCATGGACCGCCATCCATGCCCGGATTGACGGTCAGCCTGCGCGGAGTGCTGCCCCCGGCACTGATCACGTAGATGTCCCGCTGACTCTCCATGTATACTGCAAACGCAACTTCTTCGCCGTCCGGCGACCAGCGCTGGCCCCATACCTGAAAGTCGGGAAAGGAAGTCAATTGGACAGGATTGGCGCCGTCAGCATCGCAGGCCCAAACCTCCGGACTACCCGAACGCTGAGAAATGAAGGAAATCTTCTGGCCGTCCGGGGAGAATTGAGGATTCTCCTCCAGCCGCGTGGACGATATTAGAAGCTGAGGACTTCCGGCGTCAGATCCGCCCACGCCGATGTCCAACCGCCAGATGTTTTCGTCGCGCTCAACCACCGGGAGTGCGAGCCGCCACCTTGATCCCAGCGCCACTCCCGATGACGCGAGCCGGCGGGTCTCCGTGCTAACGGGAAGCAGCTTCTCCGGAGCCGCATTCGCTTTCGGAGCAACGCGCCACAGCCAGCGTTGGCCTCCGTGTGCCCCGGCCAGGAAGAAGATGTTGCCATCCCTGCCCCATGCCGGACTCGCCGCCGACCGGTTCATGCCAGTGATTCTTCTTGGCTCTCCTTCGGGTTTGAGTTGCGGTGAGACAGAAAGCAGATGTACGTCGCGTTGCCAATCCCCGGTCGTGCGGACGAATGCCACGGTGCGACCGTTCGCCGATACTGCCGGAGCAAAATCGCCTCGCGACGTTTTGGCGGGAGATGTAAGTTGCCACCGTTCACTCGTTTCCGTGTCGAGCGCGAACAAACTGGCAGCTCTCGTATCGGCGGATGAGTCGCCATCGCAAATCACGAGCCGGCGGCTGTCGGGAAACCAGTCGATCAGCGTGCCGGGAGCGTAACGCATCCCGAGAGGTACTGACACTTCAGTAAGGTGGCGCTCCGCTCCCCCGAGAGCGGGAATGAGGATTACGGCTGCCCTGCCCCCTTCAGACTCACGAAGAAAAGCAATATGACGCCCATCGGGTGACCAGGCGGGGCTGTAATCTACTGCCGCATCCGAGGTGAGGCGAACGGGTGAACCAGCGCCAACTACTTGGACGTAGATGTCGAAGTTGTCCTGGCTTTTTCCGTTCCATGAGAACGCCACCTGATTGCCGTCGGGGGAGAAACTCGGGAAATCTTCGCGGCCCGGGTAAGTGGTGAGAGGAAGCGGCGAGAGCAATTGCTGGAGCGAGATGCTCTCCGGCCGGACGAACCACCCTACGGCAACCAGAGCAATAGCGGTGAGCACGAGCGCCACCCACCGCAATGGCGAGGCCGGCTTTGGCGCGACCGCCGGGGCCTGCGTACCCGGGTCCTCAATCAGTTCCTCGAGCGAAACCTTGAGGTCCGCCATGGTCTGGTAGCGCTTCGAGCGGTCCTTCTTCAAACAGCGGGCAACCAGCTTGGCCACATCCCTGGGGACCGAGCGCATCGGCCGCGGTTCGGTGTTCAGGATCGCCGCCAAAGTGGAGACCACGGACCCTCCGGAAAACGCCCGGCGGCCGGTGAGCACCTCGTACAGCACCGCCCCAAAACTGAAGATGTCCGACCGCGTGTCCAGCTCCTTCCCTTCGGCTTGCTCGGGCGACATGTAGGAGACGGTTCTGAGGATTGCGCCCTTGACGGTCATCGGTTTCTGTTCCAGTAGTACGGTGGTCGAAGCGTCCAGTTCGCTGTCCACGGATCTTTCGATGAGCTTCGCCAGGCCGAAGTCCAGCACCTTCACCCGGCCGTCTTCGGTGACCATCACATTGCCTGGCTTCAAGTCGCGGTGCAGAATACCGGCCCCGTGGGCCGCCGCCATGGCGTCGGCGATCTGCACGGCATATTGGAGGGCTTCACGGAGAGGCAGCCCCTTGCCGGGAATCACCTGATCGAGCGACTTTCCGGGAACGTACTCCATCACCATGAAGTCCGTTCCGTTTTCGCTGCCGATGTCGTAGATGGTAATGATGTTGGGGTGGTTCAGGGCCGAGGCGGCCTGTGCCTCCTGGACAAAGCGCCGGCGTCGCTCGGCGTTGGCGACCATGCCGGCGGGGAGGACCTTCACCGCCACATCGCGGTTGAGACGGCTGTCACGGGCCTTGTAAACCACGCCCATGCCGCCTTCGCCGAGCTTGCCGGTGATTTCATAGTGTGAGAGAGTCTCGCCGATCATGTCCCGGTCCCAGGAGCTATGTTAGCGCCATCTTCAATTTCCGTCCCAGGGCGCTTTTCCTTCCAGGTGGGATGTTTTTGCCAGAAATGCCCACATATGTCCCGCGTTGGTGTAGAGATTCCTGAACTCCGGGAGTTCCGCGTCACTACTAGCATGCTTGTTGTACCGAGGCCCATCCGGGTACGGGTTGGACAGCTCGCGATCTATCCAGGTGATCGCGTCAGCTATGCTGGCCTTCTGATCCGGGGACAGCAGGCGCTGACTTCGTACCAGCGCCAGGGTCACGAAACCGGTCGCATAGGCATCGGCGCGCAGTTCGCGCTTCTGGCAACAATCACTTTCGCTTCCCACCCAGTTTATGAATGGGCCGAGATCACGCAAGGCCCAGCCACCATTGTCATGTTGCTGTGCGAACAGCTCCGTAGCCAGCTGCCGGGCAACGCCGTTCTCCAAAACCTTGCCTCCGGTTTCCGAATCACACCAGAGAACGGCAGCCTTGACATGCAGACTCACTTCGGCGTCCGACGAAGCTTTCCTCAAAGTTGTGTGCAGTAACCGGAGATTGTCCCGGGGCGCCAGGTCCGGAAAAATACTGGCCGCGACACATGCCAGCGATGCTCCCCACAGATCCGAATCCGTGACCTCCCAGGGAACCAGGTTCGCTTGAATCCACCGCCATCGGCCAGCCGCTGGACCGGACTGCACTTGTTCCGCCCACATGTTTTCAAACGCCCGCCGGGTCTGGGTCTGCGCCGGCTTCCGCAAATAGGCGTCATGCGTTGCCCGGATGACCGCGTTGAAAACAGCTTCGACGCCGCGTGAATCCGCAGCGTTCAGAAAGCGTTTCAGTGTGTCCGGAGGAAGATTCGCGAGCGCGGCTACCTGCTCCAGCTTTTTGTCCGAGTACCAGGGTGTGTTGGCAGACCATGCCAGGATACGATTGTCGATATTCTCGATCAGGTCCTGGTAGGCGGGGTACTCGTCCTCCAACAATGGCTCCACCAGGGCATAGGGCAACGAGGTATGACAACTGATACAGGCCTTCCCTTCGCCAGAAATCAGAGCCATCGGATTCCTTGCCCACACGTCTGCGCCATAAAGGGCATAGCGGGAAAAAATCGTCGTGGACGAATCTTCTTCCGCGCCCCCAGTCATCGGTATCCAAACCAGGAAGCTTGCCGCCAGAAGACAAAGCGACAGTTTTCGTCTTCGCACTTCTCCCACGTTCGATCCTCCAACCTAAGTGCGCGCCTTGAAACGGCCGCTGACCATAAAACTCACTGAGCATTCGGTCGATCTCGGGATCGCTCCGGAACGCCTCCAGGAACCACCCGCTTGTGCCACGGAGCATGTACTGGGGCGTGGCTTCCGCTATCGACTTCGACAGCGTCTGGCGTATCGCCGGAATGTCACCTTGACCTGCGTAGATAGCCAACGCCGCGAACGCCGGGACATATTCGCCACGGCTGTATCGTTGCTCTAACTCGCGCAACAACCGGGCCGCGTCTCCCGAACGGCGGGCGCGCGCGTATGCGAGTCCCAGGTTGCCCACGAACATCGGGGCGCTCGACAGGGTGACTGCACGCTCCAGCGCCTCGATCGCCTCCCCGTGGCGTTCGAGACTGCTGAGCACCAACCCTAGGATCCACAGACCGAGAAGGTAGTCCGGTTGCAGTTCCAATGCCTGCCGGGCCTCGCGTTCTGCTGCTTCGAATCGCCCTAGCAAATAGAAGTTCGCACCAGCGACAGCATGGATAAACGGTGACAGCGGATCTAGTTTCGCACGCCAGTTTCGAGTGTCTTACCGCGTCCTCCGCGCGTCGGTCGCTCGTCAAGAACACCCCGTAATAGAGCTGTGCGATAGACGAGTCTGGATTGATGGCGATGGCCCTTTCGAAATGAAGCCCGGACGCCCGCCAGTCCCGTTCGAAGTAGAATTCGTAAAAAGCGTGGGAGAAGTTCACCTCCCACAGAGAGGACCCAAGGTTCATAGCTTGCGTCACGGCGGCATGAGCTAGCTGCCGGCTACCCTCCGCCGACACCAGGCCGTATGCCCTGAGGATCGCGTGGCAGTCCGCGAGCCCTGCATAGGCAAGCGCGTAACTGGAATCGAGTTCGATCGCCCGCTCGAAACATTGAATGGCCAGGCGCAGCGTGGTCGGTGATCGCTGATGCCAGTAGTGACGCCCCTTGAGATACAGCTCGTAGGCCTCAAGATTCTTCGTTGACACTTTGACCCCACCGCCGATCGTCACCTTGAGCCGCTCGGTGATGGCCCGGGCGATCTCGTCCTGGACGTCGAAGATGTCCTCCATCTGACGGTCGTACCGCTCCGACCACAGTTGGTAGCCGTTTTTGACGTCCACAAGCCGCACCGTGACGCGGACCCGGCTGCCGGCGCGGCGGACGCTGCCCTCGAGCACGTTCGCCACTCCGAGCTTGGTCGCGATTTCGCTCATCTCGGTAGCTTTGCCTTTGAAGAAGAACGACGAGGAGCGGGCGGCGACATGCAGGTCCTCCACTTGGCTCAGCGCATTGAGAATCTCTTCGGCCAGACCGTCGCTGAAGTATTCGTTGTCCTTATCCGCGCTCAAATTGGTGAAGGGCAGCACGGCGATGGATGCGCCCGGGGCCGGCCGCCCCGCGGGCTGGGCCAGTTTCTCCAGCGCCCGCCGCAGGAGTCCCATGCCCTGAAAGCGCGCCGCCGGATCTTTCGCCAGACAGCGGACGACGATGGCGTTCAGTTCCGGCGTCACATGGGGCGCGAGTTCCAGCAGCGGCCGGGGTTCGGTGTGAAGAATTGCCGCCATGGCCGAAATCGGTTTCTGCTCCGAGAACGCCCGCCGCCCCGAGAGCATCTCATAGAGGAGCAAGCCAAACGAAAACACGTCGGAGCGGGCATCCGCCGGTCTGCCCGCCGCCTGCTCGGGCGACATGTAGGCCGCCGTTCCGAGAATCACTCCGGCCTGTGTCCCCTCCGTGACCGTAACGTCGGATGCGGCCCCGGCGCGCACCTTGGCCAGCCCGAAGTCCAGCACCTTCACGCGGGCCCCGGCCTTGACATTGGCCGGCTTCAGATCCCGATGAACGACCCCGCGCTCGTGGGCGTACTCCAGCGCGCCGGCGATCTGCTTGGCAATCGACAACGCTTCCTCGACGGGGATCGGCCCCTTCGCGATGCGATCAGCCAGCGTATCGCCCTCGATCAGCTCCATCACCAGCGCCCGATCCTCAACGCCGTAAATGGTGGCGATGTTGGGATGATTGAGCGAAGCCAGAACCTTGGCCTCACGTTTGAAGCGCGCCAGCCGGTCCGGGTTATTTGCCAGAGCGTCGGGCAGAATCTTGATGGCTACTTCGCGATCGAGCTTCGTGTCGGTGGCGCGGTAGACTGCCCCCATGCCGCCTTCGCCGAGCTTCCCCGTGATTTCATAGTGAGCGATCGTCTGTGCGGTCACAATGAGGCCTCCGATCGGTTGACGGACCGAGGTCGAAGCCTTAGAGTAAAGGGCAAGAGATGGATTATCGTAAGATCATCACGATCGAGCCTGGAATACGGGGCGGGAAGCCCTGCATCCGGGGCATGAGGATAACAGTCTACGATATCTTGGACTATCTCGCTTCCGGAATGACGGAAGACGAGATCCTGAGTGACTTCCCCGACCTGACAAAAGAAGACATTAGAGCCTGTCTGGCCTTCGCCGCCGACCGGGAACGGCGTCTGGCTTCCCTTGGGGCGTGAAACTCCTGCTCCATCAGAATCTCTCGCCGCGCCTCGCGTCTGATCTCGCGGGCTTGTTTCCGGGGTCCGTTCACGTCCGAGAACTCGGCCTCCGCGAAGCACCTTACGACGACATCTGGAGGTATGCGGCTGAGCACGGTTACGTGATCGCCAGCAAGGACTCCGACTTCCGTCAACGGAGCTTTCTCGAAGGGCACCCGCCAAAGGTTGTCTGGATCGCGCTGGGCAATTGCTCGACAACAGCCGTACGGGAGTTGCTTCGGTCAAACGCGGTGACGTTGGCCGCCTTTGAGCAGAACCCAGAAGACTCTTTCCTGATTCTCCGCTAGACACACCTGATTCCCGCCCCAGCTTAGGGTCCCGCGCCCGGTAGACCACACCCATTCCGCCTTGGCCGAGCTTCTCGACGATGCGGTAGTGCGATATGGTTTTGCCAATCATGTCCCAGTTCCAGCCAAGTAGTTGACCTGAGTATACAGCAGTGAAGCCGGTTCGAATTAGCCGATACGGACACCAATGCAGCGGTTTATGACGCTATCCGGTCGTTGCATACCTCTCAGGCAGTGAGATAGTCATGGGAACGTTTTACTCAGAAGGGAAGTGCGACATGACCGTTCACCGATCTCTCCGTCTGCTGGCGGGTGCTTTGGTGCTATTGAGCGTGGCACTCGGATACTTTGTACACCCCGGCTGGTTTCTACTCACAGCGTTCGTCGGCCTGAGCCTGTTTCAGTCGGCATTCAGTGACTGGTGCCCGGCAATGACCTTCTTCCGCAAGGTCGGAATACCCTATGACGAACACGAACGAGAACATCGCTCGACGTTAGCAGGCACCACCGCCACGTCTCTCCACTAGGCTCACGCTTTCTGGGACGGCTGGCGGCAGGCGGTCGTAATTGGGCTTTACCAGCAAGAGATTTGACTCAGAGGAGGCAGGGAATGCTATTCCACGTAACACAGACTCACACGCCGGAGACTTGCCCGAAGGATGAGGGCGGCTCGGAAACTCTGTTTGATGCCGGTGCGGAAGGAGTGACCCTGAGGGCGATGTATGGAGCTTTCAGCGAACACGTAATCTACTACGTGCTGGGGGCAGACACTCTGGCCGCCATTCAGAAGTTTCTTCTCCCCGGTTTCAAACGCTGCACCTGCAAGGTTACTCCGGTTAGCGAAGAGGCGATCACCGGGTAGCGACGAGCGCGGCGCGGGCGCGTAGTGCGCGATCTTGGCGCCGATCATTCTCCGGCCCCTCCGCCCGCCGGCGCGCGCCTCTTCAGCTCGTCGAAGAAGTTTTGCATCAACGTCAGCCGCGCCGGAGATCGCCCGTCGCCGGTTTCATTCGCCGCCA
>Ga0114931_10010021_pt1 | contig 11313 bp, 9 predicted proteins | sample 2SBtaG_FD_89579 | JGI IMG/M metagenome (GOLD analysis project Ga0114931, IMG submission 89579) | Deep subsurface microbial communities from Kolumbo volcano to uncover new lineages of life (NeLLi) - 2SBTROV14_V59a metaG | ecosystem: Environmental > Aquatic > Marine > Volcanic | place: Kolumbo...
GAAAAGATCGTCGACCGTGCGGCACGTTCAATCGGTCATCCGGTGGCTCGCTCGCAGACCGCTCGGGTGCCTCTGCCGGCAGCGGTCGGCATTGCGCCGGGAAAGGTTCGGGAAGCCGAGCCGCTGTCGACGCAGGAACACATTCGAAACCGTTACGGGGCCTTCGGTCCCGAGGTCGCGAGCCTGGTGCGAGGAGACCCGGGACTGGCGGAGCGGCTTGCCGGCGATCGCCCCGAGATCAAGGCGGAGGTGTTGTGGGCGGTCGATCACGAGATGGCGATGACCGTCGAGGACGTCCTTGCCCGCCGCCTGCAGGTCGGGCTACGCAGCCGCGGCCGTGGATGCGACGTAGCGGCGGAGACGGCTAGGCTTATGGCCGAACATTTCGACTGGGACGAGGAGCGTCGAGGGCAAGAGGCGGAAAAGTACTGCTCCGCGGTGGCCCCAATGTCAAGGGTAGAAAATTGACATTGTTGTATATTGGGATAATCAGGCCCACGCCCGTGCCCGTCTGGGCGCATGCGACCCGCGCGAACTATGGCCAACCTCCGCTTGGTGATCGAGAAAACCGAACTCTCGGCTCTTGCCGGCGAGTACGGGCTGCCCAAGCTGGCGGCGGCGAGCGGTCCCATCGAAGGATGGGGAAATCGCCGCTACGCCCTTGAGACCTCGAAGGGTCGTTTCGAACTGCGCGTTCATACCCCTGAGCAGGAAGCCGATTTACGGCGTGAACTCGATTTTCTGGTGTTCCTCGAGAAGAACAATTTTCCCAGCCCGCGCCTGCTCAGCGATCGGCGGGGGAGACAGATCATCGATTTTGCCGGCCATTTCCTGGTTCTCTTCAAAGTGCCGGCCGGTCGTTGCGCCACCAACGAAAACCTGACCCTGCACGAGATCAACACGTTCGGACATCTGCTGGGGCAGATGCATATGCTCAGCAGAAACTACAAGAAAACGATCGAGAATCGCTTTGCGTTCGATCGCATCTTCGAGACATACGCGGACGTTCGTCGTCGGATGCCCGTGTACTTCAAAAAGATCGTTCGCACCCTCGATGAGGAAACCGAGTACCTCGGGAATTATCTCGAAACCAAACTTCCCAAAGGAATCATTCACGGCGCTTTGTATCGAGGTAACGTTCTGTTCAAGGATGACGGCGTAACGTGCATTTCAGGTTTCTGTGACGCGTGTCGCGGAAAGTACATCTACGACTTGGCCACCGCGGTCAATGCGATGTGTTTCAATGATGGATCGTATTTGCTCGACCGCTTCGAAGCGCTGATGGCGGGTTACGAATCGATCCGGACGTTATCGTTGGCCGAGTGGGACTCGTTTCCGAACGAGCTTCGGTTCGCGGCATTGCGGTTTTCGGTGTCTCGTCTGCACGAGTTCTTCGATGCCGAGGGCGACGAAGCGGATCGGATCAACGAGGAGTTCCGCGAGTATCTGCAGCGCTTGCGTGTACTGCGTCGAGAACGCGAAGGCGGCATGGAGGGCTTGCTCATGGCAATGGCCACGGGGTACGACTACCGGAAGTACCAGCGTGTTAAGCCCGGAGAAGAGGAGGAGTAGTGGCGATGAGCGACGTGATCCGCGACAGCGTCCGTTGCATTCTCGAGGATCTCCTCGGCGACGCGGCGGTGCGACCGGGCGTACAGAAAACGCCGGAGCGGGTCGCCCGCAGCCTCGAATTTCTCACCCAGGGCTACGGCATCGATCCGAAAGCGGTGCTCGGCGACGCGTTGTTCGTCGAGGATTACTCGGAGATGATCATCGTCCGCGACATCGATTTTTTCTCGCTGTGTGAACACCACATGCTTCCGTTCTACGGGCGTGCCCACGTTGCCTACATTCCCAGGAAGCACATCGTCGGCATCAGCAAGATGGCACGTATGGTCGAGTGCTACGCGCGCAGGTTGCAAGTGCAAGAACGCATGACCCAACAGATTGCGACGACGTTACGAGAGTTGCTCGACCCTCAGGGAGTCGGGGTGGTGTGCCACGCCGAGCACATGTGCATGCGGATGCGCGGCGTACAAAAGCCCAACTCGACCGTAGTGACGAGCGCACTCCTGGGAGTTTTCCAAAACCGGGACACTCGCCAGGAGTTCATGAACCTGATCGGATAATCGGCCGCCCAGCGCTTCGGTCAGAAGCGCGACCACCGCCCAGCGCTTCGGTCAGAAGCGCGACCACCGCCCAGTGCTTCGGTTAGAAGCGCGACCACCATGGATCGCCGCTTGCGTGGTAGGCTTGCGGATTGACGCCGAAGTGATCGAGAAGCGTCCCCTCGGCTTCGTACAGGGAGTCCAGCGCTTTCGCGTGGTCGGCTTTCGCGCGGATCTCGGCGGCGGAGGCGCGCGTCAAACGGTCGTGAAAGTCGAGGACGTCGGTTGTCGTGACTACCCCGAGTTCAAAGCGCCGTCGCTCTTGCTTGAGGTTTTCCTCGGCCAGTTGTCTCGCCAGTCGCGCCGCATCAACGCGTTGGAAAGCCGATTCCACGTTGCCGACGGCCTCTTCGACGTCGAGCGCAACCTCGGTGGCGGCTTCCTGGAGGCCATGCAGCGCGCGCCTTTGTTCGGCTTCGGATCGTCCTAGACGGGCTTCGGCCGCCGTGTTGGCCAACGGAACCTCCATGCGCACGCCGACGACGAAACTGTAGAAGTCTCCGCTTGTCAGAACGTCGAGGGCGTCGCCGTAGGAGCCGGAGAACTTGCTCACCTGTGGAGGGTTGCCGACCGGTTGTCCGGTGCCTCCCAGGCCGCGGAGAAAATAGTTTCCGAACAAGTCGAAGGAAGGCAACTTCTGGTTGCGGGCGTTGCGCAGTTCCAAGATGCTGTCGATCAGCTCTGAGCGGGCACCGCGCAGCTCGGCTCGGTGTTCGAGAGCGCGGTCGAGGCTTGCGCGCCGGTCGACATGCAGATCTCGCACCACGTGCTTTTCTATGGGGATGACCGCCGGCATCCGCCGGCCCTCTCGAGACTTGGGTTGTACGAGAAACTGTAGCCGGCGATTGGCCAGTCGTAGCTGGTTTTGCGAGGTGATCAGACCTTCTCGACGCAAGGCGGCTTCGGCTTGGGCCTCGCGGGCGGCGACCGGGGGCTGGCGGCCTACCTCGACCATCGCGCGGGCTTTGTGTTCCAGCTCGCGAGCCAACTCGAAAGAACGTCGCTGCACCTCGACGTCGGCGTCGGCCAAGCTCGCGTCCCAGTATGCGTTGATCACCTGCATTACGAAGTTCGACAGTTCGACTTCGAAGGCGGCTTCGGCGCGGTCTGCGGCGTTTTTCGCCGTGGCGACGGCGGTGCTCTCGTCGGACGCGCCGAAGTTGCGTAACAACGGTTGGTCGAAATTGAGACCGAGAGTTGGAGTGAACTGGGGCACCAGACCCTGAAAGCTGGAGTTCGTCGCGGTGCGCAGGTTGGTCCAGGCCAGGCCCAGCTGAGCGCCCGACTGCACGAGTTTGGAGAGTTCGAAATCGGATTTGCGTTCGTCTTGCTTGAGGATCTCGCTACCGCTGAGCACGTTGCCGGTCGGAGTTTTGCTTTTCGACAGGCTGAGTTCTGCCGTAAACGTCGGTTCGTATACTGCCAGCGCCGTGCGGATGTCTTCGCGGGCCTTGACCGGCGTTTCGGCTTTGGCCAGGATCGATGGATTGTTGGCGACGGCCGCGCGTACGGCCTCGGCCAACGACAGTTTTACTCCGGCTTGGCCGGCGAAGGTCCCACTCGCGGCGCGGAACCACCGTGAGAGGTCGGGAGCGTCAGCCGCATGAACGAGGCGCGGCGTCGCCGTGTAGGCCGCCAAGCAGGCGGCGGCAAGAAGAGTGGTGCGTTTCGCGAGCCGTGTCACCATGCGTCGTGTCACCATGCGTCCTTGACATCCCGAATGGGTGCGAATAGGTAGCGCAGTCGGCTTGCGGAGATGCGGGCCTTATGCCATGCGCTTAGCCATATCATCAGCCCTTCTATTATAACCGGAAAAGACCCGGCACGATGTTAAAGAGGTATCTTTTGGCTCCGGGCCCGACGCCCGTCCCCCCGGAAGCCCTGTTGGCGATGGCGGCGCCGATCATGCACCATCGCACGCCCGAATTCAGCGCGGTGTTTCGCCGGGTCGCCGACCGCGCGCGTGGGCTGTTTGCTACCGAACAGCCGGTACTTCTGCTCGCATCGACCGGCACGGGTGCTATGGAGGCGGCGGTTACCAATACGTTGTCGCGAGGCGACCGCGTGCTGGTCGTGGAGGCTGGCAAGTTCGGAGAGCGCTGGGGCGAAATATGCGCAAGCTACGGGCTCGAGGTCACGGCGATCAAGGTCGAATGGGGTCAGGCCGTCGCTCCTGAAACCGTCGCCGCCGAACTCGCCAAACACCCCGACACCAAGGCGTTGTTGATTCAGGGAAGCGAGACCTCGACCACCGTCCTTCATCCGATCGCTGAAATCGCCCGGTTGACACGAGAAACGGACTGTCTGCTGATTGTAGACGGGATTACGTCGGTGGGTGTCGTCGACATCCCGATGGACGCTACCGGCATCGACGTGCTCGTTACGGGATCGCAAAAAGCTATCATGTTGCCGCCGGGTCTGGCGCTGATCGCGTTGAGCGAGAAGGCCTGGCGTGCAAATCGCTCCGCGACTCTGCCGCGATACTATTTCGATCTGGCAAAGGAGCGTAAGAGCCTCGAAAAGGATACTTCCGCCTATACACCGGCCGTCTCGCTGATTGTCGGGCTCGACGCCGTTTTCGATTTGATAGAGTCGACCGGCGGTTTGGCGGAGGTATACAGGCGCCACGCGATTTTGGCCGAAGCAACGCGGGCGGGAGCCCGAGCGTTGGGAATGCGCCTGCTTGCGTCGGATTCGCCGAGTCCCGCCGTTACCGGTGTTTGGTTGCCCGACAGCGTCGACGGAGCCGAGTTTCCCAAACTGTTGCGCAACGTTTTCGGTGTACAAGTTGCCGGCGGCCAGGGGCATTTAAAAGGGAAGATCATCAGGATCGGCCACATTGGGTATTCGGATGCCTTCGACGTCATTGTGGCGATGTCGGCACTCGAGATGGCGTTGCGGAAATCCGGGGTCGAAGTGCAGGCGGGTGCCGGCACGAGTGCCGCGCAAAACGTACTCATGCGTCTTTACGACGGAGCTTGAATGGCAAGCAAGGTTCTTCTTTCCGATAAACTCGCGCCCGAAGGTATCGAGATTCTTAGCCGGACCCCGGGGATCGAGGTCGATTCGAGGCCGGGCCTCGACGCCGCCGAATTGATCTCGACCATAGGCGGGTACGAGGGCTTGATCATCCGCAGCGGCACCACCGTAACCCGCGACGTAGTCGCCGCGGCCGATCGCCTGCGTGTAATCGGCCGTGCCGGTATCGGCGTCGACAACATCGACATCGATGCCGCCAGCAAGCGCGGAATCGTCGTCATGAACACCCCAGGCGGCAACAACGTGACGACCGCCGAGCACACCATTTCGATGATGCTCTCGATGGCCAGACACATTCCCCAAGCCAACGCCTCGTTGCGGGCGGGGCAGTGGCGGCGAGGCGATTTTCTCGGTACCGAGGTAGCCAACAAGACCCTGGGAATCATCGGTACGGGCAACATAGGCTCCATTGTCGCCGGGTTGGCGAAGGGCCTGCACATGAACATCGTCGCTTACGACCCCTACATTACCGAACAGGCCGCGGCGCGGCTGGGAGTCGAGCTGGTGGACCTCGATCAGTTGTACGCGCGCGCCGATTTCATCAGCGTGCATACGCCGCTGACTCCGGATACCCGAGGCCTGATCGCGGGCGACGCCTTCGAGAAGATGAAACCCGGCGTACGGGTACTCAACTGCGCCCGAGGCGGAATCATCGACGAACAGGCGCTACTCGCGGCGCTCGAGTCCGGAAAGGTCGCGGGGGCGGCGATGGATGTGTTCTGCGACGAACCCCCCGGCGGTGATCATCCCCTGGTCAGCCATCCGCGTGTCGTTGCCACACCGCACCTCGGCGCAAGCACCGGCGAGGCCCAACTGAATGTCGCCATCGCCGTCGCCGAACAGGTGCGCGATTTTCTCCTTGACGGTACCATTCGCAACGCCCTGAACGTGGCCTCGGTGAGTTCGGAGCTTGCCGGTGTCGTCGGACCGTACATGGACCTGGCCGGTAAGATCGGTCGCCTGTATGCGCAGTACGCGAAAAGTCTGCCCGGCGAGGTCAAGATCGAATATCGCGGACAGATTGCCGAGGCCGATTGTCGGCCGGTGACCGCAGCAGTGCTCGAAGGCCTGCTGGCGCCGGTCATGGATACCCCCGTCAACCGTGTCAACGCGCCGTTTCTAGCCAAAGACCGGGGGGTTACAGTCGTTGAGCAACGCCGGTCCGATGCCAAGGGCTACGCCAACTCGCTGTTGGTGAGCTTTGAGGGATCCTCGGGGACTACCGTGATTGAAGGCGCTGTGTTCGGCAGCGGCGTCATTCGGCTGGTGCGTTTCGACGATTTCCACCTCGAAGCGATTCCCGTCGGCCACATCATCGTCGTCCAAAATCACGATATCCCCGGAGTGGTAGGCCGCGTCGGTACGTTCTTGGGAAAAGAACGTATCAACATAGCGGGCCTCGAACTGGGACGCGTGCACGGCGACGCGATTTCGTTCGTGCACGTGGATACTCCGCTCGACGAAACTCAACTCAAAGCGTTCCGGACGCTCGAAGGAATTACCCGCGCCGATATGGTGGACTTGGGGTAGGCGGTGTCCACCGCGCCCGATAGCGTCGTCGTCATCGGCCTGCAGTGGGGCGATGAGGGGAAAGGCAAGATCGTCGATCTTCTCGGCGCGGACGCCGATTTCGTGGTCCGCTTTCAAGGCGGTAACAACGCCGGGCATACCCTGGTAGTCGAAGGGCACGAAACCGTCTTGCACTTGATTCCCTCGGGAGCGCTGCACGCAAACACGGTTTGTGTGATCGGCGGCGGCGTCGTGGTCGACCCGCTGGTGTTGATGGAAGAGATGCGAGCGTTGGCCGCGCGTGGCTACGAGCTTGCGCCGGAGCGCTTGCGTGTCAGCCGCGAAGCGCACGTGATCCTCCCCTACCACAAGGCAATCGATCAGGCTCGCGAACGGCTGCGTGGCAAGGGCAAGATCGGCACCACCGGACGAGGTATCGGCCCGGCCCACGAAGACAAGGTGGCACGCACGGGACTGCGTATGGTCGACCTGTGCGACGAGTCGGCGTTCCGAAGTCGCTTGGAGCAGAGTTTTCGCGAGAAGAACGCCTATCTCAAAGACGTCCTTGATGATCGCGTGCTCGATCACGGTGCGCTCGTGGACGAGCTGTTGGAGTGCGGCAAGGTGTTGGCTCCGTACGTGACCGATACCTCGTCGCTTCTCCACGAAGCCTTGGTCGCGGGCAAGAGGGTCGTTTTCGAAGGTGCGCAGGGTGCCATGCTCGATGTCGACCACGGAACCTATCCTTATGTAACTTCGTCGAACACCGGGGTCGGCGCCGCTGCTGTGGGTGCAGGCGTAGCACCACGTCTGCTCAACACGGTGATAGGCATTTCCAAAGCCTACACGACCCGAGTGGGGAGCGGCCCGTTTCCGACCGAGCTCAACGATAGCTGGGGAGAACGTCTGCGGCGTGACGGCGGGGAATTCGGAGCGACGACGGGTCGTCCGCGACGCTGCGGATGGTTCGATGCCGCTGTAGTTCGCAAAGGGGTGCGCCTGAACGGAGTCGACTACCTGGCGCTTACCAAGCTCGATGTGCTCACCGGTATCGATCCGATTCCGGTGTGCACGGGATATCGTCGCGACGGAGCATCCGTCGATGGTCTGCCTGCTTCCGCGAGCGAACTCGAGACGGTCGAACCTGTCTTCGAGCATTGCCCGGGGTGGCGCGAAGACCTCTCGACGATGCGGACCGCCGGTGAGCTGCCGGCGGCGGCGCGGGCGTATATCGACAAAGTGGAATCGGTGACCGGCGTGCCGGTCGCGATCGTTTCGGTGGGGCCCGGTCGCGACCAGACGATTTTCCTGCGGAGTTTCGACTGACCGCCGTCGATTTCCGTGAGAGCCGAGGTTATTCGGCCGCCGGAATCCCTCCCTTGCGGTTGTCGGAGACGGCCCTGACCATCCTTTGGTCCCCTTTATGAATGACCTCGACGGCCTGTACGGCGCCGATCGAGTTGAATTCACGGATCGTATGCCCCCGCCTCTGCAAACTCCGCCTCACGGACACAGGAAGCGCCTTCTCGACGCCGAGCATCTCCGGCATCCATTGGTGATGGATTCTCGGAGCTTGCACGGCTGCGCCGACGTCGAGGTCGAAGATCAGGACGTTCAAGGCCGTCTGTAGAGTCGAGCTGATGATCATGGGGCCGCCGGATGCGCCTACGGCGAGTCGCAGCCCGTCCGCAGCGATCACCAAGGTGGGTGACATGCTCGACAGGGGGCGTTTGAGGGGGGCCACGGAGTTGGCTTCGTTGCCGATCAGTCCGAACGCGTTGGGGACTCCAGGCTGAATGCTGAAATCGTCCATCGTGTTGTTGAGGATGATCCCCCGCCCCGGAACTACCACCAGACTTCCGAACGACGTGTTGATGCTGGTGGTCAGCGCTGCACCGTTTCCGAAGCGGTCGACGACGGAAATATGCGTCGTTCCCGAATCACTCGCTGTCGCTACAGAGCCGTAACTCGACGAAGGCAACGTTCGCACGGCGCTCAGTCGTCGGCGAATCGCGGCCGCATGCTCAGGGGATAAAAGCCGTTTCAACGGCACCGTTACGGAGTCGGGGTCACCGTAATAGCGAGCTCGATCGGCAAACGCGGCCTTGAACGATTCAGCCAGCAGGTGCAGGTAGGTAGGGGAGTTTCGGCCCAACTGTCGGAGCGGGTAGGGCGAGAGAATCGAGAGAGCTTCGCCCATGGTACCACCGCCCGAACTCGGCGGAGGTACCGACACCAGTTGCCAGCGGCGGAACGGCACGATGAGCGGCGGCCTTTCGAGGGCGCGGTAGCTATGAAGATCGTCGCCTGTCAGGGCACCCCCCTCGGCGTTGGCGGCGGCGACGATATCGGCCGCCAAGCCACCCTGGTAGAACGCTTCGCCGCCCTGTTGGGCCAGCAGGCGCAACGTTGCGGCAAGATCTTTTCGATACAGAGTCTCGCCGACGGCGATCGGAGTGCCGTCGGCGTGGAGGAATGTCTTAGCCAGTTCGGGACGGTCGGCGAAAGCGGGCGCCTTGCGAGCGATCTGCGACGCGAGGTGTTGCTCGACTGTGAATCCTTCTTGCGCCAAACGGATGGCGGGCGCCGCAACCTGGGCAAACGACTTGGTTCCGAAACGCTCCAGCGCCAGGGCGAAGCCGGCGGCTTCCCCCGGAACCCCGACGGCTTTGCCTCCGACTTTGCTCGCTTGGGTGTCGGGCTTGCCCTTGCGGATGAAGAAGTCTCGAGTAGCGGCCTCCGGCGCGCGCTCGCGAAAATCGATCACATGGGTTCTTCCTTCGGCGGCCGTATAGACGACGAGGAATCCGCCACCGCCGAGTCCCGATGAGGAAGGATTGACCACTCCGGTGGCCAGAGCCGCGGCGATTGCCGCGTCGACGGCGGTACCTCCGGAGCGCAGGATTTCGACTCCGGCTCGCGAAGCCAGGCGATGCTCAGCGGCGACGGCACCCAGTTTCCCGGTCGCCGTGGTCGCTAGGGCGGGGGTTGCCGAAACAGAAGCTGCGAGCACGGCAAAGAGCAACCGCAAACCACTTCGGCAAGCCTCGAGCATGGCCGCGTTCTAAGCGGGCACCGGCGGATTTGCAACATTTGCAAGATGGCAACGGCGAGTCTAGACCTGCCGACCATGAGGTCGGCGGCGGCGGAAAAAGAGTTCTATCTTCGGTCGTTTCGTCACCGCGGTATCGTGGTCAGTTTCCGCGATGCCGACGCCGTCGATCGTTGCGCCTCGGTCGTCAAAGAACTCGTCGATAATTCGGCGATGGTCTTACAGGTCTCCCCGGTTTTTCGCAACGGAAACTTGTGCCACCCCTTGGGTTTTGCCGGAGTCTCGAGTGATGACGGCTCGTTGGTCGAGCTCGGTTCCGAGCTTCTTGAACGGGGTTGTGCGCGGGTACGGCGCCCTCGAGCGCTTTCGCGCGCCCGAGCGCTTGCCTTCAACCGCGCTCTTTGCGAGCGGCTGCGGATCGACAAGCTGGTGATTTGCGATCCGCGGGGCGGGCTACGCACACCCGCTGGGCGTCGTTCTTTTGTGAGCGTCAGGGCATTGAAGGCCATCATCGCCCGTGACAGCGGGACCGGCGCATGGTCACACGAGGAATTGCGACAATTGGTTGATACAGTCGCCGACGGCGGAGTTGCTGTAAATCTGACGACGCCCGACGGGCTGGAGAGGGAACTGTTTTGCTACGAAGGTTCAGGAACGCTTGTGACCCGAGGCGAGTATTGCCGTGTACGCGCTCTCGGCCTCGAAGAGTTCGGAGACGCGCGGGCTCTTTTGCGCCGAGGTGAACGCGAGGGGTTCTTGCTCCGTCGAACCCAAGACGAGCGTACGCGGTTGCTGTTGACCGGCTACGGTGCATGGTTCGAAAACGTGGGACTTGCCGGCGTGGCTTCGCTTGTGTCGGGCTGCTATAGGCGTCGCCGGCTGGCCGAGATATGTGGGCTGTATACAGTTACCCGATTCAAGGGGGAGGGGGTCGGCCCCAAGATCGTCGATCACCTGCTGGCGGTGGCTCGAAACCGCGGCATGCGCGCCTTGTTCGCGTGTACGTCGAACGCTCGAGCGGCCGCGTTTTTTCGACGCAGCGGATTTCGCGAGGTGGCGCGGTCCAAGGTCCCGGAGGCTAAGTGGCGGGAGGGAAAGCGAACGCGGACTCCAAGGGTGTTTTGGTACGATCTTTAGCCGAAGCCGGCTCGCGGCGGGCCGCCGCTCGTGGTGGGCCGCGGCCGTAGGCCAAGGAGGTAGGACGTGGCTACATACATGAGAGTTCTCGGTGTTGTGTTGATCGTCGTGGGTGTGGTCGGTAGCGCGTATTGTTGGAAAGGCGCAGTGCATGACGAGGCCTATTTCCGGGCCGTGCGCGCGCTGGCGAAATACCCGGGAAATATTTTGTATACGACCGACCTGCGCGTCGCTGAGCCGCGCCACATGTTGCTGCTGGCGGGCGCCTATTCCTCGGCGATGCTCGGCCTCGTTCTCGGGAGCCTCAGCTTGGGCATCGGGTCTCTGCTTGCCCACCGCTCGTCGGCTTTGCGCTAAGTATATAGAATTACGGTGTTTTGTCGCCTGGGCGCGGGGCTTGACAAAGTA
>Ga0114931_10010022_pt1 | contig 11313 bp, 10 predicted proteins | sample 2SBtaG_FD_89579 | JGI IMG/M metagenome (GOLD analysis project Ga0114931, IMG submission 89579) | Deep subsurface microbial communities from Kolumbo volcano to uncover new lineages of life (NeLLi) - 2SBTROV14_V59a metaG | ecosystem: Environmental > Aquatic > Marine > Volcanic | place: Kolumbo...
CGATGGCTGTTGCAAAATCCAACTTCACGCCGCCGACATTTTGAACCCATGAAAGCTTTCATCCATTTTGAAGATATGAACTGGATTGCGCTGATCCCGGAGATCATTATTCTTCTTACGGCGTTATCCATTTTACTGTTGGGATTGAGCAAAACGTTCGACTCCAACGGGTTTTTATCCAAGGCGGCATTGATTGGCGTTGTCACGGCGCTGCCGGTGTCGGTTTACTTGTGGAGCATCGTCCCGCATGCGGGCATGGGCGCCGACCCCGGAATTTTCAGCCAGTCGTTGATCAACGACCGTTTTTCGCAAAGTTTCAATATTATTTTCCTGATCATGGCGCTGTTTCCCATAGTGGGCGCCATCCGCTATCCCAAACCCGACCATGAGAACAAGCCGGAATATTTTGCCCTGGTTCTGATGGCGGTGGCGGGAATGATGTTCCTCGCCAAGGCGGGAAACATGATCACCGCGTTCGTCGCCCTGGAACTGTTCTCTTTTGCGCTTTACATTTTATGCGGCTTTTCCGCCAAGCACGGCACGGGGCTGGAAGGACCAGGCGACGGCGTCCCGCTGGACTGGGAATGCCGGGCATCCCAGGAGTCCACCGTAAAATATCTTTTGACCGGCGCTTTTGCCTCCGCAATATTGGTTTACGGGATGGCGCTCATTTACGCGGGAACCGGGACGACCGAAATCCGCCTGCTCGGCGAATTGATGCGGGAAAACTCATACAGCAGCAACATTTTAGTATATATCGGCATGGCGCTGCTGTTTGCCGGCCTCGCCTTTAAAGTTTCCCTGGTGCCCTTTCATTCCTGGACCCCGGACGTCTACCACGGCGCGCCCACCTCAATCACGGGTTTCATGTCGGTGGCCACCAAGGCCGCGGCGTTCGCTTTCATGGCGCGGGTGTTTTTCATCTCTTTGCCGGAGATTCACGCCATCTGGATGCCTTTCCTTTTCGGCATCTCGGTCATCACCATGCTCGTGGGCAATACCGCGGCGATCTTTCAAGATAACATGAAGCGTATGCTGGCTTATTCCGGAGTGGCGCACGCCGGATATTTTTTAATCGGCATCGTCACCAACACGCAGGAGGGCGTGGCCGGCATCCTGTTTTACCTGGGCGCTTACCTGTTCATGAACATCGGCGCATTCGCCGTCGTCTACATCATGGAAGGCGAAGGCGAGGCGGCAAACTCCATTTACCGCTTCAAGGGGCTGGCCAAACGCAAACCCTTTCTCGCCGCCACCATGAGTTTGTTCATGATATCCCTGGCCGGGTTTCCTCCCACCGCCGGCTTTTTCGGAAAGCTTTACCTTTTTGTTTCCGCCATTAAACAGGGGTACGTCCTCATCACGATATTAGCGGTCATCGCCAGCATGATCGCCGTTTACTTTTACCTGCGCGTTATCGTGATGATGTATTTCCACGACGAAGAGGGAGCAGAAACCATCAGCGTCAACGGCGGCATGGGGGCGCTGGTCGCCGTGAGTTCCCTCGCAGTCATTCTCATCGGGTTTTTCCCTTCCACGCTCATGCAAATGGCGCTCGACTCCATTCCCTTTTAGCAAACCCTGTAAGAATCCCGGAATGAAGAAAACACTGGCCTCGGCCCTCCTCATTTTGGCCTGTCTTGCCGCCTGCGATGCCAAACCCAAGTCCAGCGAAGAGCAAATCAAGAAACTGCAAGAACTGACCCAAAAAAGCGAGGACCAGTACCTCGCCCACTACAACCTGGGGGTCATTTACATGGAACAGGGGGACTATAAGAAGGCCATAAGCCATTTCGCCAAGGCGACCCGGATCAACAGAAAGCTGACTTTCGCTCACTACAAGCGCGGTCTCGCCTTGTATCACCTGAAGCGTTACGACGAAGCGGAAGAGGTTTTGCAAACGGCCTTGACCCTGCGCCCCGAGGACCCCAATTTCATTTCCAGCCTGGGCGCGGTTTATCTCGCTTTGGACAATCCCAAGCGGGCAATGCAAAGATTTCGTCAAGCCCTGCAAAAAGACCCGGATCACCTGGAAGCACAAAACGGCCTGGCGCTGGCTTACCGGCAACTGGGGCAAACGGCAACCGCCATCGAACAATGGCAAGGAATTATCGCAGCCCATCCGGATTTTTCCGAAGCCCATAACAACCTGGGCGTGACTTACGAAAAGCTGGGCCGCCCCGACGAGGCGATACAGGAATACCGCGCCGCCTTGAAAGCCCGGCCCCAATATGGAAAAGCCCATTACAACCTGGGCGTGGCGCTGGCAAAATCCGGGCAATATGAAGAAGCTCTGGCGGAACTGAAGCAAGCCGCCGCCATTAACAAAGATGACGCCAAGTCACACGCCGCCCTCGGCTGGGTTTATGAAAAAATGCAACAAGACGGCAACGCAATACGCGCCTTGAAAAAAAGCCTGAGTTTGCAGCGTGGCAATTCCGAGGTTTACCAGGCTCTCGGCACAATCTACGCAGCACAGGGCAAAACCGCCGCAGCCATCGATACCCTCAAAAAAGCCAAGGAGTTCAACCCCCGAAACGCCAGGGCATTTTACAGCCTGAGCCTTCTTTACGACGGCAACGCCGAGGCGAGGAACGCGGTTTCCAACATGATTCTGGCGGAAAAAATCTTTAAGGAAGAAGGCAACGCGGCAATGGCCGCCCAAGCCGGCGCACACTTGAAGACATTGTTCTCAAAATACCGTTTAAAACCGGAAAATTTTAAGGGGTTTTATCTGCCCAGTTCTGCCGGGGAACTGAAAGCCGCCCGGGAAGCCAAAAAAGCCCGCGATCACTTGCAATGATTCCCCGTGAGCCTATGATGGCGGCACAACATCGCGGAGGTTTGCCGTGAAAATCATTTCAGCCGAATTCATCATCAGCGCCGTATCCGCCAAACAGTATCCGCCCGGCGCCCTGCCGGAATTCGCTTTTGTCGGCCGGTCCAATGTGGGCAAATCCTCCCTGATCAACTCCCTGGTGCATCGCAAAAAACTGGTTAAAACCAGTTCCACTCCGGGCAAAACACAGATGATCAACTTTTTTCGCATCAACGATCTGTTGATGTTTGCCGACCTTCCCGGCTACGGCTACGCCAGGGTTCCGGCGGCCGTCAAACGGCAATGGAAACAGCGGGTCGAGCACTACCTGCTGAACCGCGAAACCCTCGCTGCCGTCATTTTCATCATCGACATCAGGCGCGGGTTCACCAACTTGGACCTCGACTTAAAAGACTGGCTCGAGGCGAGCGGCATCGACTATATCCTGGCAGTGACAAAATCGGACAAACTGTCGCAAAGCGAAAGGAATAAACAATTAAAAAAAATTGCCGAGGCTCTGCCGCCGGAGGTTGCCCCGCAGGTCACACCCTATTCGAGCAAAACCCACAGGGGAAGAAAAGAACTCTGGCGGCGGATTACGGAGCGCCTCCGGCGGGCCGCCGCCACGCCCGAACCGGGCTGAACAAGACCGCGCAAACGGCCGCCCAAAGTCCGAAGAAAATCCGGCAAAGCGCAGCGGCGCCCGCGGTGCTTCATCCCCAGAGTTCGGCGGAGACCTCCAAGCGTTCCACTTTCTTACCTTGCACGATGTGCTGTTCAAGGATTTCCTCGACGTCTTCCGGCTTCACCTTGTTGTACCAGACGCCGTCGGGATAAACGATCACCACAGGCCCCATGGAGCAAGGCCCCAAACAGGATGTGGAAGAGATGATGGCTTTTTCAAACAGCATTTTCGACTCGATGCCCATGGAGAATTTCTCCAACAGGGTTTGCGCGCCGTTCTCCCCACAGGACCCCCTGGGATGCCCCGGAGGACGCTGATTGGTGCAAACAAGAATATGATAAGATGGTTTTGGCATAGTTTCTCCTTCGACAAATTTAACGCTACTTGGGAAGTTTAGATGAAGGCGAAAACAAATAGGTTCATTGTTTTCTGTTTTTCAAACTAGAGAAGAACAAAAATTGACGAGAGATTCTACCACAGAAAAACCGGCAAAATTCCCCGGCCTGCCGGAAAATTATTGGCGGGAGAAGCTGGAGTCGATTTTTCAACAGCCGGTTGCGGATTTAAAAATCACGCCTCTTGCAGGCGATGCGTCGACACGCAGATATTTTCGTTTGACGTTCCGGGGAACACAGAAAAAGCTTGCCGTCATCCTCATGTGGCTGGAAAAACCGGAACACGAAAAAGAATCCGATTTTACGCGGCTGGCAAAATTCCTGCGCGGTCTGGACCTGCCGGCGCCGGAGGTGTTCCACCACGACAGCGAAAACGGACTGCTGTTTCTGGAGGATTTCGGCGATACTCTCTTTCTGGATTTTGTCGGCCCGGATCAAAGTCCGGGTACCCGGAAAACCTGGTACCGGCGGGCCGTGACCCTTCTCGCCGAGATGCAGGTCCGCGCCACCCGGCACATCGGCCCCGATTGCCCGGCGTTCCATTTGCGGTTCGACGTCGAAAAATTGATGTGGGAATTCGATTTCATGCTGACGCATTACGTCGAGGGCCTGAAAAAGCGCTCCCTGTCGCCGCGGGACTTGGCGGAAATCCGTGCAGCGTTCCAGCCTGTGTGTGAAACCCTTGCCGCGCAAAGCCTCTGTTTCACCCACCGGGATTTCCATAGCCGAAACCTGATGGTGCAAAACGACCGGATTAAAATCCTCGATTTTCAGGATGCGCGGATGGGGCCGTGCCAGTACGACCTGGTTTCCCTGCTGAAAGATTCATATGTCCACGTGGACGACGAACTGGTTCGGGAAATGACGGAATGGTTTATTCAACTCAAGGAAAACGCCGAAGGCCGGAAAACAGACCGCCAAAATTTTCTTCACATCTTCGATCTGATGGCCATTCAAAGAAATTTGAAGGCCGTCGGCACTTTTGCGTTTCAAAAAATGCAGCATGGAACCGGACGTTATCTCACCTATATTCCCAACACACTCGGTTACGTGCGGCAGGCCCTGGGCCGCCATTCGGAGCTTGCACCCTTTCGGGATACTCTGGCAAAATATATACCTGAAGTGAACCTCGCGCCTTAACGAGACAACCGCCGGCCCATGAGATTATTGAAGCGTTACGTTCTAAAAAAATTCATCCGGGTTTATTTGCTGACGGCAGGCGCCATGATCGGCGTTTTTTTGATCGTGGACTTTTTCGAACAGGTGGATGAGTTTCTGGTCAGGAACTCACCGTGGACGGACCTGGCGGCCTTCTATTTGTACAAAATTCCTTTCATCACCTTTTTTGTCGCTCCGCAGGCGGTTCTTCTGGCGACGGTGATCACCATGGCTTCGTTCGCCCGGAACAACGAGTTCACGGCCATGAAGGCCTGCGGCATCGGCGTTACCGGAATCACCATGCCGATCATCGCCGCGTCGGTATCCATAGCCCTGATCGTCATCGGCATCAACGAATACGTCGCCCCGAAAACGAACAAGGAAATGAATTATATTTTCTTCGTAAAAGTTCGGGGAAAACAGCCCGTCGGCGCGGTTCAAAGAGACAAAATCTGGTACCGGTCGGCCAACCACTGGATTTGGAATATCCAGTATTACGACCCGGGCCGCTCCCTGATGAAAAAAGTCAGCATTTTTGTTCCGGATAACGGCCCTTTCATCAAGCAGCGCATCGACGCCGCCGCCGTGCTGTGGAACGGCAAGGAATGGGAATTCCTCGATGGCTTTGTCCGCCGGTTCGACACAAATGGCGTCGTGCAAACGAAATATTTCGACAAACAAACCTTCCCGGTTCCGGAAACCCCGGCGGATTTCAACAAAACCCATAAACAACCGGAAGAGATGTCGCTGACGGAGATGTATCGGAACATCCTCGAACTGGCCTCGCAGGGCAAGGACACCGCCCGCCAATGGGTCGATCTGCACCATAAGATTTCCTATCCCTTCGTCAGCGTGGTGATGGCGCTGATCGGCATTCCCCTCTCCATACGGACCAGCCGGACCGGCGGCCTGCTGTTCTGCGTCAGCATCAGCCTGGCGCTGGGTTTTGCGTTTTCCTTTCTTTACGCCATGGGCATTTCCCTGGGCCACGGGGGGACGTTCAGCCCCTTGCTGGCCAGTTGGGGAACCAACTGTATTTTCGCGTTTGCGGGATTTTATTTGCTTTTAACCTTGGACAGCGACCGGATGCTCCCCATCTAGCCCGATGAAAAAAATCGCTGCCATAGACATCGGCACCAACACCGCGCGCATGACCATACTGGAACTGGAACCGGCCCCGCGGGAAGTCGCGTCGGGCCGGGCCATTACCCGGTTGGGCGAAAGTATCGGCTCCGGCGGGCGCCGGCTGCTCGATCATCGAATCGAAAAAACCATCGATGCCCTGCGCGGGTTTCTCAATACCTGCAAACGCCACGGCGCAATGCCCGTCCACGCCGTGGCGACAAGCGCCGTGCGCGAGGCGGCCAACCGGGAAGAGTTCCTCCGGCGGGTCAAGGAAAAAACAAACCTGGATGTCCAGGTGATCCCATGGGAAGAGGAAGCCCGCTTGACGCTGGAGGGTGTATTGTGGAAGATATCCGGCGACGGCAAAACCGTATTGACTTTCGACATCGGCGGCGGCAGCACGGAATATATTCTCTCCCGGGGCAAACACATCCTGAAGGCCGCCGGCACCTCCCTGGGCGTTGTCCGCCTGACGGAACAGTTCATCTCCCGCCACCCGATTGATCCGGCGGAATACCAGGCTCTGGAAACCCATCTGCGGAATGATCTGGCCGGTGTGCGAAGCCAACTTCCGGACGACACAGTCGATTTGCTGATCGGCACGGCGGGCACCGTCACCACCCTGGCGGCGCTGGATAGAAACATTTATCCTTACGATCCGTTAAAGGTGCATGGCGCCACCCTGCAAAAAGAAAACATCCGCAAGATTTTCGAAGATTTAAAAAACCGGTCACTGGAAGAGCGGCTGCAACTCAAAGCCCTGGAGCGCGGCCGGGAGGACCTCATTATCGCCGGCACCGCCATTGTCCTGCAAACCATGGAGGCGTTCGCCTGCAACGAACTCACCGTCAGCGAATACGGCCTGCGCGAAGGCATCATTTTGAAACATTTGGCGGCATAAAAAGAATGCGGAAACCGGCTTGCGCGATTTTTTCATTGAGAAATGAATTGAGTTTGATATAACTTACAGACCTGACTGAGGAAGTATTTTTCGATCCGGAAACCATGAGCAACAAAAAACTGACACAAAAAAACTTCGTGCCTCTCAAGAAACCCAGGCCGGGCGCCGGACTGCCCATGAAGGGCCGGGATATCATCGTTAAGAGCCTGGAACGGGAAGGCATAGAGGTCATCTTCGGGTATCCGGGCGGCACGTCGATGGAAATCCATCAAGCGCTGACTCTCACCAAAAAGATCCGCATGGTTCTGCCCCGCCATGAACAAGGCGGCGCCTTCGCCGCCGGCGGATACGCCCGCGCGTCGGGAAAGGTCGGGGTTTGCCTGGCGACCTCCGGTCCCGGCGCCACCAACCTGCTGACGGGGATCATGGATGCCAAAATGGATTCCATTCCCATCATCGCCATTACCGGCCAGGTTCCGACATCGGTCCTGGGGAGCGACGCCTTCCAGGAAACGGACATCGTCGGTTCGACCTTTCCCATGGTAAAGCACAGCTACCTGATTCAGGATATCAACGACATCCCTCAAGTCATTCACGAAGCTGTGTACATAGCCAAGACGGGGAGGCCGGGTCCGGTTGTCATCGATATCCCCAAAAACATCCAGCAGCAGGAAACCGTGCCGGCCTTTGATGTCAAATTTGACGTGCCGGGTTACAAACCCAACCTGAAGCCGTCACCGTTCCAAATCAAAAAAGCCGCACATATGATCATGGAGTCCAAGCGGCCCATCATTTATGCGGGTGGCGGAATTGTTTCCGCCGAGGCTTCCGAGGAACTGAGAAAATTCGTTAAAAAAACCGGCATCCCGATCACCAATACGGTCATGGGCCTGGGCACCTATCCCATGGACGATCCCCTCTCCCTGCACATGCTTGGAATGCACGGCGCGGTTTATGCCAATATCGCCATCAACCAGGCCGACCTGGTGATTGCCCTGGGCGTTCGCTTCGATGACCGGGTGACGGGAAAATTATCGGAATTTTGCCCAAACGCCCAATTCATTCATGTGGATGTTGACGCCAGCGAGATTCACAAGAACATCGCCGTAGACATCCCCATCCAGGGCGACGTCAAACTGGCTTTGCATAAAATGAACGACCTGGTTAAGCCGAAGAAGGACTTGCAACCCTGGATCAAGCAAATCGAGGCGTGGAAAAAAGAGTTTCCCCTTCAATACACACAGCACAAGAAGCATATCGTTCCCCAACACGTCATTTGCGAAGTACAGCGATTGATGAATGAGGACGCCATCATATCGGTCGGAGTCGGCCAGCATCAAATGTGGGCGGAGCAATTTTTGCGGTTTAAGAAACCGCGCCACTGGCTCAGCTCCTCGGGGCTGGGCGCCATGGGTTTTGGCCTGCCCGCCGCGATGGGCGCGCAGGTCGCCTTCCCCAAGCGGCAAGTGATCAATATCGAGGGAGACGGCAGTTTCCTGATGAACATCCAGGAACTGCAAACCTTGAAGATCGAAAATATCCCGGTAAAAAATATCGTCCTCAACAACGCCCACCTCGGTATGGTGGCTCAATGGGAAGACCGGTTTTATAAATCCCTTCGCGGCCACACTTACATCGGCGATGCCAATTTTGCCGAAATCGCCCATGCCTTCGGCATCAAAGCGGAGAGCATCAGCGACCCCAAAGAGGTTGCACCGGCGCTGAAACGCATGTTGAAACACAAGGGGTCCTTTGTCCTGGACGTCAAATATCCTTACGACGACCGGAGCCGTGGACACGTGATGCCCATGATTCCGTCCAACCACACTTATCTGGACACCCTGCTGGACGAAAAAAATTCCCTGCGCGAATATTGGAAGAAAAAAGGGATGCTTTAGGCTGGCCGCTAAACGGCGGCGCCTTCACGGGAAAAACAAGGTGTCTCTCCGGCAAGCGGGGAAAACAAAAATCTCATACCTAATAAACCCGGATTTGCGGTTGCGAATCGCCGGGCTTTTTGCTTTTGGAGCGGAACTCCCAGTAAGCTCGGCGGATATTTTCGTCCAACCGGTCCTGTCTGGCCCAATCCCCATATTTGGCCCGGATAAGGGGACGCACCGCATCCTGGGTTTCTTTCAAGGTTTTACCCATTTTCAACTGTTTCAACACCTGTCTTTTAAGCGCCCGCAAGTACTGCCGCATTAAAATCACCACGGGTTTTTCGGACACCTCCCCATGGCCGGGAATAACGATTTCCACGCTCAATTTCTCAATCGCAAAGAGGACTTGAATCCAGTCTTCGATAAAAGCGTATTCCATGGAGGGAATTTCCCTGTTGACGACGATATCTCCCGCGATGATCGCTCTAAACATAGGCAGGTATATGACCGTGTCGCCAAGGGTGCCGCCGCGCCCGAAATGTTTCAAATCCAGGTAATAATCGCCTAAAACCAGTTTCAAGTTTTTTTCGTAAACCAGGTTGGGAACGGTAAGGGTCACTCGGTTCGTCCCGGGGTTGCCCGCCGTTTTATATCGGTACAGCAGGTTCTCTCCGCCTTTTCCTAAGAGAAATTCCCTGACTTTTTGATGAGCGATGATAGGGCTGATTTTCCTGAACACCTGATTGCCGAAAATATGATCGCCCTTAAAGGACGTGTTGATCGTAAACCGAATGGGCAGCTGCGTGCGCTTGCGTATTTCCGCCAACACGTTTTCCGCCGCCGCCGGGGAATTCCGGGTATCGATGACAATGACACCTTCGGAAGTAATGATGAAGGTGCTGTTTGCCCCTTGCCCGTCGCCGCCGGTCACCGTATAAATATTCGGAAAGACCTGAACCGTTTTGGACTCACCGGCAAAAGCCGGCGCCAAACCCAGTATAAAAGAAAGGAAGATGACTACCCCAAGAACGGTCCGTTTTTTTGAAACCATTTTTTCCTCTGGCGCTTCAGGTTGAACATGCGGGAATGAGGGGGAATGCTATCATTTTCCGCAAATCCTGGCAAGTTCCTTCGCCGGGCCGCCACTCTCAAGGGCCAACCCGGCTCTTTACGCCATAAGGCCGGCGGTGGGAGGGGAATTAATTTCCCTATCGCACGGCTTCGGGTTTATAATAAGCTCCCTATGGAAAACGCAACCCAAGACAAGCATGACTTCATGTTGTACCTGCTGGAGAAAGGCGACGCTATGGTTTGCCTGGACGCCCGCCGGCCCGAGGTGAAAGTACCCGCAACCCACAGGGAGAATCCGGCAATGAGCCTGATCTTCAATTTGAATTTTCGCCGGCCCATAGAAGTCAAACTGCAGGGAATTTTCGCAACCTTAACCTTTCAAGGCCGGCCCTGCAAATGTATCATTCCATTCGAAGCGGTTTGGGCCATCTTCAGTCCGTCTTTTCAGGAGGGGCAAGTCTGGGAGGAAAGCCTGCCCAAGGACGTGGACGTGACCCAGCAGATGGCCAAAAATTCCCCGCCGAAAATAAAAAGAACGCCCTCGCCTCGAACCAGCGGCCCCGGCAAGTTCAGGCCTTTAAAAAAAGATCCCGAAAAATCCTCCGGCCGCAAAAAAGACCGGAGCCACTTGCGGGTAATCAAATAAAGACCCCGATAAGATTATAATTTCTTTTTACAATACCTTTCGGATGGTTTAGAATTTTTACCTGGGGAGGAAATCGGCGCCGCGAAAATATGGCGTACACAGCTTGAAGATCACTCCGGGAGTAAAAAGGTTTCTCTTTATACCCGTTAAAAACCGAATCATGGTGGGCGTAGCTCAGTTGGTAGAGTGCTGGATTGTGGCTCCAGTTGTCGCGGGTTCAAGTCCCGTCGCTCACCCCAAATTTTGCGCCCGTAGCTCAGCTGGATATAGTGCCGGACTTCGAATCCGAAGGTCGCAGGTTCGAATCCTGCCGGGCGTGCCAGCTAAGGCCAGAAAGGGGTCCGCGGAAGAAAACCGGCTTCTTCGCAAGTTTGCGGCTACCCAAACCGTCACGGAACAACCCGATCAAAAAAATAAAATAAGGAAAAAAATCATGCAATTCGTAAAAATCAAAACCATTTCTCCGTTCGTTTTTATGCTTTCCCTGATCGCTTTATCGGCAGGCTCCCCGGCCCTGGCGGAAGAAATCCAAGTCGCCCAGATGATGGGCGGCGGAAAAAAAATGGAAGGCAGCAAAGGTATGCAAATGGGAGGCGGCATGGGTAAGCGCATGGAGGGCAGCAAGGGCATGCGC
>Ga0114931_10010023_pt1 | contig 11313 bp, 7 predicted proteins | sample 2SBtaG_FD_89579 | JGI IMG/M metagenome (GOLD analysis project Ga0114931, IMG submission 89579) | Deep subsurface microbial communities from Kolumbo volcano to uncover new lineages of life (NeLLi) - 2SBTROV14_V59a metaG | ecosystem: Environmental > Aquatic > Marine > Volcanic | place: Kolumbo...
GAATGGGCCCACAGGGATTCGAACCCTGGACCTCTGGCTTATCAGACCAGCGCTCTAACCCGGCTGAGCTATGGGCCCTACTCTAAGTTTTTGAGTTTTACCTTTTTAAGCTTATATCTCTTGAACGGGCTCATATAAAATTAAGAACACCCAGACTCGCTAAAACCACCAAAATCTCCATTCCGGGCATGCTGATGCCCAAGAATTGTCCTAAAAACTCTGAGGCTACCACTTGTATGCCTATTGTTGCAGCGATAAAGAATGTGGCAATTTTTAAGCCCGCAGACCGATATTTTTTCCTAATAATGGGCTGGTAACCGATTTCAGAATATATCAAGGTGTTAAGTGCTGCTGCTTTTCCCCATGTCAAAAATGAAAACATGGTGAATATGCCAAGCAAAGAACCTGCTACTGCAATCTTTTTCCACATGCCCGTATTTAGTATACTCTTATTCTTACTTTTAGTGGGGTTGTTATCATACGCGAAGGCAAGTGCTGGCAAGCTGTCTGTAATGAGATTCATCCAAAGAATCTGGGCGGGATTAAAAATTACAACCCCAAAGAACATGCCAAGAGTTATGGCCACGATTTCTGCCGTATTCATACTCAAAAGATACTGAGTTGCTTTCCTTACGTTGAGGAATACGCTTCGGCCTTCGTGGATGGCTGAAATTATGGTGTCGAGGTTATCGTCTAAAAGCACCATGTCGGCAGCTTCTTTGGCGATATCAGTCCCACTACCTAAAGCTATTCCGATATCTGCTTTCTTCAGTGCAGGTGCGTCGTTTACCCCGTCCCCTGTCATACCGACTTTGAGTCCGTCTTTTTGGAAGGCCTGAACAATTTTTAGTTTGTCTTCAGGGGTCACGCGTGAAAACACCCCTGCGTCGTGGATGTTTTTCTTCTCGAATTCTCCTTTGTCAAGGTCTATTACTTTGCCCGTTATCCCAACCTGGCTTGCAATTGAGCGGGCTGTTTCAGGATGGTCTCCTGTAATCATGACGACGCGAAGCCCCATGCCCTTGGCAGTATCGATGATTTTTTCTATACCTTGTCTTGGTGGGTCATAGAGTCCGATTAAGCCATGGAGTTCAAACTCTTTCTCTTTTAGCCCGCTTGCAACAGCTATAACTTTTAGTCCTCTTTTTGCCATGTCTTTGATATCTTTTTCAAAATTTTTGGGTAGCTTTTTGCAGTAATCTTTTACAATTTCCGGGGCGCCCTTGATGTATATTCTCCCTTTTAGACTTGCCATGGCGTATTTCTTTTCGGAATCAAAAGGCTCAAAGCTCTCGGGTTTCTTTTTACCCGCCCACTGTCTTAGGGCTTCATCCATCGGGTCCTTTAGCTCTTGGCTTGTCAGGCTTGCTGCCACTTTTGAGGCTTCGATATCACCTCTGACTTCCTTGACCACAAGATTGTTCTTTGTTATGGTGCCCGTCTTATCAACGCATAAGATATCAATTGAGCCTAAGGCCTCTACTGCCGGAAGCTTCTTGACTATGGCCTTGTGGTCTGCCATTTTCTTAACGCCGATTGCTAAGCACATGGTTGAAAGTATGATTAGTCCTTCTGGAACCGCAGCCACTCCAAGACTTATACCAAGCTCAACCATCTGCAAAAGGTCATTGCCTTCAAAGATGCCTATGCCCGCGACTATTATAGAAATCAAAATCACGATTTTTCCCAGGAATGAACTCAAATCTTTTAGCTTCTCCTGAAAAGGCGTCTCCGTTCCACCCTCGCTCATCTTCGAGATTTTTCCTATTTTAGTATACATACCTGTGCTTATGATTTCAACGCTTGCTTTGCCCTTGACCACAAGAGTCCCTGCAAAAACTTCATCGGTTATGGTCTTTACTACGGGTACACTCTCTCCGGTCAGCATAGACTCATCAACGCTCAATTCCCCTGTGGCTAATTTGGCGTCTGCAGGAACTTTCTCCCCTGCCTCAAGGTGTACTATGTCCCCTGGCACGAGGAGCGAGGAATCAATTTCAATAATTTCACCACTCCTTACTACCCTGACAAAGGTCTTTAACCTCTCTTGTATACTTTGTATGGTCTTTTCAGCTTTGTATTCTTGGAAAAAACCAATGATGCCATTTAACATGACTATTGAGACAATCAACGCGGAGTCTAAGGTCTCGTCGATGGAGTAGCTTAAAATTGCCGCAAAAATCAATAGTATTACCAAGGCATCCTTAAACTGGTTTATAATCATTTTCAGAGTCTTGAACTTTTCGGTAGATTTCACTTCGTTTTTACCGTAGCGCTTAAGACGCTCTTTTGCTACTGTTGCGGTTAAGCCCTGCACTTTCAGCTTTCACCTGATGCTTTAAAAACTTTTTAAACTGATAATGCCTTAATTTCCCTATTGGGGCCATGGTCTAGTCGGTTATGACGTCGCCCTTACACGGCGAAGGTCCCCGGTTCGAACCCGGGTGGCCCCATCAAACTTTAACAAAGTTTGATCAAATGTCCCATCTTCGCTGTGCTCGATGGGACGAGCAAGTCCCGCGGAGCGGGACCTCATAGGAGGTATCGGAACCTTAGGTTCTGATGCTGGGATGGCCGAGTAGCTAGGCGGCAGACTGCAGATCTGCTATACACGGGTGCAAATCCCGTTCCCAGCTTTCAAGCTTTTTAGAAAAAACCTTGACCAAAAATCCTGTAAGGGTGAAATCTTAACAAAATTTATGGAGGCGCTCCCTCGCAAAACTATTTTTTTGCCATTATATTTACGTGTTTTAACACTTAACACCATTAATCTTAAATATTAACACTATTAATTTTCCAAGAATGATATCAGCCTTTGTGATAACGCTCCGGGAGACCCTTGAAGCAGCATTGATTATTGGATTGATTTTCGGATATCTCAAAAAAACCAAGCAGACTGAATTCTCAAAGTTCGTCTGGGCTGGAGTGGGTCTTGGGGTAATTAGCAGCCTGATTGGTGCTCTAGCCTTCAACTCTTTTTACGGGGGCTTTGAAGGCGCGGCTGAAGAATTATTTGACGGGGCTACCATGTTGCTTGGTGCGGCCCTCTTGACAACATTTCTAATCTGGCTGCACAAAAACCGCTCACTTACTCATATGCACTCAAAGGTCCATGAAAATTTCCTGAATGCCGGAGGGATAGGTCTTATGGTACTTGCCCTAATTTCAATACTCCGTGAGGGTATTGAGATTGTGCTCTTTCTGGCAGCCATGCAGTCTTATGACTTGTGGTCTGCTGCCCTGGGCATAATGACCGCCGCAGTCACAGGTTATCTAATCTTTGTCGAGGCTATACGGCTTAATGTCAAAAAATTCTTCATGGTGACAAATATATTTCTCGTGCTATTTGCCGCGGGGATGGTTGCCCACGGCATACACGAGCTCCAGGAAGCCGGAGCAATACCTATCTTTATTGAACATGTCTGGGACATAAATCCCACCCCTGTAGGGGACAATTACCACCCGCTGCATGAGGAGGGCCTTATAGGTGGCTTTTTGGCCGGGATATTCGGCTACAACGGCAACCCTTCCTTGCTTGAAGTAATGGGCTACTTTGCCTATCTCGGGGGTGCACTTCTGGTCTGGAAGGGAGAAAAACTCTTTCTGCAAAGGTTTTTAACCCACTAAAATTCATATTTTTATGGGAAAGAAAAAAAAGAAACGACACTAATTGGACTATTTATTTTGAATTTAACTCTTGTTTGTAAAATTTCTACACTGTAAATCGTCTGGTGCGCTTGGCGGCTCGAACTTGAAAAACCTACAACGCCATTCTCTACCCCAGAACCTGCATTTATTGCAAGTATTCATTCTTGCCATGCCTCCTCAAACAATTTATTCATTGTCCGAGCCACGTAAGAACTATTAACCCATACTCCTGCGTCAAAAGTTGGGTGCACTCCTTTAGGGTCCATAAACATCGCAATGGCCTCCTTACCGTCGCTGACAACTGACCTTGCTATGGGTCTATTAACTTGCCTGACTTCGGCGTACTTGCCAAGTTCTCCTGATTCAGTTCCATAGGGGACCAAAACCTGAACGGAAACTCCTCTACTCTTGGCTTCTTTTATGCCACCAATGTAAAATGAGTTGATTTCCTTGACGTCTCGGGGGGTAGCCATAATTTTTACCGACTGCTTTGAGCGGTTTACAATCGTTGCAAAATGTGAGAATACATTGTTTTTTTCTCTGACAAGACCAATCAATTCAGGTAGCTCCATTACCATCTCTCCTTTCTTGAAAATTTCGCCAAGCTCCTTTATGATTGCGGAACTCTTCAATCCCTCAAGGTCATCCTTGAAGCTTTCGCTACTCATCTCATAGTATCGCTTGAGGTTTTCAAGGCCTTGCTCAGGGGCCACTGACATATACTTTAAAGGCCTGCCTTCTGATTTAACGACGACCAAGCCTTTCTTACTTAAACTTTCTAAAATATCATAACTTCGAGACCTGGGTACTCCTGCGGCTTCAGCCAATTCCCCTGCGGTTGCTACACCGTGACTCAATAGGGCTAGCCAAATCTGCGTTTCATACAGATTAAGTCCAATAAAGTGCTTGACACGATCGACGACTTTTCTGGGAATTATCACTTCATCACCACACGATAATTACAACACTCCTTCATAGTATTTAAAAGTTGTCATGCTCTAGCTGAAAATATGAATTAATGGGCTTCTTTGCCATTTTTTATTGTATTTTGAAGGGATTTCTTCGTCAGGAGCCTTGGAAAACTCTTCGTCATGTATGAATTCACTTAAAGGAGCGCGGCTGTTTTCAGGAAACTCTTTAGGATATCCTATTGGTACCATGGCAAGCGGTACGACCTTCTTTGGAGTCTTGATTATTTTTTTAACCATCTCGCGGTCGAACATGAAAACTGCGCAGGTTCCAAGTCCGAGGCTTCTTGCGGCTACCTGCATGTTTTGCACTGCGGCAGAGATTTCCATTATTGCAAATTCCTGCGGTTCGCGTTTTAGGACAAATTCAATCCTTTCAAGATTTGAAGCAACTACTACTACTGCTGGGGCTTGAGCTATCCAGTCCTGGTCTGCAGCTCCTGCCAGTTTTATTTTGGTGGCTTTGTCTTTTACAATTATAAATTCCCAACTTTGCGCACCAAGAGCAGTTTGTGCCCACCTTGAACAGTCAAGGATTTCATAGAGGACCTTAAAAGATACTGGTTTATCCAAGTATTTCTTGACGCACTTTCTCTTTCTTATGGCTTCTCTTGCTTCCACAATAAATCTACCCCTAAGCGGAATATATGAGTATCGATGTGTTTTTAAGTTTCCTAAATTACTTTGTTTGTGGACTATTCCATCCTCTCAAAGGTTTATGAACAATTAGAATCAACTTCGTCGATGTTGGCCAAAAAAGACATACTAAAAAACCTCCTTTTATCTGCGCCAAAAGAATTACTAAAGCCTGTGGCGTATCTTGCAACGGGCCAAGTATTCCCGAGTTGGTCACATACTGAATTTAATATGGCAGATAAACTTGCCATGCAGGCGATATCAAGGGTGAGCGGCACCACAAAAAATGAAATTATGGAAGCCCTAAAAAAAGAAGGCGACCTTGGAAGTGCAGCTTCAATCCTTCTTGAATCAAGAAAGCAATCCACGCTTTTTTCTCAGAAACTAAAAACAAAAAAAGTGTATTCATCTTTTGAAAAGATTGCATCTTCAGATGGACAAGGGAGTGTTGAGAAGAAAATCTCAATACTCTCAGACTTAATCAGCAATGCCACACCCCTTGAAGCCAAGTACATAATAAGAACGGTTTTGGGTCAACTCCGAATTGGTGCGGGCTATGGTACTATTCGCGATGCCATTGCTCTGGCATTTAGTGTCAAGCCTGCCGTAGTTGAAAAGGCCATGGCGGTCTTAAACGACCTTGGTGAAGTGGCATATCTTGCAAGCCAAGGCGAAAAAAAGCTCCTTTCTACTAAATTAATTCCTGGCCGTCCCCTAAAAGTCATGCTTTATCCTAAGGCCGAGACAGTTGAGGATGCCCTTTTAAAAACGGGAAAAATAAGCCGTGCAGAATTCAAATACGACGGTTTTAGAACTCAAATACATAAAATTGGTGACAAAGTAACTATCTTTACACGAAGACTCGATGACGTTTCAAATCAATTCCCGGATGTCGTAAGTGCTATACTAAAGGGGGTCAAAGTGAATGAAGCTATCTTAGATAGTGAGACTGTAGGAGTGAATGAAAAGGGATTCATTCCTTTTCAAAAAATAAGCCAAAGAATAAAAAGAAAATATGACATAAAAAAGCTCGTAAGGGAAGTTCCTGTTAAAACACATCTTTTTGACATACTCTATATTGATGGGAAAAACTTGATTGACCTTCCACTAAAGTAGCGGCTTGAAATTCTAAAAAAATCCTTTAAGGAATCAAACGAACTGAAAATGGTTGATGCCATTGAAGGTGACAAAGAAAAAATTGAAAAATTTTATGAAGATGCTCTAACGCAAGGGGTTGAAGGACTCATGATAAAAAGCCTTGACTCACCCTACAAGCCAGGTCAACGTGTGGGATTTGGCTACAAATTAAAGCCGAAAGCAGAGACCATTGACGTTGTAGTAGTCGGTGCGGAATGGGGGGAAGGTAAACGTGCCAACTGGCTTAGCAGTTATATCCTTGCGGCAAGGAATGCAGACACAGGAGAGCTTGAGGGAGTGGGCAGAATGGCAACAGGCATGACTGAAAAAAATCTTGAAGAGCTCACCCTCGAACTAAAAAAACTCATAACTGAAGATGGTAAGATTGTGAAAGTGGAGCCGAAAATTATTATGGAAGTTGGCTATCAAGAAATACAAAAAAGCACCAAGTACAAAAGCGGCTTTGCTTTAAGGTTCCCTCGTTTGATAAGGGTGCGAGATGACAGAGGTGTTGAAGACATTGAAACTACTAGCCGCATAAAGTATCTTTTTGAAAATCAGTTTAAAAGGCCCGGTAGTCAATGAGACCTTGTTTATCAAAGACCATTAAGAAATCTCCGATATTAATTGAAAAATCCTTAATACATCCTGGGCAAAGGATGCCAAAAAATTTCACCCTTTGTCTCCCGTCGCTTTCCACATAAACGCCGTCTAAACCGACATTTTCGGCACATATATTAGTTATTTGAGCAAGGTCGCTTCGTTTATCTGCTTCGCTTATAATAAGGCAAGTTTTATTTGATTCACTCCAAAGACACCCCTTTTTGTTTTTCATGGCATTAAGTTGAGCCTTCTTGATTTCAGAACAGTGGTTGAGGTTAGGAAAAAAACAATACGATTTAGCAAGACCTTCTTTAACCATCTCAAGAGAAACTAATTCATCTTGGTAATACACATACCTCAAGAATCGCTTATACTTATCTTTATTTTCGATGTCCCTAAAAAAAGTTAACTTTGAACCCTTCAGTCTTTCTAAAAACTTGGTGGCGTTATCAGAGCATCTTTGGCCCTTTTCAGGGGCGTTAATTGAAAGAAGTCTTACTCTGCCAAAGTCTGCATCAAGGGTATCTCCATCGATTACTCTTGTCACACTTGAATTCACATGCGGGTATAAAAGTGTCAAAATCAAATACAGTAATTTTATCATTACCTCACTTCCATTCTGGTTGCAATCAAATTTAGTGAACCTTTCAGATTCTTAAGATTGGAAGGAGCTTTTGATTCATAATCCACAATTCCAAAGGCACCAAGTGTTTGTGGATTAAGTTCTGTAATAAAAGCCACATCTTGAGTTCCATCATATTCTATTCCTCCATCTTTTCTATCCCAAAGTAATCCAACATAAAATGGCGAACCATCAGTTGCATTAACGACAGGAACACCGTTTATTGGAATGCCATATACATCAAATGACGCGAAGTTATCTGCAGTTCCATTCCCGTCGGCGTCATATGTCTTTTCGACACTATCTGTGTAGTTTTCCGTTCCAAGAGCTAAGTCTAATTCACTTAAATCATTTGAACTATTAAGCGGCCACATATCAAAAAAGTCAACCCCTGAATCATAATCAACAATGAATACATTTCCACTTAGACTTTGTGGATTCCATAAATAAAAATCAAAACTTTCGTTTGGTGCAGCAAGCCCCAAACTACCACTGGCATTGCCATAAAAGTATGACCAAATAGGAATTGTAACGTTTGTATCGTTCCAATTATTTGAATAGTCACGGTCCAATACATTTTTTGCAGGCCACACACTAACGTTTATAATGTGGGTTCCTTGTGTGAAATTAACGACTTTACTCACTGTTTTATAGCCAACAGAGAAGTTTTCATTAATCAAACCATAATCATAATCAATTAAGTTATCGTCTGTTGAATTAAAGAAAACTACTGAGTTATTGGCAATGGTCGGTCCTAAATTACTGATATTTGCTGTTATGAGAACTGCTTCCCCTTCTTTTGGACTTGTATTATTTAATGTGATTTCTAAAACTTGTAAATTGGCGGTATAAGTCGTAAAATAACTAAATTCAGGGGTAAAATTCCACAAATTACCCCAGCTATCATTTACCCAAACTTGCCACCTCACCTGACAATTATAAGTATTATTCACTCTCTTTGAAACATTAATCCAAGTAGAAGTTCCAGATAAAGCGACCCATGAATCATTCACTAAATTTCCTGTACAGTTATCAAATGAGAAGATGTAGCCTGAAAGTGAATAATCATCTTGCCAATACACATCATGGCCAACTACTTCTCCAATAGTTGTATCGTTTGTTGAATTGAAAAACCATTTTGGAGGATTACTGTCTTCTTTTGAATTGTAATGAAATATAGGGGTTGAATTCCAATTATTTAATGTATCGTTGACATAAACGTTCCACTGTATTTTTGAGCCAATTGTGCTATTTATCACTTTAGTTACATTTGCCCAGCCTTTTTTACCGCTTAAAGCGACCCAAGAATCATTCACAAATTCCCTTTCAGAATCAATTTTTACCCAAAGTCCTTCATAACTTATTTTATCTTTAAGTGAATTTCCGTTGTAATCAAAATAAACCCCCTTTATTCTCAAATCTCTATTGGATTCATTAGTCCAAGAATTGAAATTTGGCATGCTAAGTGAAAAATTACCTGTGCTGGTGATGCTAAAATTCCCAACATCAACCCAATTAGTGCCATTGTAGAGCTCAAGCCACAAACCAGGATTATTATTTGTTCTGCTTACTGAACCAGAATTGTTGTAAACTGTGACATTAACCGTAACAGTTATGTTTTTTATCCACTCATAAAGTGAACCAGTTAACACATCAAGATATTTTTTAGCAGTCTTATTAGTTTCATTATCTGCATCTTTTGCATTAAGATATGGTAAAGTTACAAGTTCTGATCTTGTTTCATGCTGATCTTGATTTGCAGTAGTTCCATAATATTGGGTTTCTCGCCAATTATCTCCTGGATTACTTATATCATAAAAATAAGGTAGATTTTTATTTCTGGCAAAGGCTGTCCCTGTTCCGCTAGTTGATGATGAGTGAATAATCATAGTTCTACTCTTATTCACCGCCGGTGATATTGTATTATCTTTGTTATTTGTACCACTTGCAGAGGGGTCCCAATTATAGTTATCATAAACGGTTTTTGCACCTTCTAAATATTCTACTAAGTACCATCTTATTCTATTGGTATATGATGTTGAAGAATATCTTCCAAATCTTATGGTGTTACCATCTAATACTTCTCCATATACACTAACTTGCTGAAGACCATTGCTTGAGGCATCCCAAGTATGATAGAGCCAACTGCTTGAAGTGTTAAAACTACTTACACTAACTGATTGCGGGTTAGTCGATGAAAGAGTAGTTTCCCCTGTTTGTACTTTCACTCTACTTGTATTTGAAAATTCAACTACTTCAAAGCGACATGTATCTGATAATCCGGTTGCTGTGCTTGCTCTTTTTACTAAAACCATTGTTGAATTAAAAAGCTCAAAAGTTGCGTATCCGTCTTGAGTGTCTGCTGTTGTTGCACCTGAAGCAACCCTACAGCTTCCAAGAACTATTGAACGAGATGTATTTACAGGATTTATTGTAGCGTTATTTAGTGTTGTGCCTGCCAATAAAGTTACTACCCCTCTTTGAGTTGAAAATTCACTCTCATATGGTGATGTATAAGGCACATCAACTACAAACCAGCTTACGTATGCATTACTTGTGCTAGAAGACCTTTCAAGCAAAACATGGGTCGAGTTGAAAATATACACTGTTACCATCCAATTATCTGGGGTTGATGAAGGTCCTGCAGAATAAATTAGCATAAAAGCATTGCTTGTGTTTATTGTTCTTCCGATGGGTCTAAATACAGAAGTGCCTTGGGTGGTTAAAAAGTCAAATTTTTCACTCGATACCGTATGCCTTGCTTCAGCTTTAATATCTTCTGCGGTGAAATTAAATGAGTTTTCAAGATTTGGTGTGTTGTTTTTCATTGTAAGATTTGAACCGTTGTGGAAGGCAAAAACATATCCTGAAAGACCAGTATCGTCTTGTAATAGTACGCTGTGTTTTACTGCCCACCCTGCTAAAGTAGCATTTGTTGAGTTATCGCTCCATTTTGGGGCTGCGTTTTCAAGAGTTACATAGCTAAATATAGGTGTGTTATTCCAATTTCCTTTTTTGTCACTTGTAAAGACTTGCCACCTTATAGTGCATCCTATGGTGCTGTTACTGTGTTTTGTAACATTTATCCACCCAGACGTTCCTGAAATACTTACAGAAGTATCATTTACAAAAGTATTTGTACAGTTATCAAATGAAAAGATATAACTTTTTAGCCCCCCTGTGTCAGTCCAGTAAGTGCTGTGAGTAATATCTGCATTTGCTACAGTAGGAGTTGTTTGATTATTTTCCCACTTTGGTAAAACTGTATCATTGACATAAAAACACTGGTTATTCATATTGGGGTTTGTGTTTCCTGAAGTATCGTTTGCCCAAATATTCCAACAAATATATTCAGCACCACTTCCAGTTGTATCTATTGAAAAATTAGACCAGTCGGGTGTGGTTGAAAATTTATTATAGCTTTTTACAGTCCAAGTTCCTGTTTGATTTGTCCTGAATTTTGCAGTGTCTAAACTAACATCATCATCCCAAAAAGCATGAGTTAAAACCTGACTTCCCGCTTCCACTTCTCCATTTGAATCGTCGCCTTCAAGACTAAAGGTTGGAATTGTTACATCTTCAACATAAAAACAACTAGGATTCATTGTGGAATTTAAGTTTCCTGTGCTGTCGTTTGCAAAAATTTTCCAACATATGGTTTTATTTGGATAACCAGACGTATTTATTGAAAAGTCTGAA
>Ga0114931_10010024_pt1 | contig 11313 bp, 14 predicted proteins | sample 2SBtaG_FD_89579 | JGI IMG/M metagenome (GOLD analysis project Ga0114931, IMG submission 89579) | Deep subsurface microbial communities from Kolumbo volcano to uncover new lineages of life (NeLLi) - 2SBTROV14_V59a metaG | ecosystem: Environmental > Aquatic > Marine > Volcanic | place: Kolumbo...
CTGATAAATCAATAACCTGCATCCTTTTTGAAAAAGGTGCTGAAGAGATACTAAAAATTAAAGTTAACGGCTTAAGTTTAGTGGTTTTTTGCCTGTTCTTCTGGAAGAATGATATTTAATTCCAATGTTTCCTGTTGATCATCCTGCTCAAAATTAATGGAAATGGCATCATCATCAACCTGTACATATTTCTGGATAACTTTCAGCAATTCTTTTTGCAGCGCCGGCAGATAGGACGGTTGATTTCTTACGGCCCTTTCATGGGCCACTAAAATCTGTAGTCTTTCTTTTGCAACCGATGCCGAGCTTTGTTTGGTGCTTCTAAAATAATCCAGTAGACTCATGCTCTGCTCCTGAATAATTTTCCGAGGATGCCTTTTTTCTCCAAATCAACAAAACGAAGCGGCCGGTCTTCGCCTAAATAGCGGGCAACTAAGTCGGCATATGCCTGACCGGCATTACTCTTTTCGTCTAAGATGACGGGTACACCCGAGTTGGAGGCATTTAAGACGGATTTGGATTCCGGGATTACACCCAAAAGATGCAAGGAAAGAATTTCCTGAACGTCTTCAACGCTTAACATTTCACCGAGTTTTACCCGGTCTGGCGAATAACGCGATAGCAGCAGATATTCCCGGATTGGTTCCATGTTATGTTCGGCGCGGCGGGATTTGCTGGCGAGGATGCCCAGCATGCGATCAGAATCACGGACGGAAGAAACCTCGGGGTTGGTTACTACAAAGGCATCATCGGCATAATACATGGCCAGGTTGGCGCCTTTCTCGATACCCGCCGGCGAGTCGCAGATGATGTATTTAAACTCTTTAGACAATTCGCCGATTATTTTGCCGACGCCTTCTTTGGTCAGTGCGTCTTTGTCCCGTGTTTGGGAAGCTGGCAGGATATAGAGTTGGTTGCACCGTTTGTCGCGGATTAAGGCTTGATTTAAACTGGCCTCACCGTTAATAACATTAACAAAATCATAAACAACACGACGTTCGCAGCCAATTAATAAATCAAGATTCCGCAGACCGACATCGAAGTCAATGACGGCGGTTTTATGCCCTTTTTTCGCAAGTCCCATGGCAACGGCTGCACTTGTTGTAGTCTTACCGACGCCGCCTTTTCCGGAAGTAACAACGATGATTCTGGCCAATACGATCTCCTGATTATATAAATAAAGTGATTTAAATACCGTTGATAATTAATGCCTGATCTTCCAGGAATATTTGTACCGGCTTATTACGCACAGATTCGTCCAGGTCTTCGCTGATTTTATAAATCCCTGCAATTGAAACCAGTTCAGCCTGCAGGTTTTTACAAAAAATCCGGCTGTCGTTATTACCCTGGATTCCTGCGAGTGCGCGGCCTCTTAAAGTACCATAGACATGGATATTACCCTCTGCCATGATTTCTGCGCCTGCGCTTACTTGCGCGAGGACAATCAGATCGCCTTTTGCATAGATACGCTGGCCTGAACGTATGGGATGGCTAATAAGTTGTGTGGCGGGAAAAGTGTCGGCGTCTTCGGCTTGATCCGGCTTGGCCGGTAATTTTTCCTGTTTAACAGCACTAATATTTGTTTCAGTGTTGTGCGTTGAGAAAACAGCCAGTCCAAGCTCATGCGCTTGCCGGGTTTGTTCGGGGCTTCCGCCTCTGATGCCAATAGGAATAAGCGCCTTGTCCCGGGCCGCCTTTATAAAGGCAACAAATTCCAGATTTAATTGCTTAGCTGTCAGAAACTTTAGATCCACCAGTATTGGGGAGTTTTTAAAAAACTCGGGCGCTTGTTTAAGCTTTTCATCGAGCTGTGTACTAATTAAGGTGAGGTCATTGGAAAACAGAACCAGGACCGGCACAGTTAATGAGCTGCTTTTAAATTCCAGTGCAGGGTGATGATAATTAGCGGGCTGTGTGTCTGCCGACATCCGGATTAAATCTTGGTTGAGGTTATTTATCGAATTCTAACATTGCTGATAGAAAAAATCATTCTTCACAGTAAATTTTTTGATTTTTCAAGTTATTTTAGACAAGATCACCCAATAAACTTAGTCAGATAAGCACCAGGGTTTACTGAATGGTAAAAAGCTGTTTTTGTGAATTCTTAGTTCCACTGGAAAAACTAAAACTGGTTGTTGACAAGGTTTTGCTAATATTTTTCTAACATGAAGCTTACTTCGTTGTGTTTAATACAGGCTAATGAATAATAGTTTTGCCGTGAAAATACATTAAATTTCCCGATTACCGACAAGCCTCAGCCCCTTTCAAAATGATAATCGCGTTCAATCAATGCCAAGTCATCACTGTCATTTCGACCAGCGGGAGAAATCTTATGTGCTGTACAATTAATCAAGCGCTAAGATCCCTCCTGCGTCGGGATGACAATAATTATGTCGGGATGACAAGAATTATAGGGTTTCGGCAAAGCTGAGGGTCATAGGTAATCAGGTTAAATTTAGATTGCACATAACCCACCGCATGTGAGCATAAGAAACGGGCTCTAACATCAATTGCTGATTAACTTAGCTTTGGTTGCTTAGAAATATACGAGGGCTGATTATTTGCTTCTTCCTTGCAATCTTTGTCAATATCCAGTAACGTTAAAACAATCCGCTAGGCTAGGGGTGCTTCTTTACAGGAGGCTGAGACAAACCCTTTGAACCTGATTCCGGCTAATACCGGCGTAGGAAAGCCAAATCCCTGCGCCTTGTTTTATTGAATAATTGGAGATAAGCATGAGCGCTGTCCGTAAAGCTATTATAACGACCGCCAGTCGTGTCAAAATTGACTCTTTTCCAGCTTCTGAGAAAGTCTATATACAAGGCAGCAGGCCAGATATTAGAGTGCCGATGCGCAAAATATCATTGGCGGATACTAAAGGAAACTTCGGTATAGAGCCTAATGCTCCGCTCTATGTTTATGATACTTCAGGTGTTTATACAGATCCGGAGGTGGCGGTAAATCTGCAAAAAGGATTGGGCGAAGTTAGGACCGCCTGGATTAGGGAAAGAGCGGATTCAGAGCTTTTAGAACAACCCAGTTCCAGGTATGGGTTGGAACGCCTGCAGGATCCCGATACTGCGCATTTACGCTTTGAACATATCCGCAAACCCAGACGCGCAAAACCGGGTAAAAATGTTACGCAAATGCATTATGCCAAAAAAGGAATTATTACTCCGGAAATGGAATTCATTGCCATCAGGGAAAACCAGAATATGGAAAAAATGCGTGATTTGTATGAAAACCAACATCCTGGGCAAGCATTCGGTGCGGCTATACCGTCTGTTATCACGCCGGAATTTGTACGCGATGAAGTGGCCAGGGGGCGCGCCATTATCCCGGCAAATATAAATCATACCGAATTGGAGCCGATGATTATCGGGCGCAATTTTTTGGTCAAAATCAATGGCAACCTGGGTAATTCAGCGGTAACTTCAAGCATTGAGGAAGAAGTTGAAAAAATGCTTTGGGGGATACGCTGGGGCGGTGACACCATTATGGATTTGTCTACGGGAAAAAATATTCATGAAACGCGGGAATGGATTTTGCGCAACTCTCCGGTACCGATAGGTACGGTGCCTATTTACCAAGCGCTGGAAAAAGTTGATGGTAAAGCTGAGGAACTTACCTGGGAAATTTTTCGCGATACACTGATAGAACAAGCGGAACAGGGCGTTGATTATTTCACTATCCACGCCGGTGTGCGTTTGCATCATGTGCCTTTGACCGCCAAACGACTGACCGGTATCGTTTCACGTGGCGGGTCTATCATGGCGAAATGGTGTCTTGCGCACCATACGGAGAGTTTCCTGTACAATAACTTCGAAGAAATCTGTGCAATCATGAAAGCCTATGATGTTTCATTTTCCTTGGGGGATGGTCTGCGGCCCGGGTGTATTGCGGATGCCAATGATGCCGCTCAGTTTGGCGAATTAGAAACCCTGGGTGAACTCACAAAAATTGCCTGGCGGCATGATGTACAAACCATGATTGAAGGGCCAGGGCATGTGCCTTTGCATATGGTCAAAGTCAATATGGAAAAACAGTTGCAAGATTGCTTTGAAGCGCCCTTTTATACGCTAGGACCCTTAACCACGGACATTGCGCCGGGGTATGACCATATCACTTCAGCGATTGGGGCTGCCAATATTGGCTGGTATGGCTGTGCAATGCTCTGTTATGTGACGCAAAAAGAACATTTAGGTTTACCGAACCGGGAAGATGTGCGCGAGGGCATCGTGACCTATAAAATAGCCGCACATGCGGCAGACCTTGCGAAAGGCCATCCTGGTGCGCAGGCACGGGATAATGCCATGTCCAAGGCCCGCTTTGAGTTTCGTTGGGAAGATCAGTTTAATATTGCTCTGGATCCTGAGAAGGCCCGGTCATTCCATGATGAAACTTTACCGAAAGATTCGGCTAAAGTGGCGCATTTCTGCTCAATGTGTGGTCCGCATTTTTGCTCCATGAAAATCAGTCAGGATGTGCGTGATTATGCCGCAGCAAAAGGTTTGGCTGACGAGCAGGCCATAGCGGCTGGAATGGAAGAAAAATCCAAAGAGTTTTTACAGGATGGAGCAGATATCTATCAAAAGGTTTAGCGGTGACAACCGGGTAGGAGGAATGCGGAATAAGCGGATGTAATTAATAATTGATAGTTTCCACGCTCTGCCTGGGAATTCATAATGGAGCGCTCTGCGTTCCGTGACGCTGAGTGTCACAAACAATATTTGGGTCGTTTATTTATTACGATTTGCCTAAGTCTATGAAGCGTTAACGCGTGTTAAAAAAAGACTAACGCTAATTTTTCTGTAGAATGTGCAGCCCAAAATTAATTATAAAGGCTATAAAAAGCAGCAAAATTCCCAGCGCTAATCCTAATTCGAAATTACCCTTGCTGGTTTCAAGCGCGATAGCTGTAGTCATTGTCCGGGTAGTGCCCTGAATATTTCCGCCTAACATCATTGCGGCGCCGACTTCGCCTATGGCTCTGCCAAAGCCGGTAATAACGGCGGCCATAAGGCCATATCTTAATTCGCTCAAGAGCAGTGCAAACAATTGCAGTTTATTCGCTCCCAGGGACTGTATGGTTGGGATCAGGCGAGGGTCTGCGCTTTGAATAACAAGCAGTGACAAGTTGGTTATGATGGGCAGTATCAAGCAGGCTTCACCAATGATCACCGCCGTTTCTGTATACAGCAGGCCAAAATCACCCAGTGGACCACGGCGGCTAAGCAGTCCATAGAAAATCAAGCCAATCATGACCGTCGGCATGGCCATCAGTGTGTTTAATAAATGTAGCAGCAGCTGTTTGCCGGCGAATTGATTAATAGCAGCGCTTATCCCAATAATGATACCAAAACCGGCAGCAATAAGAGTTGCCAATAAAGATATCCTTAATGAAGTATGCACAATGCTAAATACTTCCCGGTCAAACTGAAATATTAGCCGCATTGCAGAAACAATTGCCTCGGAAAAATAATCCATATTTATTGTTGTTGCCAATGACCGGATTTGCCGCCCGCTTTTTCAAGCAGCCGCACAGCCTGAATGACCATGCCCCGGTCAACCGCTTTGCACATATCATAGATAGTCAGCAGAGCGACCTGGGTCGCATTTAGAGCTTCCATTTCAACGCCGGTTTGGCCTTTGGTTTTTACTATGGTGCGGCAATAAACCCGAGTTTTTTCGGGCTCAGCAGTCAGTTTTATTTCTACATGCGTTATGGGCAAAGGATGGCATAAAGGAATTAAATCTGCGGTTTTTTTGCAGGCCATAATGCCTGCAATCCGGGCAATTGCAAGAACATCGCCCTTTTTATGACCGCCTTCCAGGATTAGTTTTAAAGTCTCGGGCAGCATAGTTATATAACCCTCCGTAATGGCAATGCGTTCAGTAATGGCTTTATTGCCAACGTCGACCATATGGGCTTCACCCGACGGATTAAAATGCGATAATTTGGTCATAGATTATGATAAGTTTAATAAAATATTTTAGATGCTTGTTATAGAATTGTGTACCCTATATTGGATAGGCTGTTGTCTGACATCATTATATAGGCTTGCAGGCGCTGGAATGGTTTTTATCGGTTCCGGTCTAAAATTAACGTTATATTTTTAGTATCTCTTCAGCACCCTTTGCAAAAAGGATGCAGTTTGTTAATTTATCAGGCTTCTATAACAGGGATGTTGCAGCAGAGCTTAAAGGAATGTATTAACGCGCCTGATAAATCAGCGACCTTCATCCTGACTGGCAAAGAAGCTGAATAGTTACTATTTTATAGGGTAGTGTGAAATTTAATGTCGATTAGAGTGCGGTATTTTGCCAGCCTGAAAGACCGCGTTGGCCGGGCTGAAGATGAAATCGAATTTGATGAAATTAAAACCGTGGCTGATGTGTGGCTTGCTGCAAACAATCAGCAAGCAATTCCTGAACATATTTTAGCGGCTGTTAATATGGAATATGTTACGCTGGAGAAAGCGGTGAATGACGGTGATGAAGTAGCGTTTTTTCCACCTGTTACGGGAGGCTGATTTTGCAGATTAAAATTTATTCTGACAATTTTGATCCCTGGCAGGAAATTCAAGAATTCCAAATGACTCTGGGGCAGAGGGAAAAAATCGGTGCTACCAGCATTTTTATCGGCAGTATGCGGGATTTTAATGAGGGTGTAAAGGTTAAGACCATGTTGCTGGAACATTATTCCGGCATGACAGAAAAACAGCTGAATAATATCGTTACAGAAGCAATGCAGAAATGGCAGCTTAATGATGTGTTGGTTGTTCATCGCGTTGGGGATCTTTTACCCGAACAACCCATCGTATTGGTGGTCGTTTGGAGCTCACATCGCGGTGCTGCTTTTGATGCCTGCCGTTATATTATGGAGGCATTAAAGTCCCGGGCGCCGTTTTGGAAAAAAGAGCGCCTGCACACCGATAGCGAAAGATGGGTAGATCAAAACACCAAGGGGTAGGTGCGCGCGATAAACTGAAGACCGGTAAGATGGGGCTGTTTTTTTGTGAGTTGCCTTATAGCCAGGGATAAATTATTTCTTAAATCATGATAAAAAATACCCCAGCACTCAAGCAATTTTTTCAAGCTAAGACAGTACTGTTAACGCTGCTGCTTTTTACAGCAAGCTTAAGCGTAATGGCAGCCGGTATACCGGAACTTTATACGCCATTGCCCGCGTTAAGTGCTAAGGATTTAGCGGTTATTGTCAACGATGAAGATCCGCTTAGTGTACGCATTGCTCAATATTATCAAAGCCAGCGCAATATTTCTGCTGAGCAGATGCTACATATCCACTTTGATCCGGCGTTAAAAATTATGCCGGTAGATAAATTTCAAGCGATTAAACGGCAAGTTGATCAACAAACGCCGGCAACGGTCCAGGCTTTTGTGTTGACCTGGATGCTGCCATATCGTGTGGGTTGCATGTCAATTACCAGCGCTTTTGCGGCGGGCTATGATGAGGCTTTTTGTGCCAAAGGTTGTAAGGCGACCCGCAGCAGCCCTTATTTTAATTCCGCAAGCGAGCAGCCTTATAAGGATTTTGGCTGGCGTCCGACCATGGCCCTGGCAGGAGAAAACTTCGAACAGGTTAAGGCCTTGATTGATAGAGGTGTTGCGGCAGATTACTCAAACCCCACCGGGACAGGCTACCTGCTAAAAACTTCAGATAAATCGAGAAGCTCCCGGGGCATGCAGTTTTTTGAAACAGCACATTTGTTTAAGGGTTTATGGAATATCAAATACCTGGAACAAGACTACATTGAAAATCGAAAAGATGTGATGTTTTATTTTACCGGTTTAGCAAAGGTGCCAAAAATCAATGAAAACACTTATTTGCCCGGTGCTATTGCCGACCATTTGACATCGGCCGGCGGGATATTGAGCGGTAGCAGCCAGATGAGCGCTTTGCAATGGTTAAAAGCCGGAGCAACCGCCAGCTATGGTGCGGTAGTTGAACCTTGCAATTTTGTGCAAAAATTTCCACAGGTTGCAGTACTACTGTACAATTATTTGCGCGGCAGTTCACTAATAGAGGCCTACTGGAAAAGTGTGGCTTGGCCGGGCCAGGGTATATTTATCGGTGAACCGTTGGCCAAACCTTTTGCCTTTCAATAAGGTATGCCTGCTTTTTTAAGTTTTAGAAAGCCGGTTTTTTTTCTAAGGAATTATAACGGTTCAGGCTGTCCATGATCTCTTTTTTGGCTTCTTTGGGGCCAAACCAGCCCTCGATTTTGACCCATTTGTCATCTTCCAGGTCCTTGTAATGTTCAAAAAAATGCAGGATTTTTGCCAGCGTTACTTCGGAAATGTCTTCATGTGATTTAACTTTCTTCCAATAAGGCGACAATTTTTTTACCGGAACAGCCAGAATTTTTGCATCGGCACCGGATTCATCCTGCATTTTTAATACACCGACCGGCCGGCACCGTACAACGGCTCGATTAAGTATAGGTGAGGAAGCAATGACCAGTACATCGACAGGATCACCGTCTTCTGAAAGGCTTTGCGGAAGATAGCCATAATTTGTAGGGTACTGCATTGCAGTGCCCATAAAGCGGTCAACAAAAAGTTCGCCAGTCTTTTTGTCAACTTCATATTTAACCGGGTGACTGTATGCGGGTATTTCTATAATAACATTAATCTCGTTGGGAACGTCCTTTCCAGGCCCGACTTTTGAAATCGCCATGAATCTCCTCTTTAGTGAAGTATAAATCCATGTCATTATAGCAGTTGTTTTTGTGTCCATGAGCCAGGATATGCAAGGTCAACTTAGAAAAATGCAAGCCAAGCTGGAAAATCCGGTTGCCTATCAATTGCCGTTATCGGAGCAATGGGTACCCTTGAATCCCTTATTGGGGCAAACCCTTAAACTTCAATTCAGTGGCAATATTTACTGTATTCACTGTGGTAGGAAAATCAGCAAAAGTTTTAATCAAGGTTTTTGCTATCCCTGTTTTTCAACCTTGGCGCAATGTGATATGTGCATCGTTAAACCGGAGCAATGCCATTATGCTGATGGAACCTGTCGGGAACCGGACTGGGGTTTGCAACATTGTATGCAGGGGCATTATGTGTATCTGGCTAATTCTTCCGGCATCAAAGTAGGCATTACCCGTCAAACACAAATTCCTACGCGTTGGATTGATCAGGGTGCGGTGCAGGCACTACCGATAATGAAAGTTGCTTCACGTTTAATTTCCGGTTTAGTTGAAATAGAAATAGCTAAACATGTCAGCGATAAAACGAGTTGGCAGCGGATGTTGAAGAATCAATTTCAGAGCGTGGATTTGCAAGTTAAAAAAGATGAATTGATAAAAATTTGCAGCCCCGTATTCACTGAAATCCGTGAACGCTTTGGTGGGAGTGCGATAGAATTATTGCCGGCTGAAGAACCTGTAACGATTAATTATCCCGTCATACATTATCCAGAAAAGGTGAAGTCATTTAATTTTGATAAGACTCCTGTTGTAAGCGGAATCTTGCAAGGAATAAAAGGCCAGTATCTGTTATTTGATAACGGTGTTATAAATATTCGTAAATTTGCAGGGTATGAAGTCGAACTGGTCATATAAGCATCAAGTAAGCATCAAGTAAGCATCAAGGAGTAAAAAAAAGGTAAAAAAAAGGGGTCGCATCCAATATAATACTGATGCTTATATTTCTTATTGTGGTATTATCGACAAATACACAGCAAAACGACCGGAGTGGTGCTAGTGAGAACAACACTTAATATTGACGACCAAATTTTAGCGATAGCGAAACATCGCGCCATAGAGCAAGGGGTGCCATTAACGCGTATTGTTGAAAACGCCTTGCGCGAAGCTTTTTTCAAGACGGAAGAAAATAATAAAGAAATTCATTTGCTTACAGTAAAAGGTCCTGGGGTTAAGCCTGGCATCGATTTAGACCATACTTCTTCCTTGCTGGATATTATGGACGAACTTAAATGATTCTGATGGATGTAAATGTTCTTGTGTACGCACATAGGGAAGATGTGAAAAATCATTTGGCGTATCGTGAGTGGCTTGAGTCTGTTATCAATGGAAATACGAAATATGGCTTTTCTGAACTGGTCTTAAGTGGTTTTGTCAGGATTGTTACTCATCCTAAAATATTCGAACACCCTTCTACGTTAGAGCAGGCTCTTGCTTTTGCAAATCAGGTAAGATTGCCGGGTCAAGCGGCTTGTATTGCACCAGGTTCTAAACATTGGTCATTTTTTTTACAATGTGTAGAGGCAATCAATGCAATGGGCAATGATGTGGCAGACGCTTATCATGCTGCTCTGGCGATGGAATGGGATTGCCAGTGGGTGACGACTGACAAGGGATTTAGGCGATTTAAGGGCCTTAAAGTAATGCTCCCGCTGAAATAATCACCGTCATTTTAGTATGCCAAGAAAACTGCGCTTTTATTTGCCAGGTATACCGGCTCATGTCATGCAGCGTGGGCATAACAGAGAACCGGTATTTTTTTCTGATCAGGATTATTTAGAGTATTTACGCTGCTTAAAACATGCGGCTGATAATTATGGCTGCAAAGTTCACGCATATGTTTTGATGACTAATCATGTGCATATTTTAGTGACGCCAGAAAGTAAAGACTCTATTGGCCGGTTGTTTCAAGGGTTAGGACGGCATTATGTACGCTATATAAATGAAACCTACCATCGCCATGGAGGTTTGTGGGAAGGACGGCATAAGGGGAATATCATTCAGTCTCAGACTTATTTATTGTCCTGCATGCGTTATATCGAAATGAATCCCGTTAGAGCTGGAATGGTTGATCATCCGGCGAAATATCGTTGGTCCAGTTACGCAGCAAATACTCTGGGTGTGAGTAATGTGATTCTACACCCGCATGATGAATATCTTAACTTAGGCGTATCACCAAAGATTAGGCAAAGGGTATATCAAGGATTATTTGATGTCATTGAAGAACCCGATATCCTCAAGTTCATAAGTCAAAGTTTGCAATCAGGAACCCCGTTTGGAAATGATCAATTTAAAATACAGATTGAAGCTGCTGTCGGCCGAAAACTTGGTAGAGTCAGCCCTGGGCGGCCAAAAAAGGAAGTTCCGGGAAATGCAACGACTTAAATACAACCTGAATCCGTAACGTAAAAAGCAACTAAAACATACGAAACGCTTCAAACTTGAGCAATTCAATACCGATAGCGTTAGCTATAGCGGTCTGTCGTTGATCGGACAAGCAAACAGAGTAGCCGTTCTCACATCACAACATTACCCTTGCTTATCTTGTTCAAATTGTCGCACAGCCCGGTTCACAGTCATATAA
>Ga0114931_10010025_pt1 | contig 11311 bp, 9 predicted proteins | sample 2SBtaG_FD_89579 | JGI IMG/M metagenome (GOLD analysis project Ga0114931, IMG submission 89579) | Deep subsurface microbial communities from Kolumbo volcano to uncover new lineages of life (NeLLi) - 2SBTROV14_V59a metaG | ecosystem: Environmental > Aquatic > Marine > Volcanic | place: Kolumbo...
ACGCCGGAAGAGGTCTACTTTGAAAGCCAAGGATCTATTTCAGATTAAAAATATATTAAAATTAACATTAAAAATCCAATTAACTTTTGTCATTTTGGTGTCTAAAGAAAGCAGACCACTTTAGATCTTAGATATCGTCTTTAGTTCTTTTTTATGATAAAATTAAGACAGTTAAAACTTTATAAAGTTTAATGTCTCTTTATAAAATAGAGACCCTAAAGATCTATGTTGTTTTTCTTAAAGTGGCAATTATTTTATTCAAATATTCTTTTTCTAAATACTTGGCTTGAGTTTTTAAAATTTGGATTCAATATGTTCTCGATACCGCTTCTTTTAAAGACGCTTTTTTCGCCATGGCATAGATACATGACCGCATACCCGGAAGGGATAGATCCGATAGGAGCTCTGAAAACCCTTTTTGGGAATATAATGTCGCGTATTATAGGTCTTATAATAAGGGTGGTCTTCATAGTTTTAGGTCTTCTTTTTGAGCTCTTTATAATTGTGGCCGGGCTAGCTCTTTTCCTTGTTTGGATTTTTTTGCCTATCTTGGTTTTATATCTTTTATTTTTAGGATTAACATTTTTAGCAAAATGAGGTTTGATTTTAAGGGAACGAAAGTAAAGCAAGCTATAACATTTCCCATATTTTTGGTGAGGCTTGTTTTTTGGTTGTGTTTTTTAGTTACCCTATTTCTTTTGACAGTATTTTTATTTCCGGATCTTCATCTTGTTTCTCTTGCCTTTACCAGAAATTATGTAACGGGCTGGCTTTTGATATTTCTATCATTCCTGCTCCTATCGTTTTCTTTTAAGGCTTTTTACAAATACTACTTAATGTCATTTAAAAGTAAGAACGATCTTGTCTTTGTGCAGGATTCACTTAAGTCTGGCAAGGGTATCGATATAAACTTGGTTGAATACTTGACCTACGACTCAGCATCCGCAATTTACAAAGCATCTTTATTTTCAAAAAGAAAGTCAATAAACCTAAGTCATAATGCGATCTTTTTGTTCTTGCTTGAGAATAAGAGATCTGATTTTATATTTGACAGGCTTCTTATAAATAAAGACCAGTTCAAAAAAAGTCTGGAGGTCATAGTTGAGAGTCAGGTAAGAAAAAGACATGTCAGCGAAGAAGAAAAGGAAAAGCAGGATCTGAAAAATATCTTAATGAGTGCCTTGGATATATCTGTAAAAGGAGGGAACAAAATGATAAGCTTCGGGAGTTTGTTTGCCGCCATAATAGGGGTGGATAAAACCCTTGAGAGATTGTTCTTTGATTATGGATCAAAAAAAGAAGATATAATAAATGTTTCTATTTGGGAGGCCAACTATCACAAAGAGTATTTTGTCAGAAAACCTTTTTCGAGGGGCTTGAGAAGGATCCAAGGAATAGCTGATGATTGGACATATGGTTATACGCCGGTGCTTTCGCAATATGCCAAAGAAATATCGGTTTCTGATCAAGGAGGCGCAAGACATATTCATCCGCTTGGAAGGAGTAAGGAGATAAGAAAGATAGAAGAGATCCTTTCTTCTTCAGGAAAAAACAATGTTATTTTGGTCGGTGAGCCCGGAGTTGGAAGAGAGAATATAATACTTGGCTTTGCAAAAAAAGTTAAGAGAGGAAAAAGTCTGGGAAATTTGAAGTATAAGAAGCTGATGCTTCTCAATATGAGTCTTGTAATATCAAGGGCGAGCGGAGACTCCGGAACGGTTGCGTTGATAGAGAGAATATTTTCGGAGTGCGCAAATGCCGGAAATGTTATTTTAATAATAGAGGATATTCATAATTTCATAGGAAAGCAAGAGGGAAAAGATGTCGGTTCTTTGGATGTGTCTGCGGTTATAACTCCATATCTTGAATCAAATAAATTTCAGCTTATAGCAACAACAGACCATTCAGCTTATCATTCAAAGATAGAAGCTGAGCCCGCTGTTGCGATCTTAATGGAGAAGGTCGAGGTTATGGAGCCTTCTGAGGAAGATACGCTTTTGATATTGGAGGATATTGTCCCAATGTTTGAGAGAAGAAGCAAGATATTTATTTCCTATCACGCGCTTGTTAGTGTGGTCTCTGATTCTGCGTCATACATTCAAAATATACCATTTCCGGAAAAAGCAATCTCACTACTTTCGGAGGTTGTGGCTTATGTTTCTTCGCATAAGATATACGGAAATATAGTTACTCAAGATCACGTAACCGAAGTCATATCTCAAAAAACAGGAATTCCTTTAGGAAGAATAGAAGGAGAGGAGAAGGCAAAACTTCTAAATATGGAGTCCTTGTTGCACAACAGGATAGTAGGGCAAGAATATGCCATTCAGGTGCTTTCAGAGGCTATGAGAAGAGTGAGGTCCGGAATATCAGAAAGAAAACGACCCATAGGAACATTTTTGTTCATGGGACCCACCGGAGTTGGGAAAACAGAGACTGCAAAAGCTCTTGCTGAAGTATATTTTGGTTCAGAAGAAAGAATGATCAGGTTGGATATGTCTGAGTATCAGGATGCTGACTCTGTGAAGCGTTTGATAGGAAGCGTAGATGAGGGAGTTGAAGCTCAGTTCGCGAACAAGGTTAGAGAAAACCCATTCTCTTTGATACTTTTGGACGAGTTTGAAAAAGCGCATCCTGATATAGCCGATCTTTTCTTGCAGGTATTGGACGAAGGGCGGCTCACAGATGCTTATCAAAGAAAAATATCATTTAGGAACACGATCATAATAGCCACCTCAAATGCCGGCGCTGAATTTGTTCGGGAGTATATACTTTCCGGTCAGAACCAGGAGGTGCTTCAAGAGAAGTTAATAGAACATCTTTTGCAAGAACATACATTTAAGCCGGAGTTCATAAATCGTTTTGATGCTGTTGCGGTGTTTGAGCCTCTTACAAAAGAAAGTATAAAGATGATAGCTAAAATGATGATCTCTGACCTTGCGAGAAGATTGGAAGAAAAAGGAATGAAGCTTAAGATAACGGATGATGTTTTGGAAAAGATTGCAGACATTGGGTATAGTCCGATGTTTGGAGCCAGAGAGATGAGAAGGACGATCCAAGAAAAAATAGAGAATAGAATAGCAAGAGATGTCATAGAAGGAAAATATGAGTATGGTTCGGACATCTTTATAGACCCGGATACGATAGAGTAATTTATTCATAGACAAATTAAAGCATTGGATCATTATTGCTTTTATGACAGCGATGGGTTATTATTATTTTTATCGTGCTAACTAATATTGTTTTACATTTTTATGTCAAATATTTCAAGAATAAAAAAAGTAAAATTAGAAAAGCTGGAAGCTTTGAAAAAGCTTGGGATAGACCCATATCCGGCATCAACCGACAGATCAGCTTCCATATTTGAAGTGAAAAGAGATTTTGATAAATTATCCGACGCCGAGACGGAGGTGGTTTTGGACGGAAGAATAATGACAAAAAGAGAGCACGGCGGATCAACCTTTTGCCACATAAATGACGGAACCGAAAATATACAGGTCTATTTCAAAAAAGATGTTGTCGGAGATGACCAATACGGAATTTTTATAGATAATTTTGATGTGGGTGATTTTATAGAAACAAAAGGAACACTTTTTGTAACCAAAAGAGGTGAGGGGACCCAGCAAGTTACAACATTTAAAATGCTGACAAAAGCATTGTTGCCTTTGCCGGAAAAGTGGCACGGACTTTCAGATATTGAAGAGCGATATAGAAAAAGATATCTTGATATTTTGATGAATGTCGAGATTAAAGAAAAGTTTAAAAAAAGATCAAAAATAATAAGCGCGATGAGAAAGTTCTTGGATGATAACGGTTTTATGGAAGTTGAGACGCCGGTTTTACAGACAATCCCCGGAGGAGCGCTTGCTGCGCCGTTTAAAACTCACTTAAACGCGCTTGATCTTGATATGTATCTTCGAGTCGCGCCAGAGCTTTACTTAAAGAGGCTTTTGGTTGCAGGCTTTGAAAAGGTTTATGAAATAGGAAGATGTTTCAGGAACGAGGGAATGGATGCAACCCACAATCCTGATTTTACAATGATGGAGTGCTACGCGGCCTATCAAGATTACAATGATTTTATGGAGATGACCGAGAGGATGATCCAGCACATAGTAAAAGAGGTAAACGACGGGTCACTGGAGCTTGAGTACGGAAATGAGGAAGAAAAGCAAAAAATTAATTTTGAAGGACCTTACAAAAAAGTTGAGTTCACAGAACTCCTAAAGGAGTACTCCGGCATCGATTACGATGCTTTAACAGAGGAAGATCTTTTGAAAAAAGCCAGAGAGCTAAGAATAGATGTTCCAACCGGCTCAAATAAGGGGAAGATAGCAGATGAAATATATAAAGATCTTGTAAGGCCAAAAATAGTCGATCCTATTTTTATGATAAACCATCCACTTGAACTTTCTCCGTTGGCTAAGCAACTACCAAGTAATCCTAAAAAAGTTGAAAGATTCCAGCTTGTCGTTGCCGGCATAGAACTGACAAATGCATTTTCAGAGCTTAACGATCCGCAGGAACAAGAATCAAGATTTAAAGAACAAGAGGAAAACATTAAAAAGGGTGATGATGAGGCGATGAGAACGGATAGAGAGTTCATTGAGGCCTTGGAATACGGAATGCCGCCGGCAGCGGGGCTGGGCATCGGAGTGGAGAGACTCATAACACTTCTTACAAATTCAAATGCGGTAAGAGAGATAATACTTTTCCCAACAATGCGTCCAAAAACAGAAGCGGAAAGAAAAGCGGAAGAAGAAAGAGAAGAAGAGGAAGAAAAAGATAGAGAATAAAAACAAAAAGATCAGACACCACCTAAGAGTCTGATCTTTTTTTAATTTTTATCCCAAAGGACTAACCTTTGGGATGAGCGCCTAAAACAAGATTTCACACAGATTTAACCTATGCAAGCATCTCTCCCCTAGGATTATCCTAGGGGAGGAAGTTTTTGCGCTTTTTTGTGTTGGGTTTTATGAATGTGATATAATAGATAAGTTATATTAGTTTTTTTGTTTATGATGGAAAAAATTTATAGAAATCTGGTTCTTATTGCGGAAAATAACTATGACCTTTATAAGATCATCTCTTTATTCTTGGAAAAGGAGGGTTTTTCTGTTTTGCGGGCGCATAACGGAAAAGTAGCGGAGCTTCTTTTGAGTATTTATTACGATGAGCTTGCTTTTTGTATTTTGGATGTATCGCTTCCTAAAAAATATGGCGAATCTGTTTTGAAATATATGAAAAATGAAGATAAATTAAAAGACATTCCGGTTATTATGATTTCCAATCTGAAAGATGAAGAAGATATAAAGAGTTTGATGGACCTAGGTGCTTTGGCGCATATCAAAAAACAAAAGAGCTCGGTCCACGAAATAATGAATAAGTTAAAGGAAGCGCTTATTTCTTCCGGTACAAGAAAAATAAATTTTAAATATGGAAACTGACAAGACTCTCATAAAGGCAAAAGGAGTTTACCTTGGAGGCGCTGAAATACCTCAAAAGGGCGGACTTGCTTTTGGCGGGGTTGATCTTAAAATAAATGCCGGCGAGTTTGTGGTATTTTTCGGTCCAGCAGGCTCAGGAAACTCAAAAATGCTTTGGGTTTTGGCCGGGCTTTCTAAGCCGAAAAAAGGAGAGGTTTTAACAAGTGGTTTTAGGGTTGGGGTCGTTCCCGGGTCATATGCTTTGATATCAACACTTTCTGTTTTGGATAATGTTGCTTTGCCGCTTGCTTTTAAAGGTCTTTCCAGAAAAGTGAGATACAAAATGGCTGCAGAAATCTTGGGAAGTTTGGGAATGACTGAAAAAATGTATGATTTTCCTCAAGATATATCAAAAAAAGAAGAGCAGCTCGCAGCGATAGCAAGGTCTTTAATCGTTGATCCAGATGTTATCTTTTTGGATGATCCCGTTAAAAAGTTAGGTCTCAGATCTTCAAAAATACTTTTTGATATTTTACACGAACAGAATTCAAAAAGAAAAAGAACCATAGTTGTAGCTTTGGATGATTCAGAACTTTTTTATTATGCTGACAGGATATTTTTCTTTAGGAGCGGAAAAATGATAAAAGAAGGAATAAATGCAAAAAGACCGGAATCTTTCGATATTTTCAATGAAGGATCTTTGAAGAGGAGCAATGCCGACCTTGCGGTCGCTTTAGCTGATAATTTTCTAGGACTTGGAGATGCCGATTTTAGAAAGAAACTCGAAGACCTGATCTTAAAAAGGCTTGAAGGAAGATTGAGCGACGGAGGTTTAGAGGAGTTATTGAAGCGTTCGCAAAAGGATGGTGGCGTGGGTCTTTTGGAAAATAGTGTTCAAGCGCTTCTAAGAAGGGTAGATATTATATTTTACGAAAGAGAGGTCTTGAAAAAGGAACAGAAAAAAGAGACTGTGGATATAGGTGAGTTGCGGAAGCGTGTTTTGGCGGGGTATTCAAAAAAGTTGTCTATGCTTCAGATAAGTAGGCTTGAAGAAGCAGTAGAAAGGTTTCTGGGAAAGATCATAAATGATAAGCAGTTTAAAAAAATATTAAGCTTGCCGGAAATTCAGGGTGGGATCGGGTTTTCCTATGCTGATGCAAAAAAGATACTTTTAAAATTAAATTCTTTTTTTAGAAAATGAATCACAGAAGAGAATTAAAAAAATACATAAAAAGAGCGCGCAAAATTGGTTTTTCCATAAAAGAAATAACCGACTCTCTTTTGGCTGCCGGTTGGACCCAAAAGGACATTAAAAACAGCTTTGAAGCTGTGGGGAGAAGTTCATTTTTGAACCTCCCAAGGGTTTTGTTTGCTTTTATTTTTGATATTTTTTCAGAGCTTGGAAGTATATTTAAATGTGATGTTGTTGTCTTGGAAAAAGCTGGCGTCAAGGCAAAAAAAGAATCTTTTTTCATCTTTGATAAGCTGCATCTTTTGTGGCATTATTTTATAAGATCGCTCGAAGGTATTTTTGATTTCTTTGAGCTTCTATTTTCACCATTTGTAAAAGCCGCTCATTTGCCATTTTTGATATTTAGTTTTGGCGCTCCAAAAAAGAAAAATTTATTAAAAAATGCTCCGACCGGACCACTCCCTTCAAGAGAGCCAGAGTATGACGCTTCTATGATATCAAAGATGTCCTTTTCCGGTAAGCTTTCTTTTTTCGATGCCTTTTTTCTTGCAACGAGGATGTTTGAACCAAAAAGATCAAGGATGTTCTTGCTTATATTTGGTCTTGCTTTGGGATTTTCTTTGTTATTGTTTTTTGGTTATTTTTTCTCTGGTTTTGATGTGCTATTATTAGAAAAAATATACAATGAGGCTCGAACCCAGGGAGGTTTGCACTCAGTGGCTTTATCTGATACATTAGAACAGGTAAAAAGCTCACTTTATATAGGTTCTTTGGGGTTGGGCATTTTCGGAGCTTTGCTTATCTTACTCTTTTTTATAGGGCTTGCGAATGTTCTGAAAGTCACACTCCGCGAAAGAAAAAAGGAAGTAGACGCAGTAATTATGATAGGAGCTTCAAAAAAAGATATTTTTAGACTGTTCTTTGTAGAATCTGTGATAATGGCATTTTTTGGCGGAGCCGGAGGTGTTGTCGCCGGATATTTTTCCGCTTTTTTTATAAATTATGGAATAAATATTTTGGCTGGGGATCATGTTGAGGGTTCGTTGAACTTATTCTATTATCCTCTGTGGTTTACTGATTCTGTATTTGTCTTTTCGTTTATTTTAGGGTATGTGGCCGCTTCTTGGTCAAAAAATAAACTCAAGATACGTGATATAATAATAACTAAAGATAAAAAGCTATGATAGACATAAAACTTGTAAGAGATGAACTTGAAAATGTAAAGAGCGCTTTGGCTAAAAAAGGCATAAAGGCCTCATCTGTCGATGAAGTATTTGAGCTGGATAAAAAGCACAGAGAGCTTTTGCGCGCTTTGGAGGACCTAAAGGCGGAACAGAACAGAATGTCAGAAGACATCTCTTCCATAAAAGATAACGATGAAAGAAACAAAAAAATAAACTCCATCCAGGATGTAAAAGCGCAAATAAAAGAGTTGGAGCCAAAGTTCTCAGAGGTAGACGAAAGACTGCAGAACAGTCTCAATGCTTTGCCGAACATTCCTTTTGAAGATTCTTTGGTTGGCGCTGGCGAAGAAGAGAACAAAGTACTTAAGGTTGTTGGAGAAGTTCCCAGTTTTGATTTTGAAGTAAAGGAGCATATGGAGCTTGGAGAAGCGCTGGATATAATAGACACAAAGCAGGCTTCAGTTGTTTCCGGCTCAAGGTTTTACTATTTGAAAAATGAAGCGGCTTTACTTGAGTTTGCTTTGGTTCAGTTTGCTTTTGAGAACTTGATGAAAGAAGCTTTTACGCCAATAGTTCCGCCGGTAATGATAAAGCCGGATGTTTACATGGGCATGGGAAGGCTTCAGGCGGATCAAAAGGACGAGAGATACTATTTAGAAAATGATGATCTTTACCTTGTCGGGTCCGGAGAGCATACAACAGGTCCTTTGCATAAAGATCATGTTTTTTCCGAAGAGGATCTCCCAAAAAGATATGTCGCTTTCTCAAGCTGTTTCAGAAGGGAAGCGGGATCTTACGGAAAGGATACAAAAGGCATATTGAGAGTTCACCAGTTCGACAAGATAGAGATGTTCTCTTTTTCCAAGCCCGAAAACTCAAGAAAAGAGCATGAGTTTCTACTTTCTATGCAGGAGAGTATGATGGCGCAACTGGAGCTTCCGTATCAGGTGGTTGAGGTCTGTACTGGAGATATGGGCTTTACCGATGCAAAGCAGTTTGATGTTGAGACCTGGATGCCAAGCCAACAAAAGTACAGAGAGACTCATTCTTGCTCAAACACAACAGACTTTCAAGCAAGAGGCATAAATGCAAAATACAAGAATAAAGAAACAAAAAAGAACGAGCTTGTGCATATGCTTAACGCAACAGGATTTGCAATAACGAGGATACTCATAGCGATACTTGAAAATAATCAACAAAAGGACGGTTCTGTGAGGATTCCAACAGCTCTTAGAAAGTATCTTGGAGAAAAAGAAGAGATCAGGATTGCTAAATAGAAAATGAGCTTTTTTAGATCTGGAAAAAACAATAGATCTCTTGGGTCTATTCCTCAAAATTATCTTTTTATAAAGACAAAAAAGAAGAAAAAAAGAATTCTTCTCAATTCATTCTATCTCTTGCTTGTTTTTTTGGCAGTAGGAGCTATTCTTTACGCTCTATTATTTTTGGAATACTTTCAGGTAAAAAATGTTTCTTTTACAGGAATGGTAACGGTGCATGAAGAGGATATAAAAAATGTCTCTTTTGATTATCTCGGTCAAAAAGGATATTTTTTAGATAACAATAATATATTTGCGTTGTCTTCGTCCGATCTTTCCGAAAAAATAAAGAAAAGTTTTAGAAGAGTAAAAAAAGTTGAAGTAAGAAAAGATCTCCCGAACTCCCTGGAGATTAGCGTTGAGGAATACGAGCCGGTCGGTATATCTTGTAAGGACTCTCTTGGGAATGATGATCCGGAAGAATTTAAAAAAGCAGATTGTTTTTATTTTGATAAAGACGGAGTTATCTTTGATTCTACTCCATTGATAGTTGGGGATCTTTTTGTTTCTTTGTACGACGACAATATAGAAGTAAACGATTTCCCGGAAGATCACTACAAAAAAGAATCCATTGATTTTATCTTGAAGCTGAAAGACGGCATCTCAAAAAAAACCGGGATACAGGTAGATCATTTTAAGTTCTTAAACGAATATGATGATGTTGAGGTCGTATCAAAGTCTGGATTTAAGATGTTCTTTACTCAAGAGCAAGACCCAATATTTCAAGCAGATGCGGTAAAAAATGTCATAGAAAACAAGATAAAAGATGACTTGGTAAATCTAGACTACATAGACCTCAGGATCCAAAACAGAGCCTATTACAAGCTCAAAACAATAGATGATGAGGCATCGGCTCAAGAAGCGACAACAACCGAAGAGATAATAAACAACGAAAGCGAAAACACCGCACAGTAAGAAAAAAGCCAAAAGATGAAACAACAATATTCACTAATGCCAAGGCTAAAGGCAAGGCGGACACACCAAAAGAGTGGAAGGAGACGACGCCGGATTAAGTGGCGAGAGTTAAGATTAGAAGTTATCTTAAGAGTATACAATAAGAAAGGATCACAAACAGTTGTAAGCACAAAAAAACCCGCTTTTTAGCGGGTTGAGGGTGTGGGTGGTAGAATAAGGGAATATATAAAAAATATAGCAAAAGAAGATAAAAAACAGCTCTCAAATATCGGGTTTAAACTTTAAGATATGGATGAATATTTAATAAAATTTGTAGAATGGGCTAAACTTAAAATAAGAATTCATTTGTTGGATAATTCTGCTATTTCTTTTAAAAACAGAGAGATATGGTGGGCAAGTATGGGTATTAATGTTGGATCGGAACAAAATGGCAAGAATGCAAAATTTGAGAGACCTGTTTTAGTGTTAAGAAAGTTTGGTCAGCACATATTTTGGACCGTACCTTTAACGACAAAAGAAAAAGATAACCCATATCATCATAAATTTAATTATAAGGTTTATTTTGAGGATGAGAACGGCAACTTAAATAAAGAGACAAAAAAAGGAATAGTTATATTGAACCAATTTAAAACTATGAGCAGTAAAAGGTTATTAAGAAAAATGGGTGTTGTCCCGATAGAGGAGTTTGTTCAGATAAGAAAAAAGCTTAAAAGGCTCTTATAAAACAAAAACATCTCAGAGAGATGTTTTTGTTAACGGTCTTTTCCCTCGCGAGAAAAGTCTCGGAGCCCTAAGGCCATTTGTAATTTAATAGTACACTACATCAGGCGCCGGCGTCAATAGGTCTATATGGAAAGTTGGAAGAGGGTAGAAAGAGGAAGTTTAAAGCTCTATCTCTGCTTTCGTTAAAGTTCCTGCAGGAACTTTAACGAAAGCAGAGATAGAAGTCAACATCAAAAACGAAATTTGTATAAACAAAAGTATTTCTGATAATGTTTCAATTGATGATCTTTTGGAAAGCATAAAAATTTTATTTGATTATATTTTAACACAAAAACTAAAACAACAATTTCCGCCAATGCCAGAGTGGAAGGAGACGACGCCGGATTATGGAATAAGGTGTCAGATGGAATAAGGTGAATAAGGTGTCAGGAGTGCTCTGTAGAAAACTTTGTCATCGCGAGAAGCGAAGCGACGAAGCGATCCAGAGAATATTGATAAATACTGGATTGCTTCGCTACGCTCGCAATGACGGCACGTGATCATTGTTGTGTTTTC
>Ga0114931_10010026_pt1 | contig 11311 bp, 9 predicted proteins | sample 2SBtaG_FD_89579 | JGI IMG/M metagenome (GOLD analysis project Ga0114931, IMG submission 89579) | Deep subsurface microbial communities from Kolumbo volcano to uncover new lineages of life (NeLLi) - 2SBTROV14_V59a metaG | ecosystem: Environmental > Aquatic > Marine > Volcanic | place: Kolumbo...
AATGGACTTCGCAGCCCAGCCCCGAAAGGTTGCGGATGATCTTCGTGCGCACCGCCAGCGCGGCGCTTGGCATCGCCAGCACGATCCGCTCGATGCGATGCGCTGCGATCAGCGCCTCGATATCCCTGGGCGGCATCACCCGCAGACCTGCAATCGTCAGCCCCTGAAGCCGCCGGTCGTCATCGACGAAGGCCACCGGCTCGACCGCGTCGTCGGTTTGCAGCGCGCTGGCCAGCTGCTGCCCGGTCTGCCCGGCGCCATAGATCAGGATGGGCTTGCGCGGGCTGCCCTTGCGGTAGATCATCAGCATAACATGCCGCATTGCGAGCCGGCAGGAGACCGACAGGATCAGAAACACCATCGCCGACATGATGAAGAGCCGGATCGGGGCACCGGACGGGCCGGTAACAAATGAGGCAACGATCCCGCTCGATGCGATGACCGCGGCGACGAAGGCCGATTCGATCACCCCCTGCATCTGGTAGGCATTGAGCTTGATCTTGTGCAGGCCAAGCAGCAGGATCGCGGCGCTGCCGACCGCGACCATCACCGCCAGTTCCGTGGTCTCGGTCATGGGCTCCACGAGGGCACTCTGCGGCGAGAACAGCAGCGCCCGCGCCACAAGATATGCGAGCACGATCAGCAACACGTCGATCATGAGGATGATCAGGCGCTTCTGTTGCCGGGAAAGGGAAATCGCCAGTTTATACAATAACAACAGACTGTCCCCCCTTGCCCTCCAGGTTTGCGAACCGGAATGCAGCGTTGCCGGCATCTGCCACCGGGTCAACGTCAGGGATATTATTACGTTTCGCGGTCTTGCGGCAAGGCGGAAGTTGCTGCCGTGCAGAATTCCGCTCATTCTGACAGAGTTGGGCAGATGGCTTCAGCGCCTTCTGGCGGGGGGGGAGAGAAAAACGCGCCGCACCGTCTCGACGATCAGCGCGGCATCAAGACAGAGCGAGCGCCGCCGCGCCCAGGCAAGATCGAGCCGCGCCTTGGCGGGCACACAGCGGGCGAGATAGACAGCCTCCGTCTCTTCGGCGGTCTGGCAGCGCGCCAGCAGCGCCTCTTCGCGGGCATGGTAGACCAGCGTCGCCATCCCGGTCACACCGGGGCGGTTGCGCAGAACCCGGGCATAGATATCGGGGCACAACTCGACATAACGGCGCAGCGGCGGGCGCGGGCCGACAAAGCTCAGGTCGCCGCGCAGGATGTTGACAAGCTGCGGCAGCTCGTCGAGCCGGGTTCGACGCAGGATGCGCCCGGTGCGGGTGATGCGCGCCGCCTTGTGGCCGCCCGAGACGCCGCTGTCGCTGCGATCGGCGGTCATGGTGCGGAATTTCAGCAGGGTAAAGGCCGTCTCGGGCGTCTTCATCCGTTCGGAGCGGTAAAGCACCGGCCGCCCGTCCCTGAGCAGGATCCACAGCGCGATCCCCACCATCGGCAGCGCCAGGATGGCGAGAAGCACCAGCGCGAGGGCGATGTCCATGGCGCGCTTGGCGGGTGTCATGGCATGGCCTCGAGATCCTGCCAGTCGGCGATGAGATCCTCGGCCCGGTTCAGCAAGGTGAGCTCCGGAAGAAGGCGGCGGAGGCGCGCGGTATCGAGGGACACTTCGCGCACCGCTTGCGCGGGGGCCTGGCGCCAGATGATCTCCTGCCCCGCGGCCGCGACGAGCGCCGCCATCGCCACCGGGGCGGGGGCTGCGACATTGAGCACCCCCGGCAGGCGTCGGGGCGGCATCTGTGCCAGAGCTCGCAACACCCGCAACAGATCGCTGGCGGCGATGTAGCTGCGCAGCGGGCCGGTGCCGTCGTCAAACCGGTAGAGCGTGACCGGCGCGCCCGCGCGCAGCCCCGGGGCGAGGCTGTCGGCGCCGACGACATTGGCCAGCCGCAAACAGCAATGGGCGATGCCGTCATCGCCCGGCAGGCGGGCCACCGCGCGTTCCATCGCGCGTTTGGAGCGGGCGTAATCGGAGCCTGGGCAAAGCGGCGCGGTTTCGGCCAGGGCGCGGCCGGGGCCATAGACCGCCGCCGAAGAGAGGTGCAGCAGCCGCCGCGCCCCGCAGGCACGCGCCAGTGCATGACCCTTGGCGACGAGAGAGACATTCGCGGCAAGTTCCCCGGCGCTGCCGGAGGTGCGCCCCCAAAGCGCCACCAGGGTATCGCAGCGCGCCGGCGCCGGGTGCGCTGCCTCGGGTGCTCCTGCCGGCCCGGCATGGCGGGCGCGCGAGCGAAAGTTGATGTCGAGCGCGCCGGTGCCGTCACGCATCGCCGCGCGCTGCAAGAGCCGTCCCAGCCGGCCGGCCGCGCCGGTGATCAGAACCGCGTCGTGCGGCGAAAACTCGCCATCGGAAGTGTGTGAAATGCGTGTCACGGACCCTTGCGCCACCGGGTTGCGGAGAGATTTTGATTGTCTAGCACCCTTTCGCTGCGCTAGTGAACAGCCTTGAGGGCTACGGGGGGACAGGCTTTTGCAAATGCTTTTACGGCTGGCGTCAATCTTCCTGCTGACGGTCACCGTTGGCGCCTGTGCGCTGCCGCGCGGGGCCGCCGTGCAGCGCGAGGTCGTCAGCCAGGCCCGATCTGAGAACCCGACTTTTCAGGTCGTCAAGGTGACGCGCGCGGCGACGCCGATGCTGGCGAGCTGGCCGAAAACCGACGAAGACAGCTATTATCAGTGGCCGAGTGCCGCGCGCGGCCCCGATTCGGCGATCATCCAGACCGGTGACAAGCTCAATGTCGTGGTCTGGGACAACCAGCAGAACTCGCTGCTTTCAAACGGTGAAAAACAGACCCCTATCCCGACGCTCACGGTATCTTCCTCGGGCAGGATATTCCTCCCCTATGTCGGCAATGTCGCGGTGCGCGGGCTCACCCCCGATGCGGCGCGTAACCGTATCCAGCACAAGATGGAGATGATCGTTCCGTCGGCGCAGGTGCAGCTGACGCTGACACCGGGGCGCAACAATTCGGTGGATATCGTCAGCGGCGTCGGCAGCCCCGGGCGCTATCCGCTGGAAAACCGCGACACGCGGATCCTCAGCATCCTGTCGATTGCCGGCGGGGTTTCGTCGAGCTTGCGCAACCCGCGGGTCCGGCTCGAACGCGGCGGGCATGTCTTCGAGACTCGCCTCGATGCGATCCTCGATGACGCGTCAAGGAATATCCGGGTGCGCGGCGGCGACCAGATCGCCGTGATCGAGGATACGCGCACCTTCACCGCGCTCGGCTCTTCGAACACCCAGAAGCTGATCAACTTCGAGAAGGAAGATATTAACGCGCTCGATGCGCTCTCGGCGGCTGGCGGGATAAATTCCAGCCGCGCCAACCCCAGGGGCATTCTGGTCCTGCGCGAATATCACCCGCGCTTCCTGACGCCGGGGCCGGGGGGGCCGGACATGCAGCAGGTGATCTTTTCCATCGACATGACCAATGCCGATGGCCTCTTTGCCGCGCGCCAGTTCAGTATCCAGCCCGGCGATACGCTGATGGCCACCGAAAGCCCGATCACCTCGGTGCAGACGATCGTTCGCCTCTTCGGCTCGCTGGTCGGGGTCTCCAACGGCGCCAGCAGACTGGCCAACTAGCCCGCGCCATCCGACATGAGAGACCCGGCGAAAGCCGGGGATCAACCACTGGTCCGGCATCCCCGGCCGATAAGAGCGGATCACGGAACTGAGCCCTTGCGAGACGGGCGCGCCAGGCGCCTGCGCGGCCTCAAAGGCGAAAGCCCGCCGGCGCGCGCGCCGACCGGACGGCCCCTGCGCGGCTCAGGCACCAATGAAGATGTTGGTGATCTCGTCGTTTTCTTCCGGGGCGGGAAGCATCAGCGCCCCCGCCGTTGCGCCGGCGCCCGCATGATCCTGCGCACCCGCGCCTGCCTGCGGCGGTCGGGGGATGGGGCCGGCCGGGGCGATCAGCGGGCGCAGAATGGTGCTGTAATCGGGGCGATCGGTGCGCCGCGCCGGTTTGAACGGCGCGCTCACGCGGCGCGGGACGACATTCTGCGCGGGGTGCTGCCGGCCGCGCGTGATCCAGCCCTTGCCGGGGATCAGAAACCATCTCGCCTTGCGAACTGCGCCCGGGCGGTGCGAGGCATAGCTCAGCAGCACCGCGCAAATCAGCGCAATGTCGCGCCAGAAGCCGGAAAGGTCCTGCGGTTGCAGGAAAAAGCCGTGCTGCGCGGCGCTCGAAGAGAGCACGAAGAGGGCCAGAAACAGCGCCGATATCCGGAGCACGAGCCCCGACATGAAGATCAGCGAAGCACCCATCAGCAGCATTGCGCCGAGCCTGCCGGCAAGCTGCGCGGGCAGCACCGTGTCAAGGAGCGCCGCCGCATCCACGCCCTTGACGAGACCCATCGAGATGGCGAGGAAATAGGATCCGATCACGATACGGATCAGGCTCCGTCCGGTATGATCGAACCAGTGTGTTCTGTTTCGTGTCACGATCAACTTTCCTTTTCCGCCGGGCGGTGACTTGCGCGGGGGCGCGGGTCTGACGGATCGGGTGTCTGCCGCCCCGGATGGCCCCTGCACCGCGCGCGCGGCTTCGGGTATCACTGGGAAATGTGGCAAGAATTCAGCGAAATCTGGGATTGGCCGCGGGTTTTGCCGTCAAGTTGAAATACCCAAGGCCACCGCCGCGAGCTTGTCGCGCCCGCTCAGGCCTGGTCTTGCGGCATGTCCTCGGGGCTGTCTTCTTCGGCCTTCTCGGCGACCCAGGCCACGCTGACCACCTTTTCGCCCTCGCCGGTGTCGAATATCCTGACCCCGCCGGCCGCGCGAGAGCGGAAGGAAATCCCCTTCACCGGCACCCGGATCGACTGTCCGCTGGAGGTGGCGAGCATGATCTGGTCATCTAGCTCGACCGGGAACGAGGCGACCAGCGGCCCGCCGCGCATGGCACGGTCCATCGCCTGCACGCCCATGCCGCCGCGTCCGCGCACCGGGTAGTCGTGGCTCGACGAGAGCTTGCCCATGCCGCGCTCGGTGATCGTCAGGACAAGGTCCTGCGCCGCAAGCATTTCCTGATAGCGCGCCTCGGGCAGCGCGGTCTCCGTTGCCTCCGGGGCAGTGTCGGGATCGCCCGTCTCTTCTTCCGGCTCGGCGCCGAACTCGGTCCGGAAGCGCTTGAGGAAGGCCGCGCGCTCTTCGGGGCTGGCCTCGAAATGGCGGATGACCGACATCGACACGACGCGGTCGCCCGGTGTCAGACGAATCCCGCGCACGCCGGTGGATTTGCGGCCCTTGAAGACACGGACATCGCCGACCGGAAAGCGGATGGCGCGGCCCTGTTCGGTGACCAGCATCACGTCATCGGCTTCCGAACTGATCCGCGCATTGACCATCTCCACCCCCTCGGGCAGGTCCATCGCGATCTTGCCGTTGCGCTTGACATTGGTGAAATCGCTGAGCTGGTTGCGCCGCACGTCGCCGGCCGAGGTGGCAAAGACGATCTGGAGGTCCTGCCACTCCTCTTCGGGAACGTCGACCGGCATGATCGCGGCGACGCTGACGCCCGGCGGGATCGGCAGGATGTTGACGATCGCCTTGCCGCGCGAGGTGCGCCCGCCCTGCGGCAGGCGCCAGGTCTTGAGCTTGTAGACCATGCCCTCGGTGGTGAAGAAGAGAAGCGGCGTGTGGGTGTTGGCGACAAAGAGCGTGGTGACCACGTCCTCTTCCTTGGTCGCCATGCCCGAAAGGCCCTTGCCGCCGCGTTTCTGGGCGCGGAAATCGTTGAGCGCGGTGCGCTTGATGTAGCCCGCCTGCGTGACCGTGACGACCATCTCCTCGCGTTCGATGAGATCCTCGTCCTCCATGTCGCCCGACCAGTCGACGATCTCGGTGCGGCGCGGCACGCCAAAGCGTTCGCGCACCTCGCGCAGCTCGTCGGCGATGATCGCCATGATCCGCTCGCGCGAGGCGAGAATGGCAAGGTCGTCGCGGATCTTGGCGGCCAGCTCCTGCAGCTCGTCGGTGACTTCGCGCACCCCGAGCTGGGTCAGCCGTTGCAGCCGCAGATCGAGGATCGCGCGGGCCTGCGTCTCTGAAAGGTTGTAGGTGCCGTCTTCGTTGGCCTTGTGGGTGGGGTCGTCGATGAGGGCGATATATTCGAGGATATCGCCCGCCGGCCAGCGACGGGTCATCAGCCGCGTGCGCGCCTCGGCCGCGTCGGCGCTGGCACGGATGGTGGCGACCACCTCGTCGACATTGCTGACCGCCACCGCGAGCCCGCACAGCACATGGCTGCGCTCGCGCGCGCGGCGCAGCTCATAGGCCGTCCGCCGCGCCACAACTTCTTCGCGAAAGGCTATGAAAGCACTGAGAAATCCATGCAGGGTCAGCTGCTCGGGCCGGCCGCCGTTGAGCGCCAGCATGTTGCAGCCGAAGGAGGTCTGCATCGGGGTGAACCGGTAGAGCTGGTTGAGCACCACGTCGGCGGTGGCGTCGCGCTTGAGCTCGATCACCACCCGCAGGCCGGAGCGGTCGGATTCGTCCTGGACATGACGGATGCCCTCGATGCGCTTTTCGCGCGCGGTTTCGGCGATCTTCTCGATCATTGCCGCCTTGTTGACCTGATAGGGCACCTCGTCGACGACGATGGCGAAGCGGTCGCGGCGGATTTCCTCGACATGGGTACGGGCGCGGATGATGACGCTGCCACGCCCCTCGAGATAGGCCTTGCGCGCCCCCGAGCGGCCCAGAATCAGCGCCCCGGTGGGGAAATCGGGGCCGGGAATGTAGTCCATCAGCGCGGCGCTGTCGAGATCGGGGTCCTCGATCAGCGCCAGCGTCGCATCCACCACCTCGGTCAGATTGTGCGGCGGAATGTTGGTGGCCATGCCGACGGCGATCCCGCCGGCGCCGTTGACCAGCATGTTGGGAAAGCGCGCCGGCAGCACCGTGGGTTCGCGGTCCTTGCCGTCGTAATTGTCCTGAAAATCGACGGTGTCCTTCTCGATATCGGCCAGCAGGGCCTGCGCGGCGCGCGCCATGCGCACCTCGGTGTAGCGCATCGCCGCCGGGTTGTCGCCGTCCATCGAGCCGAAATTGCCCTGCCCGTCGAGAAGCGGCAGCGACATCGAGAAATCCTGTGCCATCCGCACCAGCGCGTCGTAGATGGCGCTGTCGCCATGGGGGTGGTACTTGCCCATCACGTCGCCGACGGCACGGGCGGATTTGCGATAGGGCTTGTCATGGGTGTTGCCGGCCTCGTGCATCGCGTAAAGGATGCGCCGGTGCACCGGCTTGAGCCCGTCGCGCAGATCGGGGATCGCGCGCGAGACGATCACGCTCATCGCATAATCGAGATAGGAGGTTTTCATCTCCTGCGAGATCGACACGGTCGGGCCCGAATACCCCTCTGGATCAGAAGGAATTTCGTCTTTTTCTTCAGGTGGTTGCGGCGTGTCGTTCACGTTAAGTCCCGTCCTGTCGCCTGGCGTCCCGGTGGTGTCGCCAGAGGTATATCAGAGCCCGGATGCAAGGTGCAATGGCCGATGGCAGGGCGCCGCTCCGGGCCTTTGGCAGCCGAAGCTCACGAGTGGTAACATTCTGTTTTTATTGAAAAGTAATTTGCTTGTGGCATGATCATATCTGTCAAGCACAGAAGGAGAGCAGAAAGGACGCAGGAAAATGGAGATGTCTGAAACCGAACTGATGCTCAGGGGCTATGGCCTGACCACGGCGGAATTCTTCTATCACATGCCCGATTATGCGCATGTGCTCAATTCCTTCATCTGGCAGGAGTATGACCTCGCCCCCGATCATCCGCGGCTGTTCGAATTCATCGAGTTCTGGCAATCGGAAATCGACGGGCCGCTGCATTCGGTCCGCTTCACCCACCGCAAGATGATCTCGCCCGGCGAGTGGCGCAATGTGGTGGGCGAGATCCCCCTGCATTGACCGCTGGACCCTGACCGCTGCCGGCCGTGCGGATCAGGGAATGATGCGGGTGTATTTCATTCCTTCGAGCGAGGCCCCGATCAGCGCGCCGGCCTGTCCGAAGACCACCGCCAGCACCGGCGCCGTCGCGGTGACGCTGTCGGTGCGCAGGTTGCCGCCCTTGTCGTTGAAGACATATTCGACATCGGCCCCGGCAACCCAGCCGGAGGCGCGGCGGAAACGGGCGAGCGACTCGTCGGTCATGAAAAACAGCACATGGGCGAATTGCTGGGCCCCGATCTGCAAGCCGACGCTGCCCTTGGTGGCCGAATAGTAATCGACCGTCGCCCCGCCCACGCGCAGCGCGCCGCGCCCATAGCCGCCGCCGACGATGAAGCCGCCCTCGGTGATCAGCGGCATGACCAGCATGCCGACGGATTTGTCGGCGATTTCGCGCGTCGCCGGATAGTGGCTGTAAAGATAATCTAGCGTCGCGTTCACCCGCGCGTCGATCTGGTCGGCCTTGCTGGTGCCGACACCATTGCCGCAAGCGGCCAGAAAGGGGGAGAGGGCCGCAAGGCCCGCCGTGAAGCTGCGTCTGGAAGGCGTGCTCATGAGTGTCTGCCCGTGACTGCCAGGATTTTGCGCCGGTCTCGTGCCGGCTGCGATGCACTATAAGGGCGCGCGTGGCAGGTGTCACCTGCAAAGCAGGGCCGGTCGGCGGGGTTTCGCCATGTCCGGCCCGCGCCGGCTCTCGCCAGCCTTCAGGCCAGGGCGCGCGCCATCAAGGGGGCGAAATAGGTCAGGATGCCGTCGCAGCCAGCGCGCTTGAAGGCGGTGAGGCTTTCGACCATCGCGCGCTCGGGATCGACCCAGCCCTGTTGCGCCGCCGCCTGGATCATCGCGTATTCGCCCGACACCTGATAGGCGAAGGTCGGCGCGCCGAAGGCGTCCTTGACGCGCCGGCAGATGTCGAGATAGGGCAGCCCCGGCTTGACCATCACCATGTCGGCGCCTTCCGCGAGATCGCGCGCCACCATGCGCAGCGCCTCGTCGGAATTGGCCGGGTCCATCTGATAGCTCTTCTTGTCGCCCCTGAACGCCCCGGCGGCGCCGACGGCATCGCGGAAGGGGCCGTAAAAGGCGCTGGCATATTTGGCGGCATAGGAGAGAATCGCGACATTGCGATGGCCGGCCTCTTCGAGGGCGCGGCGGATCGCGCCGATGCGGCCATCCATCATGTCGCTGGGGCCGATGATGTCGACCCCGGCTTCGGCCTGCGCGAGCGCCTGTCTGACCAGCGCCTCGACGGTTTCGTCATTGATGATCTCGCCACCGACGACGAAGCCGTCATGGCCGGTATCGGAATAGGGATCGAGCGCGACATCGCTCATCACCGCGATGTCCGGCACCGCGCGCTTGATCGCGCGGGTCGCCCGGTTGGAGAGGTTGTCGGGGTTCCACGCCTCGCTGCAATCGGCGCTGCGCTTGTCCGCCGGGGTGTAGGGAAAGAGGCAGATCGCCGGAATGCCCAGATCCGCGGCCTCGCGCGCGACCTCGGCCACGCGATCGACGCTGCGGCGCACGACACCGGGCATCGAGGGCACCGGTTCCTCGACATTCGCGCCCTCGCGGACGAAAACCGGCCAGATCAGATCTCCCGGCGAGAGCGCCGTCTCTGCGACGAGCGCGCGCAGCGCCGGGCTGGTACGGGTCCGGCGGGCCCTCAATGCCGGAAACGAGGCCTGGATGGGGTGCATGCGAAATTGTCCTAGTCGGTTGCAATCCCCTGTCTGGCATGGAAATTGCGTCATCTCAAGGCTATCAATCGGCAACCGGCGGCGCTAAGAGGGGCAAACCGTTGCCGGGACGGGATCGAGGGAAAAAAGAGAGCGCGCGTGAACTGGTACAACAGCATATTCGAACTGATCGACATGCGCAGCTTCAGCAACCTGTGGTTCTGGATCATGCTGGCGGTGATCTGGTCGACGACCAGCCATTGGGTGCTGGGGGTGCCATGGGACATGGTCATGCGCGCCCGCAAGGGAAGCGACAACAGCAGCGTCGCGGATCTCGAGGCGATGGTGCGCATCACCACCGGCCGGATCCTCTATATCATGCGCGAGTCGGGGCTGTTGCTGACCGGATTTGCGAGTTTCGTGCTGACGACGCTGTGCCTTCTGGGTTTTGTCTATGGCAACGAATTTTCGCAGGCGCTGTTTCTGCTGCTCTTCCCGCTGAGCATTGTCGGGCTTTTGTCGCTGGCCTCGGCACATGCCATCCGGCGTGATGATCTCGCCGGCGAGGCGCTTTTCCGGGCCATGCGCCGGCATCGGATGATGACCCAGTCGGTGGGGATGATCGCGATTTTCGTCACCGCCATGTGGGGCATGTATCAGAACATGATGGCCGGCGTGCTGGGCTGAGTGGTGCACGGGCGGAGCAGATGAGTGACGCGGTGCGGATCACGGTGGGCGGCGCGCCCGAGGGCCATGACGCGCGGGTGATCCTCGATCAGCTCGCGCGCCATGGCGGCGCCGTCATTCACCTCGCGCGCGATGACAAGCGGATGGCGCAACTTGCCGAGGCACTGCGTTTTTTCGCCCCCGACATGCCGGTGCTGCGGTTCCCGGGCTGGGACTGCCTGCCCTATGACCGGGTGTCGCCGAACGCGGATATCTCGGCTGCGCGGATGGCGACGCTGGCGACGCTGGTGCATGGCGGACCGGCGCAGTTCGTCCTGCTGACGACGGTCAACGCCGCGACCCAGTTCGTGCCGGCGCGCGCGGTGCTGCGCGATGCTGCCTTCAGCGCGCGGGTCGGCGAGAGGATCGACGAGGCGGCGCTGAAAGGGTTCTTGCAGCGCATGGGCTTTTCACAGAGCCCGACGGTGACGGAGCCGGGCGATTACGCGGTGCGCGGCGGGATCATCGACATCTACCCGCCGGGCGAGGGCGGGCCGGTGCGGCTCGACCTCTTTGGCGATGTTCTCGACGGCGCGCGTCGTTTTGACCCCGCGACCCAGCGCACCACCGCGAAGCTTGAGCGGGTCGAGCTCGCGCCGGTGAGCGAGGTCATTCTCGACGATGCCGCGATCGCCCGCTTCCGGCAGAATTACCGCGTCGAATTCGGCGCCGGCGGTGCCGATGATCCGCTCTACGAGGCGGTCAGCGCCGGGCGCAAACAGGCCGGGATAGAGCACTGGCTGCCGTTCTTTCATGCGCATCTCGAGACGCTTTTCGACTATCTCCCCGGCGCCATCGTCACCTGCGATGATCGCAGCGACGCGGCGCGCGAGGCGCGCTGGCGGGCGGTGCAGGACCAGTACGAGGCGCGCCGCCACGCGCTCGGGCAAAAGGCGCGCGCCGACACCGTTTACAAACCGGTGCCGCCCGAGCGGCTCTATCTCGACGAGGC
>Ga0114931_10010027_pt1 | contig 11310 bp, 12 predicted proteins | sample 2SBtaG_FD_89579 | JGI IMG/M metagenome (GOLD analysis project Ga0114931, IMG submission 89579) | Deep subsurface microbial communities from Kolumbo volcano to uncover new lineages of life (NeLLi) - 2SBTROV14_V59a metaG | ecosystem: Environmental > Aquatic > Marine > Volcanic | place: Kolumbo...
AGACGAATCGGTTTGCATCGGTCCGGCCCCCTCCCAGGACAGCTACCTGCACACCCCGGCCATCATCAGTGCCGCCGAGGTCACAGACGCGGTCGCCATCCATCCCGGTTATGGCTTTTTATCGGAGAACGCGGATTTTGCTGAAAAGGTACAACAAAGCGGATTCACCTTCATCGGCCCGAATCCGGGCACCATCCGCATGATGGGTGACAAGATCGTGGCAAAAAAGGCCATGCTCAAGGCAGGCATTCCCTGTGTCCCTGGCTCCGGAGGGCCGTTGTCGGACAATGAGCAAAAAAACCTGAAAATGGCCCATAAAATCGGTTATCCGGTAATCGTCAAAGCAGCTGGTGGTGGCGGTGGGCGAGGCATGCGCACCGTACATACAGAAGCGACGCTGCTTAATTCGATCGCCTTGACCAAGGCGGAAGCCGGTGCCGCTTTCGGCAACGATACACTGTACATGGAGAAGTTTCTGGAAAACCCCCGGCATATTGAATTTCAAGTCCTGGCGGACAGACATGGCAATGCCATCCATTTGGGGGAACGCGACTGCTCCATGCAGCGCCGCCATCAGAAAGTCGTCGAAGAGGCGCCAGCTCCCGGTATTACCGAGGACCAGCGCAGGGAGATCGGCGAACGCTGCGCCAAAGCCTGCACAGACATAGGCTACCTGGGCGCCGGGACATTCGAATTCCTCTATGAAAATGACGAATTCTATTTTATTGAAATGAACACCCGGATCCAGGTCGAACATCCGGTCACGGAAATGGTTACCGGCTTCGATATCGTCAAGGAACAGCTGCGCATTGCCGCCGGCGAATCACTGTCCATCACCCAGGATCAGGTCAGAATCCAGGGCCACGCCATCGAGTGCCGGCTAAATGCCGAGGATCCGGAAACATTCATGCCCTGTCCTGGCACCATTGGCCAGTTCCATATGCCAGGCGGACCCGGCATTCGTTGTGAAACGCATATTTACAACGGTTATAAGGTCCCGCCCTATTACGACTCCATGATTGGCAAACTGATCGCCCATGGTGAAAACCGCAACAGTGCCATAGCCCGTATGAATACCGCCCTGAGTGAAATCGTCATCGACGGCATCAAAACCAATATTCCGCTGCAGCAGGACATTATTACCGACCTCGCTTTCATTGCCGGCGAACAAAGCATCCATTACCTGGAAAAGAAACTGGGGCTGTTTTGATTCTTTTCCTTTCCTGTTTTCCGGAAACACTCCCGCAGCCGTCAATTTCATTCCCTGTACGGGTGGCATTGAGCTGCGCCCTGCATTTATTATCCACCCGATGACAACCTGGCAGCAGCTGTCGGTCAGCACCACGGAACTGATCGCTCCCGCCGTCGCCGATAAGCTCGGAGAGTCGGGCGCGCTTTCGGTCACCTATACGGATGCTTCGGAACAGCCCTTATATGAACCGCAACCGGGCAGCACGCCAATCTGGAAACAAACCACGGTCACGGGTCTGTTTCCCCGGAACGTCGATCTGCAGCAGATACAAGATATCCTCAGCGAACATTTTGCCGATGCGCCGCTGCACCGCTGGCATCAGGAAATCATGGCAGACCAGGTCTGGGAACGTACCTGGATGGAACATTATCGACCGATGAAATTCGGCGAGCGCCTGTGGGTTTGCCCAACCGGGCAGGAACGGCAGGAAAGCGGTGGCAAATGCCTGATCCTGGACCCCGGCCTGGCTTTTGGAACCGGTACCCATCCAACCACCGCACTGTGTCTGGAATGGCTGGCAAGTCACGACCTGGCTGGCAAAACCATCATCGATTACGGCTGCGGCTCCGGCATCCTCGCCGTGGCGGCAATTCTGCTGGGCGCACGTCAGGCCTATGCCATCGATATTGATCCCCAGGCGTTGACGGCGACACAGGCCAATGCGGAAAAAAACCGTGTTCAGGAGCAAATCCAGTGTTTCCTGCCTGAACACTTTCCCGGTTTACAGGCGGATATCGTACTGGCCAATATTCTGGCCCGCCCTCTGATCGACATGGCAGCTAGAATTTCCGCCCTGCCGGCTGCCGGCGGGCAACTGCTGCTGTCGGGCATATTGAATGAGCAGGCAGAATCGGTGATTTTGGCCTATGCTGATACTATCAAATTGCACAGCCCCGTCAGCCGTGAAGAATGGTGCCGGATCGACGGCGAAAAAACTGGCAGTCATTGAATTTTCCTGCAGCCGGCAATCCTCTATACCCCAGCAAGAACCAGCACATGTTTACCCAATGCCCCGAATGTCAGACAACGCATCGCATCAGTGTGGGACAGTTACGCAGCAGCCATGGCATCATGTTCTGCACGAAATGTTCGGCAAAATTCGATGCCCTGGAACGTCTCAATGAAAACATGGCCACGATCAATGCCTGGCAGGATGATGCCCCGACCACGGACATCCCCTGGGAAAAGGGCAAACACACAAGATCACCGCTTTTATGGTCGCTGGCCAGCACTGCCGGCCTGCTATTGCTGCTTGCACAACTGTATTATTTTGAAGGCGCTCAACTGGTACAGAGACCCGGCATCAGAACCTGGATCGAGACAATCTGTCAGCCCCTAGACTGCCGACTTCCCGTCTACAGAAATCTGCAGCAGATAACCATTCAGGGCATTTTACAGCCTGTGGCGGACAACAGCTTCCAGTTACAGGCCCTGCTGGTCAACCAGGCCCCCTTTGCCCAGGCTTACCCTGACATCAAGCTGTCGTTGATGGAATTCAATGGTCGGGTGTTTGCCGAAAGAGTTTTTCACCCCGATGACTATCTTGTTAACGCGTCAGCCAGGCTGATGAGCAGCAAGTCCCGCATCGACGTCAACCTGGCCATTGTCAAACCGGCATTGCCCATCGGCGGCTATACCCTGGAACTGCTTTGACAGACAAACTACCGTGTCTGCGGGTCTGCCACCAATTCTGCAAGCCCTGCACCGGGCATTACGACACTTCCTGGCTGTATCACCTGGTATCCGGAAAATTGCGCCACCCTGTCTGTGAATTCAGCGCTGCGCAGTACCGTCAGCAAGCCATTCAAAGGCAGTGAATCGAGGCTTACCCTGCGCAGCGCAAGCCAGTAATTTTCCCAATTGCAGGGAATGAAATGCAACTTGAACAGCGTGGCAGCCGCTTCCAGACCAAAAGCGGCATCGGCAGCTCCGCTGGCCACCATCGCGGCAACTGCAAGATGAGTAAATTCTTCTGAGTGGTAGCCTGTTATTTGTCCGGGATCAAGCCGCGCCTGATCGAGCAGGAGATCGAACGTAGTGCGCGTTCCGGAATTCCTTTGTCGGTTTACGAAACGCACCCTGTGCTGCTGCAAATCCTGCAGTGCGTGAATGCCCCTGGGATTACCTGGCGCGGTCATGATGCCCTGGCGTCGCTGGACGATGCGGATCAGCACATAGGAATCCGGATTCAGAAAACTGCGGAAACGTGGCAGCAGGAGCTTTCCCAACCGGCCACTGGGTATATGAAAGCCGGCCAGATCGCACTGCCCCGCTTTAAGCATGCGCAGGGAATCCAGACTGCCATGGAATTGCAGATCCAGCCCCAAACCCTGCTGCTTTTCAGTCAATTCCCGGAGCATCGCAATGACCAGTCCATGGCTGGCAGCGATGCGCAGTGCGGTACCCTTGCCGGATTCCATGACGGCATTCATTTCCACCGTCAGTTCTGCAGCCAGGCCCTGAAGTTCCGGCTGCAACCGGACATCGATGCGTTTTCTGCCAGCCAATAATTTTTGCCCCAATTCGGTGACAACGGCGCCCCTGCCTCGCTCCAGCCGCGCCAGAGGATATCCCAGCAGCAACTGCCACTTCTGCAGCAAGCCCCAGGCATGCCGGTAGGAAATTTTGCAATTGAGCGCTGCGGCACGCAGCGACCCGTCATCGTCAATCGCCTGCAGCAGCCTGAACAGCTCCTCGGACATTTCCTCGCTCTGTCCGCTGCCAACATGCCAGCAGCGCAAATCGAAATGCAGCTTCATCCCAAGTCCGGCCGGTCAGCAGCTACTCATTGCCGCCGCTGCTTTTGCGCATTGGGATAGAACAGGGTCTGACCTGCCATTTGAAAAGCGGCGATTGCCCGCTGGCCTTCAGCCGAAGTCATCCAGTTCATAAACAGCAATGCCTTCCGCTTCTTTACATGCGGATGTTTTTCCGGATTCACCAGCAGCAAGCTGTATTGGTTGAAAAGCCTTGGATCCCCCTGTACCAGCAGGCCCAGATCATCCCTGTTTTGAAACGCCAGCCAGGTGGCGCGATCAGAAATCGTATAGGCATTCGCTGAGTCCGCAGTCATGTTCAACACCGCACCCATACCCGCTCCGGCCTCCTTATACCAGGATTCCCGATCGCTTCCGGGATCAATCCCGGCGACCTTCCATAGGCGGAGTTCCAGGCGGTTGGTGCCGCTGTCGTCGCCCCGGGAAATAAACGTCGCCCCGCTGCTGGCGATGTGCTGCAAGGCGGTGACGGCATTTTTCATTTTAGCGATCCGGGCGGGATCCTTTTCCGGCCCGACGACAACAAAATCATTGTACATCACCTCACGACGGTCTATGCCATAACCCTGCTGGATAAATTGCAATTCCCCGAACCTGTCGTGAACCAGTAACACATCGGCATCACCGTTTTCTCCAATTTTCAACGCCTGCCCGGTGCCCACCGCAACAACGCGGACTTCGATGCCGGTGTTGCGCTGGAACAAAGGCAGATAGTAATCGAAAAAACCGGAAGCCTGCGTCGATGTCGTCGATGCCAGCGTTATAAAATCTTCCCCCGCCTGGACCTGGCCGGCAAAGGCAATACCTGCCAGCAACAGGCAGTTGCATATATTTTTTAATAATTTCATGATGTTATATTGTATTTCTGAATATTCGACAACAATCCGTATAGCACTGGCAGACATCGATTACTAACAAAACAGATCCTCATGAATAAACGCTCTGGCCAGCGGATTTTCAGGCCCGTCAAAAAACTGCCGTGCAGGAGACTGCTCCAGCAACCGGCCTTGATGCAGAAACAGCACTTCATCGGCCAGCCTTCTTGCCTGAGCCAGATCATGGGTCGTCAAAACCACCTTGACGCCGTTCCTGCTGAACTGCCCGATCAGGTTTTCCACAAATAGCGTCGCCGCCGGGTCGATATTCGCGGTCGGCTCATCCAGATATACGATCTCGGGACGCACTGCCCAGGCTCGCGCCAAGGCCAGTTTCTGCTGCTCTCCCCCAGAAAGCACGCGGGCACTGCGTCGTCGCAGATGAGACAGGCCGGCCAACTGCAGACAGGCATCTATGCGCTGATTTCGTTCCGGTTTCGCCATACCGTGCAAACGCAACACATAATCGATATTTGCCGCCACCGAACGCCGCAGCAGAACCGGTCGTTGAAAAACCATAGCCTGGCTGTTGCGCACCCGTACCCTTGAAGTACTTTGCCAGGAAACTTCTCCACGGGTAGGAGACAACAGACCATGGCATATTTTCAGCAGCAGGCTCTTGCCTGCGCCGTTGGCTCCCAGAATTACCGTCAACGGTCCGCGTTCCAGATGGAAGCTGACATCATTCAGCAGACAATGTCCTGCGACTTCGAAGCTCACGCCTGTCACCCTGAGCGGAAGAATACCTCCTCCGCCAGAAGCATATGATGCGGCATCGTGTCGACCAGGCACTTCAGCCATATAAGCGTTCAGCATAGGCTTTGTAAAAGGCAACGGCAGCATTGACCATGCACGCCAGAGTAATCAATACCATGCCCAACGCCAGGGCAATGGTCAAATTACCCTTGGAGGTCTCCAGGGCAATCGCCGTGGTCATCACCCTGGTATGGTGCATGATATTGCCACCGACTATCAGCACCGCCCCCACTTCCGAGATTGCCCTGCCAAAGCCAGCCAACATCACCGTCAGCAGACTGAATCGCCCTTCCCAGAGCAGGGTCTGCAGCATCGTCCAGCGACTGCTTCCCAGCGATAGCAGCTGCTCCCGATATTCCAGCATCAGGTCGGCAACAATTTGCCGGGTCAGAGCTGCAATCAAAGGTGTCACCAGCAGCCATTGTGCGATGATCATTGCACTTTCAGAAAACAGCAAGCCAAAGCCTCCCAATGGTCCTGACCGTGACAACAGCAGGTATACCATCAGGCCGACAACCACGGGTGGCAGCCCCATCAGGGAATTCAACAGCACCAGAATCGCTCCGCGCCCCGGAAAGCGCCACACAGCCAGCATCGCGCCCAGCACAAAACCGACCACGGCAGCCAACAGTGTCGCCGTCAGACTGACGCGCAGAGACAAAACAATTATTTCCAGCAGGGAATCGTCCAATTCCAGCATCAACTTCAATGCTGTTTGCAATACGCCACCCAGGTCCTGCATGCATCACCAATATGCAAATAAATGCATATTATCAAAAACACATAAGCAACACTATATTTAATTGATATCAGGAAATATGTAATTATATACCTATTTAAATACAGAATAATTAGTCCTACTATGTCATATTTGAGAAAAAAATCTTGGTAGGGTACGCAGCGCGTACCATTGAAAACATAAAACAGTAAAATCATGCTGACTGGTACGCGCTGCGTACCCTACATTAATGCTACTTTGTCATATTATGCAAAGCCGGGGGCAGGGTGTCCGCTCCAGGGGTGTCAGCAGCAGGGATGTGCCGGCATAATCAATGGCCACAAACCATTGATTATGAAGAAAACAGCCAATCGCATTTGCTGTTTTGTTTTTATAAACATCCCATGGATGGGTGTTTATAGACTCCAACCTAATCAGCCAGTAAAATTGATAAACGGGAAGATTGACAAATAGATGATCCCGGCAATACTCCCCAGATAAAAGAGGAACCGCACTGGCTTTTGCCTGCATCTGCCCCACATACTTTCCGTCTTTCCGGCATCCTGCAGCGCGGCATATTCCGCCCTGACCCGGCGCACCCGTTCATGTTGATATCCCTCCAGCAACTGCCTCGCCTGCTCCCGCTGACTGGCATCTTTCAGCCAGATCGCTGCAGTGCCAGTTCCCCACTTGCCCACCGTCGTTTCATAACAGGCGATACCATTGTCATCCAGTAAATTCCGGACATCCTGCGCCTCATCTTCAGGCACCCCGTTGAGCTTGAAAATCAAATCTGCCATTTTTACCCTGCCAATCAACAGCCGGCAACACACCGGCAAAAAAATTCCGCAATTTTTTGACTATACTGAAGAAAACAATTTCCTGAGGAATGAACATGCGCTCAACACTATGTTTATTGATATTTTTCTTTTCCGCCCATAGCCATGCCGGTGTCTATAAATGTATAGACAACAATGACAGAATCACTTACCAGAATCAACCCTGTACCGAGCAGGCCATGGCTTCCGAAATCGATTTGACCTCCGGCGCCAAAATCAGTCTGGAGGAGGAACGGCGAAGAATTCAGCAGGCCAGAGAAAAACGCAATCAGGAAAAAATTGCCCGGCAGCAGATTGCAGAGAAAAAGGCCAGACTGGCGCAGGAAAGTATCGAGGAAAGCAAAAAAAACCAGCAGTTCATCAAAGACCATCCGAAACAATTTTCCGCTTTTGCCATCCCTCCCTATACGCAGGATGACAGGCCAGCCCTGGTGGAAAATTTCAAATCGAGACTGCCGGAAATCGAACGTTTCAGGAGAAAAGCCGCGCTGTTTATTCTCGCCGACGGCAAATGCGGCCGCGTGGAAGCTTCGGAACTGAACTCCCGGAGCAGCGACGACAACCTGGTTTTTCTGGTGGACTGCAGCAGCGGTTTGCAGAGTTATGTGGAAGAACGGCAGCTCAGCAGCAAATAGCCTTGTAAGCGTACGGTGCTGACGACAGAATCGGCAGCGGCAAAAATTTTATTGCTGGTCATTGTTGATTTTTACTACAGACAGTCCCTGTTGGCACTTCGCAGCTTGCCTTTGTTTGTACAGCAGCCCACAGGCAATCCCCAGGGCATGCAGCAGAGCCGTGGCGCCGGCAAATCCAGCCATATAGTACAACCCGTCCAGTTCAGCTGGCATTTCCGCACCATGACTGATGCCGTGAAACAGCGCAAAACAAGCGACGAACAAGACACTGACCGCCGATGAAACGCGCGTAGAACGGGTAATGAATACCGCCAGCAGCACACAGGAGGAGAGAATCCCCGCTTCCACATAAATACTGTCGAACCCAACCATTCCCAGCAGACTGGATGCCGCCATGACGCCTATGAAGGTCAGTGGCAGCAGCCAGATTTTTGCGCCACCCAGCTGCACCGCCCAGATACCAATGGCCAGCATCGCCAGCAAATGGTCAATGCCTGAGAAAGGGTGCATGAACCCCTGCAGCATGCCGGAAGCCGGCGCCAGACCGGTATGTGCCGATGCCAGTAGCGGAAACAGCAGGAGCAATGACACAGCCACTTTGAATATACTTTTCATGAATCCTCCTTAAAAACCTGTTAAAGATCTACTGCGCCACTGCCATTGGCCCGGGTGGTGCCCGAAATCCTCTTTTACAACCTGTAAACTCCGGTTTCTGCGCGCCGTCCGCAGACAACTGCCAGTGGCTCGTAACGGTCTTGAAAAGGTTCTTACATCTTCTGTTAAAAAAATCTATCCCCGATGAAACGGGAAGCGACAGCCAGCTTTATACCCCACCTACTTCCCCCGACATAACATCATCAAACAACCTGCAGTTCCCTAATTTTCAATTCCTGTCCCTGCAGCACCGCAATCTGAAAGCTGCCACAGGCTGGACAGGGATCATGCAGGGTCTGCAGTTCCACCCGCTGTCGGCATTGCTGGCATTGACCGACGCCCATGACGCGCAGTATCTCCAGCTCGGCGTGTTCCGCCAGTGAGCCCCGCATCACCGCAGAAAAGCCGAATCGCAGTGCATCTTCCGCGACACAGGACAATTCCCCGATTTCCAGGCTGACTTTGACTACCCGGGTAAAACCCTGTTCCCGGGCACTGGCTTGCAGGATTTCCAGGACATTTTCCAGCAGCGAAATTTCATGCATGGCTCAAGGTCAGCGTCTGCCTCCAGATGTCGGCATCCCGCTCGCTCAGCAGACGCTGCACGAACTCCCCCGCCTGTTGCAGATTCTCTTCGGCAGCAATGCTCAAACCATCACCCAGGGCAAACTTTTCCGCCCTGATCTTCAGCAAAAAACTGGGCGGCGGCGCCTCACGGGTAATCGACCGATAGACCTGCAGCACCGCGGCCGGACTCATCGTATGGCTGCTATAGCTGTTGTCACGGGCAGCTGCCAGTTCGCTCAGTTCGAAACAGCCACGGCAATCCGTAGCAGCATCGACAAACAGCACCAAACGCCGCTGCTGCAGATCCAGTGCATGTTCTATCTGCAGTTGAAAATCCGTCAGAAACTCACAGCCCGGCCAGTCCACACGACGCCTCTGCAACTGTTCCAGCAGCATTGGCGCCAGCGCATCGTCGCCGCGGCTGGGATTACCATAGGCGAACACCAGAACCGGCTTAGACATCTGGAAGAGATCGTTGCACCACCCCGTCACTTTCCTTGACCATCCTGTCGATCACATGACCATTGCTATCAACCAGTTCCAGCTGCAGCGGCATCTTGCCCAGTGCATGCGTTGCACAGGACAGGCAGGGATCATAGGCGCGAATCGCGACTTCCAGATTGTTCAGCAGCGGCTCGTTAAGTTCCCTGCCATCAAGATAAGTGGCGGCCACCTGGCGCACCGATTCATTCATCGCCTGATTGTTGCTGGTGGTGGAGACGATCAGATTGGCCTTGGTGACGATGTCGTTTTCGTCGATCTGGTAATGATGGAACAACGTGCCCCTGGGCGCCTCGATGACGCCAATGCCTTGGAAACGCTTTTCGCCCTGAGCCAACAGATCCTGCGACAGAATACCGGAATCCTGCAACAGGGTTTCGATGGACTCGGCGCAATGCAGCACTTCGATGAGGCGCGCCCAGTGCGTAGCCAGGGTGCTGTGAATCATCGGCTCGTCGCCATGCGCCTTGAAATCCTGCCGGGCCGCTTCGGCCTTCGGAGTATCGATGCGATCACAGATGTTGACCCGCGCCAACGGACCGACGCGATACCAGCCCTGCTCGCTGCCCAGCGACAGCAGATAGGGGAACTTCATGTAGGTCCAGGATTTGACCTGTTCATGGATGATAGCGTTGTACTTGCAATAATCCTGATGATCCAGAATGATACCGCCCTGAGCGTCCCTGGCCCGAAGGCCGCCATGGTAAAGCTCCAGCGCACCGCTGGGTTTGACCAGGCCCAGATAATGGCTGCGTATCGTGGCGAATTCATCGTAATAGGGCAGATTCGAACAATGTATTTTTTTTATCAGGGCAACGGCATCCTCCGCCCATTGTATAATCTGGCCGATATCCTTCAGCAGATAATCCCGCTCTTCCCGGGTCAGCGATTTGTTCATGCCGCCGGCAATGGCGCCGCTGCCATGGATGCGCTTTCCGGAAACCATACGGATCACTTCCTGGCCATATTTGCGCATTTTCACGCCCTGCAGACCAATATCCGGATATTCCCGCAGTACGGCGACGATGTTGCGTTTCGCCACATCGCTGTCGAAGCCAAACAACAGGTCGGGACTGGCCAGATGGAAAAAATGCAGGGAATGGGATTGCAGCACCTGGCCAAAATGCAGCAGACGCCGGAGTTTGTCGGCGGCGGGGGGCAGATTATCGGGATCGATCCCCACCAGCTGATCGATGGCCTTGGCCGCGGCCAGGTGATGACTGACCGGACAAATCCCGCACAAACGCTGCACCAGCACCGGCAGCTCCCAGTAGGGCCGGCCCTGAATGAAACGCTCGAAGCCCCTGAATTCTACGATATGCAGACGCGCCTGCCGTACATGGTTGTCGGCATCCAGCAGCAATGTCACCTTGCCATGCCCTTCCACGCGAGTCACCGGATCGACGACGACACGGCGCAAATTTTCGCTGCTCTCAGCGGTCTCCAGTTTTTCATACATAGGCGTAATCTCGTAAGGTTCTGTCAATTTCCGGGGTGTCGGCAGTGGTTTGCCTGACCTTCAGTAACTGGCGGCAATACGATACTACGAAGTATCTGCATGCAAACACATTTCCAGCAAAGTATACTCTCCGCATGTGAATTTTCTGTATTTAGGTGGTTCATTTTTTGTCGAGGGCAAGGCGAAAAAACGCCGCTGTAGCAATCTACAGCAAGCTTTTTCAACGTAGCCATCGGCAAAAAAGGGGCTGCCGGGGTGCTGAAAATTCATGTGCGGA
>Ga0114931_10010028_pt1 | contig 11309 bp, 9 predicted proteins | sample 2SBtaG_FD_89579 | JGI IMG/M metagenome (GOLD analysis project Ga0114931, IMG submission 89579) | Deep subsurface microbial communities from Kolumbo volcano to uncover new lineages of life (NeLLi) - 2SBTROV14_V59a metaG | ecosystem: Environmental > Aquatic > Marine > Volcanic | place: Kolumbo...
CGCTGGACACTGGATTCGAGCTGCTGGGACTGCGCCGCCGCTTCCGAGATGGATGTGTCATGCATGACACATCCATCTCGGAAGCGGCGGCGCAGTCCCAGCAGCTCGAATCCAGTGTCCAGCGCATGAAGAAAGACAAAAAGGGCGTGGCCGCCGCTTTTACCAAGGCCAAGAAAGGGGAAATCGACAAGAGCATGCGTGAGGTCTTCACCTCACGGATGATGACCAGACGCTAAGCTATGGAAAATCCAAAACCGGAAAATTCAGAACCGGAAGATCAGAAGCCGGAAGCGCCGAAGGAGGCGCCTCAAAACCCCGGAGGTAACGGGAGTCAGACTCCGGCCTCCGGCCCCGACGGACAGAAGAAAAAGAAGCGGGGTCTGGGGAAGGTTATCTCCGTCCAGGGGCCGGTCGTCGATATCTATTTCGAGAATATCAACGATATTCCCGCGTTGTACGACGTGGTGGAGGCCTTCAATTTTGACAAAGAGAAAGTCATTATGCAGACCGCGGAACACTTGAGTAAAAACGTCGTGCGGACTGTGTCTTTGATGGATACCTTGAATCTTCAGCTGAATCAGCCCTGCTATAACACGTTTCAACCCATTTCGGTTCCCGTTGGTGACGTCTGTTTCGGCCGGATCATGGATGCCGTCGGTAATCCGATCGATGAACGGGGTCCGATCGAGGCCCCGCTGACACCGATCCGCAATATCACTCAGGTGCAGGGATTTGATTTAAAGCAGAAGGACGCGGCCAAACTTGAGATCCTGGAGACGGGAATGAAATATATCGATCTTTTGTTTCCGCTGGTCAAGGGGAGTAAAACCGGGATTATCGGAGGGGCGGGCTGCGGCAAGACGGTTGTTATTCTCGAGCTGATCAACAATATCGTGAAGGAACACGGCGGGGCCTGCGTGTTTGCCGGGATCGGCGAACGCATCCGGGAGGGAAACGAGCTTTTTCATGAATTGACCGACAGTAAACTTCTCGAGAACGTTATGCTGACCTTCGGACAGATGGATCAGCCCCCCGGGGCGCGCGCGGAGGTTGTGAATACCGGGATCACGCTCGCCGAGTACCTGCAGAGAAAAAATAAGGACGTCCTTTTGTTTATGGATAATCTATACCGTTTTATTCAGGGCGGCCAGGAGATCTCGACGCTCCTGGGCCGGGTCCCGGCGGAAACCGGTTACCAGCCGACGCTGGCTTCCGAGGTCAGCGCCGTCCAGGAGCGAATCCGCTCGATCCCCGGCGGCGGCTCGGTGACCGCGATGCAGGCGGTCTACGTGCCGGCCGACGACATGACCGACCCGGCGGTTGTGGCCATTTTCAGTTATCTTGACGGGTCGGTGGTTTTGTCCCGCGACCTCGTTCAGCGCGGGATGTATCCGGCGATCGATCCTCTGCAGAGTTCCTGCGGGAACTTAAGTCCGGGGGTTGTCGGACAAAGACAGTTCGAGTTGTCCCAGAACGTTATTCAGCATTTTAACAAATATAACGGCCTGAAACGGATCGTCGCGGTTATCGGTGTCGAGGAATTGAGCAAAACCGACCGCATGATTTACGGCCGCGCCCAGCGGCTGTTGAATTTTATGACGCAGCCTTTCCACGTCAGTGAGGTCTTTACCGGGAAGAAAGGCGCGTATGTCTATAAGGATGAGCTTCTCGACAGTGTCGAGGCTATTCTGAACGGGGAGTACGATAAAACCAAACCGGGAGATTTTTACATGATCGGAAAGGCCCCGGCCAAAAAATAATCACAGCGTATGATCAGACAATCCGATAAATTGCTTGCCGAAGAACTTGTGAAACAGGGGAAGCTGACCGCGTCGGCCGCCGATAAAAGCCTCGCCGCGCTGCAATCTTCCAATGATACTCTGAGGTCCTATCTTGTCCGTCAGCAGATAGCCACGGAACGGGATGTCATCAACGCCCTGGCCAAGGTGCTCAATCTGTCGGTCGCGGATCTCAGCCGGATGGAAATCGAAAAATCGGTCATCGAGAAGGTGCCGGTCCGTTTCGCGTGGTATTTCCGGTTTATGCCGATCAAACTGGAGGGTAAGACACTGACGATTGCCAGCGCCGCTCCTCTGGACGTCAAGTCCCAGGATGAAATCCGGGTTCATTTGGGGCTGGAACCCAAGATCGTCCTGGCCCGGGGATCCGACATCAAAGAGGCCCTGAACAAATATTACGGTCTGGCGGCCGACACCATCGACCGGTTAAGTAAGGACAGCGCCTCTGTGCCGACATCCATGGAACCGGAGCAGACTGTCGAAGACCTTGAGGCCGGAGCCGATGAGACTTCCGTTTCAAAACTGGTCAACCAGATCCTTCTGGAGGCCTATAAGAAACGGGCGACGGATATTCATATCGAACCGTACCGCAAAAAGGTGCGCGTGCGTTACCGCATCGACGGGGCCCTGGTCGACGCGAACATTCCTCCGGCTGTCCGGCAGTTTTTGCCGTCGATCATTTCCCGCATCAAGATTATGGCCAATCTGAGCATCGTGGAGAAACGCCTGCCGCAAGACGGCGGGACCGTGGTCAAGACCAATGAACAGGACCTGGATCTGAGGATCTCGACGATCCCCACGCCGCGCGGGGAGAGCATGGTGATTCGGATCCTGCCGACGGACATCCATTTCTTAAACCTGGAAAAACTCGGTCTGGAAAAGAACAATTTTGAAGCCTTCCGGCCGGTCACCAGGATGATGCCATGCGGTTTCTTGATGACCGGCCCGACGGGAAGCGGAAAATCCACGACCCTTTACGCGTCCCTGCACGCGATCAATTCTCCGGACCGCAAGATCATCACTCTCGAAGATCCGATTGAGTATGAAATGGAGGGGATCACGCAGATCCAGGTGAACCCGAAGGTCGACCTGACATTTGCCGCCGGACTGCGCAGTGTCTTGCGCCACGACCCGGATGTCATTATGGTCGGTGAGATCCGGGACCGGGAGACCGCCGAGATCGCGATCCGCACGGCGCTGACCGGACATCTGGTCTTCTCGACGCTGCACACCAATAACGCCGCCAGCGGGGTGACCCGGCTTCTGGAAATGGGTGTCGAACCATTTCTGGTGTCTTCCAGCATTGAGGCCTTTGTCGCCCAGCGTCTGATCCGGGTGATCTGTCCGAAATGCAAAGAAGAAGTCAAGGATCCTCCCGCCGAAATAGTTTCGGAAATGGCGCGAACTTTGCAGATAGAAAAATCCAAGGTCAAGATCTATCACGGGAAAGGGTGTGACCATTGTCATCAGACCGGATTTTACGGCCGGACGGCCATTTATGAAATATTGCAGATCGGCGATGATCTGCGGGAGGCCATCCTCAGCAAGAAACGCGCGGATCATATCAAACACATGGCGATGGACCGGGGCATGCGGACCCTGCGTCAGGACGGATGGAGAAAGGTTGCCGCCGGGATCACCACCCCGGAGGAAGTGATCAATGTGACCGCCAAGGATGAGACGGAGGAAAAAAGTGAAGAGGTTCCTTCCGTTTCGGAAGAAACAGAAGACTTTTTTGAAGCACCCAAACCGCGCGCGAGGATTGTATCGGGAGAGATCTTATCGGCCAAAAATGAGTACAATTCCCGTATTTATTCCCGTCTGAAAGAGAAGGTCGGAATCCGCTATTCCATTGTCCGGCCGGACGCGAATAATCCGGTCAAGCTCGTCGGGAATCAGGTCGAGCATTCTTCGATCACCAAGGATATCAGCGCCGGCGGTCTGCGGTTTGTCTCGGGATATACTCTGCCGATCGGCACGATTCTGGACGTGAAGGTTCAATTGGAAAAGGGACGGAGCATCGATTGTCTGGCCAAGGTCTGCCGGGTCGAGGACGATACCTTATCGGCGATGTTTAACCTGGTCGTGTACTTTCTCGATATCTCGAGCGCCGACCGCGCTCGGATCGATAAATATGTCAAACAACGCCTGGCTGAACAAAACAAGCCGGCTAAGGAAGAAGTTAATCAAGAAGGTTAAATCTCATGCCGAGTTTTCAGTATAAAGCCAAACGCAAAGACGCGGAAACCGTCGTCGGAAATATTTTTGCCGGGACCAAAGAAGAGGCCGTCGAAAAAGTCCATCAGCTGGGCCTGATGCCGATTTCGATCGTTTCCAACACCCCGGATGACAGTCCGGCCGCGGAGGTCCGCTGGGGAAGGGTCTCGCATAAGGAACTGTATCTTTTTACCCGTCAGCTCAGCAATCTGACCAGGGCCGGCGTTCCGATTTTACGGGCGCTTGACATTATCGGCCGCCAGCAGAAAAACGCGTTTTTTTGGCAGGTCATCCGTAAGCTGCATGAACGCATTCAGGAAGGAAGCAGTTTCTCCGACGCGCTGCAGAGTTATCCCAAGGTCTTCAACAGCCTTTATGTCACCATGATCCGCGCCGGCGAAGAGAGCGGTCGTCTCAAGGAGGTGACGTCGGATCTGGCGCTGTACCTGAAGCGGCAGGGAGAGATTTTTTCCAAGGTGCGGACGGCGGTCACATATCCGGCGTTTATGCTCTTCTTCGGAATCCTGACGGTCTTCTTTATTCTCACCTACGCGCTTCCGCGGATTACGGTTATTTATGATGACCTCAATCAGGCCCTGCCTATCCCGACGGTGATCGTGATGAAGATCAGCTCGTTTCTGACCAACTGGTGGTATGTGCTCGTTATTCTGATTGCCGTCTTTGCCGGGGCGGCCAGAAAGGCCAAGAGTTCCGCAAGTCTTCAGCATTTAGCCAATGAGATCAAATTGCGCACGCCGGTATTGGGAGAACTTTTTCTGAAACTGGAACTCTTGCGCTTCTGCCGGACGATGGAGATCCTTTTGGCCAGCGACGTGTCGATCACCCGCGCCCTGAAGCTCTCGATTCCGCTGATCCGGCAGAAGGTGATTCAGGAGGAATTGATCCATTGCCAGGAAGACCTTATCGCCGGCAAGTCTTTCGGCCAAAGCCTGCAGAAATCTTCGCGGATCCCGGAGATGTTCGGGCAGTTGATTTCTGTCGGAGAAGAATCCGGGGCTTTGACGGAAACCATGGGGGACATCGCCGGGAGTTACGAGCAGGACACCGAGGAGAGTATCAAACACGCGACGACGCTCCTGGAGCCGCTGATGATCGTCCTGATTGGGGGAATTGTCGGATTTATTATCTTCGCGATGCTCCTGCCCATTTTCCAACTGGATATATTTTCCTAAAATCGGGAGCGTTTTTCATGATGCGAGCGGTGGCGGTTATTTTAGCGGCGGTTTTTTGTTTGCCGGCGGCTGTTTTTGCCCAGGAATGGAACGCGGTGAAGGGCAAGCATTTTGTGGTGTACTTTCCGGAGCTGTCCGAGCGGCAGACCGCGGCGCGGGTTCTGCGCGAGGCCGAAAATTATTACCGGAAAATCGGCGACCAAATCGGATACACCAGGTATCACAATTTCTGGACATGGGACGCGAGAGTTAAGATTCTGCTTTTTCCCAGCCACGAAGCCTTTGTCCGGACGACCGGTCAGCCGGAATGGTCGACGGGTTTTGCGGACCGGGATTCCCAGCTGTTCAAAAGCCGGGTGATTGTCACGTATCAACAGGAGAAGGATTTCTTTGACGGCCTGCTGCCGCATGAAATCAGTCATTTGGTTCTTCACGATTTTTTGTCCGGGCGTCCGATACCGATCTGGTTCGACGAAGGGGTCGCGCAGCTGCAGGAGGCCAGTAAGAGCCGGGAGGCCGACCGCATTATGCGGTTCTTGGTGTCCCGCAGCGGCTATATCCCGTTTCCGCTCTTGACGCGCATGGACATCCGCAAGGAAAAGGATTCCCGGAAGGTCCAGGTTTTTTACGCGCAAAGCCTGTCCGTCGTCGAGTTCCTGATTCGGCAGTACGGCAGTCACGCCTTCGCGGATTTTTGCCGGGCCCTGCGCGACGGGAAGAATGTCGAGGGCGCGTTGCGGCAGGCGTACACCAATAAAATCGACACCATTTCCCAGTTGGAACAGAAATGGTTGATTTATATGAACCGATAGACGGAGGCACGGCTATGAGACGCAGTCAGAGGGCGGGTTTTACATTGATCGAAATTATGCTGGTGGTCATTATCATCGCGGCGCTGGCGGCGATGGTGGTGCCGCGCCTTTCGGGCCGTTCCGAACAGGCCAAGGCCGCGATCGCCAAGGCGGATATCGAATCCCACATCGCGACGGCCTTAAAACTTTATGAGTTGGATAACGGAAATTTCCCGACGACAAGTCAGGGGCTGGACGCCCTGCGGTACAAGCCTTCGGGGTCTCCCGTGCCGAAGAACTGGAATGGGCCTTATCTCGAAAAGCCTCCCATCGATCCGTGGGGGGATCCTTACCGGTATGAATCTCCCGGCGAGAACCGGCTGGATTATGACCTCTGGTCCGAGGGTAAGGATGTTAACAGCAAAGAAGATGATATCACCAACTGGGAAAAATGACAAAGGTTTTACCTTTGTGGAAGTGATGGTGGCGCTGGTTGTCCTCTCTATCGGGATCATCGGGGTTTATAAGGCCTTGATGGTCTCGTTGGATTACGAACAGCACACGGTCAACCGTTTATACGCGCTGCATTTGTTAGACGATAAAGTCGAAGAACTTCAGCTGCAGTTTGAGACCGGGGGTGCCATCCCATCGACGGAATCGAAACGCGAGGTCCGGCTTTACAGCACGCCGGTGGATTTTACATCCGTGGTCCGGCTTGACAATGTGAAGGAGCTTCAGGATATCGTTAAGGCCGGCATCTCTCTTTCCTGGGTGGAGAGGGGCCGCCGCATCAATCAATCCCGGGCGGTCTATTTGTATCATCGTTCCGGGGAGAAGAACGGAAAGACAGAAAACGCTTCCTCCAGCCAATGAGAATCACGAATGTTTTGAACAGATCCCGGCGGGGATTCACACTTGTTGAGATACTCCTTGTCGCCGTTCTGATGTCGATGATCGGGGCTTCACTCTATCAGGCGATCTCCAACGGCGTCAAGGTTTGGAATCGGGCGCACCGTTTTGTTATCGAAGAAGACATCGCGATTTTCATGGATAAATTCCGGCAGGATCTCCGGCATTCTCTGGAATATTCCCAGCTTTCCTGGGATGCCGGAAAGAAGGAGCTGTCTTTTCCGGCGCTCATTACGACCAGAGCGGATAGGAAAATCTCCGGCGGAGAAACCCGGTACGTTCCGCAGATCGGCATGGTCAGATATTCTTTTGACAGCGTCGAGCACGCCCTTATCCGGGAAACGGCCAATTATGGTCAGGCCCTGAAAGGGAAATACGGTCCTGAGCGGATCCTGGCCCGGCCGGTGGAGAATTTGAAGTTTTTTTATATTTACAAAGAGGATGACGCGTTAAAGACGGAGCCCGGGCTGCGGACCGGTATTCTCCCGTTGGCGGTGGTTGCCGAAGTAACTTTTCTGGAAGATACCGGCGCGCGCCGGAAAATACGACAGCAGGTGAATCTGCCATTGAGGGATCAGAAACAAAATGTCTTTTAGATTTCTTCCCAGATTCACTTCCCGCCGGGGAGTCATCCTGATTTTGGCCTTATGGACCGTGGCCTTTTTGTCGATACTGGCCGTGAATATCGGAATGTTTGTCCGGCAGAAATTTGTCTTTTTGTCCCGTCTGGAGCGGCGCAGCAAGCTGGACGCCCTCCTTCCGGCGGCCGTAAACCGGGCGCGCGGGGTCGCCGCCGTCGATCTGCCGGAGGAAGGATACGTCAATACAGTTTATCAGAAACTGCTGCGTCACAATGATCCCGAGCATTTCCGCGCTATCGAATTGGGCGACGCGCGGTACTCAATTTTTTATTACGACTCCGCGAGTCTGGACGGCAAGCCGGAAAAACTTTACGGGCTTTCGTCGGAAGAAGGGAAACTCAATATCAACGTCGCCGGACAGAATATCCTGGTGCCCCTGATCAAGCAGGTGACGAAACTGGATGAAAAGGACGCCGTCGCCCTGGCCGACGCGATTGTCGACTGGCGCCAGCACGGAGAGTCACGGCTGACGGGATTTTTCAGTGATGATTATTACGACAACCTGGAGTTTCCGTATCCGCCCAAAAGCGCGCCGTATGAAACCCCGGCGGAACTGCATCTGGTCGCGGGGATGACGCCGGAATTGTTCGGACAGCTGCAGCCTTTTATCACGATTTACGGAGACGGCGCCGTCGACGTCAACACCGCGCCTCCCCAGGTCCTGAAGGCGCTGGGATTGAGTGATGAGGTGGTCAGCCGGATTCTGCTTGTCCGGCGGGGGGTCGATCTGAAGCAGGCAACCGCGGATGATCTTGTTTTTCAGGATATTTCGGGGATGGCCGGAATTCTTCTCCAGATGGGGAAATTGACTCCCGAAGAGATCGCTAAGATTAATGAGTTGATCTCAAAGGGATTGATCGGCACGACATCGGAGTATCTTCATGTCCACGCCGAGGCCGAAATGGTCAGCTCCGGTGAGACCGAGAGTGTCGACAGCATTTTTCACGCGTCCGACGGACAGATCTTGTACTGGAGTCAGTATTAATCCGGTGTACACCGACGAGGTGTACACCGGCCGGAAGGAAAAGGGGAATGTTTAAGCAAGAGCGTAATTATATCGGGGTCATGATGACCGAAGAGACCTTGAAGGTCTCGGTGTTGAAGGTCTCCTCGTCCCAGAAAAGAGTGACTCAGGTGATCAAGCGCGACATCAAGGATGTTGAGCAGGACGGCCTGATCACGGAATTGACTTCGGTGATGAAGGAGATCAATGTCAAGAACGCCCGGACGTTCTGTGAGATCCCTTTGAGCATGATTACGACCAAGAATATCGAGATTCCTTCTCTGAATCCGGAAGAAATCAAGTCCATTATCGACCTTCAGGCCGGGCGGCATACCCCGTATTCCCGGGAAGAAATCATTGTCGGGTATATCACGATCGGAATTTTTCAGCGCAATTACACCAAGGTCCTGCTGTTGATTGTCAATCGTTCGGCCGTCCTGGATCAGCTCAATGTCCTGGAGGCCTCCGGTATCAAAGTGGAGAATGTGTATTTCGCGCCGGAAAGCATTGCCAAGTTTTACGCGGAAGTCCTGGAGGTTCAGGAAGAAGATCCGCCGATTGCCATCATCGACATCGGCAGTTTTCAGACGTATTTTATCGTGGGTTTTAACCGGACCGTGGCCACCTGCCGGCTGATCCCGGTGGGCATGCATCACCTGATCAACGAAAAGGACGCGCAGGAGAAATTCGTTTCCGAACTGCTCAATTCGCTGGAAGCCTATCAGAGTGAGGATATCAATCAACTGCCGGAAAAATATATCCTGACTTCCGATGACACAAAGGTTAAGGAACTGAAGCCTCTTTTGGAAGAAAAGATCAAAGGCCGGCTGGAGATCCTTTCTTATCTTGAGCGGATTGACGGGCCGCAGCCGGTGATGATGAGGCTGGCCTCCGAATATAACGAAGAATCATTTCTGGACGTCATTTCCGGCGGTCTTTACGCGGAGGAACTCCAGGTGGATCTGACGCCCGACGAAATCAAGGTCCAGAGGTCGATCGAGGAGAAAGGGCGGGAACTGATCAAAGCGGGGGTGTTTTCTATTGTCCTCTTGTTCCTCGTTATCGGTATTTTTTTCGCGACGCTGTATTCCAAGAGTGAATCCCTGGCCGCCCTGGATAAGATTTACGCGCAAAAACACCGCCAGGTGATGGCCCTGGACTGGATCGCGCAGAAAACACGCATCATTAAGGATTACGCCAGCACCCGGATGACGGAACTGGATATCATTGACGAGATGTATCACCTGATCCCCGAGGATATTTATCTGGAGAAGATCGACATCAACGAAGATGGGACGATCAACATCTCCGGCATCTCCCAATCAATGTCCCGGGTCTTTAACTTTGTGACGGCTCTGGAAGAGTCCGGTCTTTTTAAAGGAGTGAAGACCAACTCCACTTCCGAAAAGCAGGACCGGGGCCAAAAGGTCGCGACGTTCGATATCACATTCCGCTTAGAAAGCGCCAAGGACCCGAAGGAAACGGAAGCGCCGAAAGAAGCAACGGGGCAGGGGACGGAACAGGGAGCGAAACAAGGAACGGAACAAGGGTAGCCGAGATATGCTGAAAGATTTTTATTCCAAACTGTCGGATAAGGAGAAGAAGATTTTTTATGCCGCCGCCGGCATCATTATTCTGGCAATCTTTGACAGTGTGTTTTTCCGTCCCTCTTTGTCAAAGATCGATGAAATCAAAAAGGAGATTGAGGAAAGGAAAGGTGAAGTCGCCCACGACGTGCGTTTTCTGGCTTACCGGGACCGTATCCTTGCCGAAAAGAAGACTTATGACGTGTATAAGACCGGAGAAAATAAAAGCGGCGAGGAGATTATGGGCTCGTTTTTGAAGACCGTCGAGCAGATCGCTTCGGCATCGAAGATTGATTTGCTGAAGGTGAATCCCGCCGAGGTGACGCAGAAAAAAGGGTATATCGAATATCACGCGAATCTGGAGGGCAGCGGACGCTGGAAGGATCTTGTCACCTTTATGCATCGGATTGATTCCACGGACAACCTGCTGAAGGTCGTCAAAGTCAGCCTGACCGGAGAGAAGGCCAGCGCTGATCGGGTTCAGGCCGTTCTGAAGGTGGCCAAGCTTGTGATCGATCCGAAAACGATCGGAAATTTTCAGCCGAATGATGGGGGTTCCGAAGTGACCGTGCAGAATGAAGCCGACGCTCTGAAGGTGCTTTCCGAAGATCAGGGGGCATCCCAGACTTCGGGGGAGCAGAATCCGCAAAACGACCAGGCATCGTCCGGAAAGAAACAGGATCAACAGGATAAGCAGGATAAAGAGAACAAACAGGATAAGCAGGGCAGGCAGGACGGCATGGGCGGGAAAGATTCGGCCGGGGAAAAGAAAGGCGGCGGGATGAACGCGGATAAGACCGGTCCGGGAGGCAAAGACGGTTCGGGCAATGATTCGCCCGGGGATGGTACCGGCAAAGACGGGAGTTCCAGAGGAGGGGCGGGTGGAAAAGGAGCCGGAGGCCTTGGTTCCGGCGGGTCTGGCGGTGGAGGAAATGGAGGAGGTCGTCCCGGCGGGGCGGGGAGTGGTGGTCCGGGCGGAACGGCTGGACAGGCCGGAGACGGCGCGGGCGGTTCATCAGGAAGCGGTCAGGCAACGGGCAAGTCCGCCGGACAGACCGGGCGGGGAGCTGGTGCCGGAAAGGGAATGGAGAGCGGAGACGGTGGCGGGCCCGGCGGGGCGGGCAGAGGTTCTGGCGGTGGTGAGGGAAGCGGCAGCTCTGATATGGGGCA
>Ga0114931_10010029_pt1 | contig 11309 bp, 7 predicted proteins | sample 2SBtaG_FD_89579 | JGI IMG/M metagenome (GOLD analysis project Ga0114931, IMG submission 89579) | Deep subsurface microbial communities from Kolumbo volcano to uncover new lineages of life (NeLLi) - 2SBTROV14_V59a metaG | ecosystem: Environmental > Aquatic > Marine > Volcanic | place: Kolumbo...
CTGCAGATTGCGGTCAACCGCCGGGCAGCCGACGGCCTGACGCTGAAGGGAGCTTACACTTACTCCCGGGCCATCAACTTGACCGATGACGATGGATGGGCGGGGTTGAACTTCAACTACCCTCCCGGTGTCCAGCGCAATCGGGCCCAGGCCGGCTACAACATCCCGCAGATATTCCAGATGGGATTTGTCTATGAACTGCCGTTTGGGGTGAACAAGAAGTTCGCCAACGAGGGCATCGCCCGGTGGATTCTCGGCGACTGGCAGGCAAATGGCATCTTTGCCGCTTTCCAGGGCCGGCCGTTCACGGTCACCGGTTCGGGGGGGTCGCTGGACGCGCCGGGAAACACCCAGACGGCTGACCAGGTGAAGCCGAACGTTGAAAAGATCGGGGACCTCAATCAGTTCTACGACAAGTCGGCGTTCGCGAATGTTACCGGAGTGGCCCGATTCGGGACTTCCGGCCGGAACATTCTGAGGGCACCGGGAGTGGTCAACCTGGACTTCAGTCTGTTTCGGGATTTTCCAATCCGGGAGCGTCTCAAGCTGCAATTCCGGGCGGAAGCGTTCAACCTGAGCAACACGCCACACTTCAACCGGCCGAACAGCAGCGTGACCAGTAGTAACTTTATGAGGATCACCAGCGCGGTCAACGACCAACGGACGATTCGTTTCGGTTTACGACTCCACTGGTAGCTACCTTTCCATCACCAGCAAGAAGGGTGCATCCTTTCCGGGATGCACCCTTTTGCGACTCTAGAGCAATGCGACTGGGGTCGCTGATCCACCAGATGCGCTTCAGCCAATTGGCGAGATCGTCGAACATGGTGTAGTAAGTAGGCAGCACCAGCAAGGTGAGAATGGTTGACGTAATCAGCCCACCCATCACGGTCCGCGCCAGTGGGAAGTAGCGCAGGTCAAACAGACCGCTCTGGCCGAGGGCCAGGGGCATGAGACCGATGATGGTGGTGCCGGCGGTCATGAGGATGGGCCGGAAGCGCTCGCGGCAGGCCACCAGGATCGCCTCCGGACGCGGCTTGCCCGCGCGCCGCTGGTTGTTGACGTGGTCGAGCAGCACGATTCCGTTGTTGACCACGATGCCGAGCAGCACCAGCAACCCGATCTTCGCCATGATGTTGAACGGCGTGCCGGTGAAGGTGAGCATCCAGGCAACGCCGACGAGCGCGAAGGGGAGCGAGAGGATGATCGCGAACGGGTGCGTCAGGGACTCGAACAGTGAGGCCATCACGAAATAGACCATGAACAACGCCAGCAGGATGTTGAACAGGAAGTCGTTATCCTCATCCGCCTCGCGCTACATCCGAAAGCCGTAGCTCCACCCGTAGCCGGGCGGGTAGTCCAGCGTATCGAGCGCGTCCTTGACGATCACCTTGCCGTCTTCCTTCTGGTCGCCACGGTAGATTGCCCACAGCGGCGAGTAGGTGCGGCGGTCCTCGCGGCGGATGACGCCGGGCGTTTTCACGATGTCGAAATCGGCCACCTGGGCGAGCAGAATCTCTTCGCCATCAGGGCCGCTGCCGACGACGATGGAGCGCAGATCGCCCAAATCCTCGCGGTCGTCCGGCTGCAGGCGGACCCAGATGTCCACCTGGCCCGCCGGCGTGCGGTAACCTCTGACTTTCCGGCCGCGAACAACGACGCTCAGGATGCCGGCCACCGACTGCGGCGAGATGCCGTATTTCTTGGCGAGGTTGCGGTTCAGGCGAACCTGCACCTCCTCGCGCCCGCGGTCGAAGTCGCTGAAGACCTCGCTGAAGTCGTCCTGGGCGAGCAATCGCCGGCGCGCCTCCCGGGCCAGCTCGGCGAGCTTCGCCGGATCGTCGCCGAGCAGATTCACGCTGATCCATTCGCGGTTCTCCGCGCCCTCCTGGGAGCCCAGCGTGATCTTCGCTCCGGGAATCACGGGGAGGCCGGCGGAGATTCGCGGGCGGATCTCGGCCAGCTCATCGAGGTCGATGTTGTCCTTGTCGAAGTAGATCCGGGTGCGCGCCTCGTCGTTGCCGTACCACGAGTAGACGTCGCGAATCTTGAACCGCTCGCGATTCCGGAGCAGATAACGCTCGACGGGGTTGACGTAGTCGCGCTCGATCTTGGCGTAGTGGTAGTTCTCGCTGAACTCATACTGAACGTTCAGATCATCGAGCTCCTCGGCGCCGGGGGCATTGTCCGGCACTCTCATGAGCTGGTACATCGAGCCGGCGAAGATCAGCGGCACGATGAGGAAGCCGATGAGGTAGCGGCGGCGGAGGGTCCAGCTCATCAAGCCGAGGTAACGGTCGGTCATGCTCATCTTGGGGCGGGGCAGGCGGCGTTTAACGTATTCGTACCAGCGTGGCTCGCGGCCCACATCCATCTTCAGCATCCGGGCGGCGGCGAGCGGGATCAGCGTGAGGGAAATGAACAGCGAGCAGAGCAGGGCGATGATGATGGAGAGGCCGACGTCCTCGAGATAGACCGAGAACTGGGTCTTCTTGCCAAACACCAGCGGGACGAAGATGATGATGGAGGTAAGCGTCGCGGCGAGTACGGCGGTAACGACCTCTTTGGCGCCGATGCGCGCCGCCTCCACACGCCCGCGCCCCTTCTCCAGGTGCTGGTAGATCGATTCCAGCACGACGACGGCGTTATCCACCAGCATGCCGGAGGCCAGCATCAGCCCCATCATCGACAACACGTTCAGCGTCCGCCCGCCGAGGTAGAGGAAGCCGATGGTGGCGATGATCGAAAACGGTATGGCGAAGCCGATCACCAGCGTCGGAGCGAGCTTGCGGAGAAACAGCAGCAGCACGAAGACCGCCAGCAAAGCGCCGATTGTGCCCGCCTCAAGCAGGCCGGTCAGGGACTTGACGATCTCGCTGCCTTGATCGAACTACACATCGAGCCGCATGCCCCGCATCGAGGGATCGGCGTTGATTTCGTCGATCGCCTCCTTGACCTCCGCGACGGTCCGCACGGTGTTAGAGGACGAGGTCTTGCGAACGGCGAAGCCCACGGTGTATTCGCCGTTGAGGTGGCGCCCGCTGTTGGACGCCGGCCGGTCGAAATAGATGTCGGCGACGTCGCGCAAGCGGAGGCCGCGCCCGTTGACGGGGAAATCGCGGATTGCGTCGAGTGACGACATCGCTCCGCGCGCGATGGCGCTGTAACGTTGCCCGCCCTCGGTGACGCGGCCGAGCGAGGTATTCAGGTTGGCATTGTCGAGCTGGCGAAAGACCGCGCTGACATCCACGCCGTAGCGTTTGATGTCGTCGAGGCGGAGGTAAATGTCCACTTCCTTGCGCTGCGCCCCCCAAAGCTCGACCTCGGCGACGCCCGGGAGTCTCTCCAGCCGGTTCTTGACCTTTGTTTCGAGGAAGTCGTAGGCCGTGCGCAGATCCCGGTCGGAGAAGATGCGGCCCTCGAGTATCGGAATGTCGGTGGTGGAGAAGTTCCGCACGATGACGCGATCGACATCGGCGGGCAATTCGCCGCGCACCTGGTCCACCTTCTCGCGGACTTCGGCGCGCATCCAGTCGACGTCGACGCCCCAGCCGAAATGCAGATCGACCGAGGCCGAGCTGTCACCGGAGCGGGCGGTCATGCGGTCAACGCTCGGAACGGTGGTCAGCGCCTCCTCGAGCGGTTTCGCGATCGATTCCTGGGTCTGCGCGGGCGTGGCGTTGGGATAGGGGACGTAGACCTGGACGAACGGCATGTTGATCGCCGGAATCATCACCAGCGGGATCTTGAACACCGAGATGATTCCGAGCACGACGAAGCAGGTGAAGATCATGCAGACGGTGACCGGATGCCGCATCGAGAATTCGGCCAGACGGAGACCGAAGCTCGTGTGAGTGTTCTGTGCCGGTTCCGGCGGCGGGGTCTCGGGCGTTCGGGCGCGCTCCATCTCAGTCTCCGGCGCCGGGGGCGCTGATCGGATCGCCGTGTACCGGGCTGGCGCCGGGGACCGCGACCCGCCCTTCGCGGTTCACGATCTCGTAGGCGACCGGGATGAAAATCAGCGTCAAGAGGGTCGAGAAGGTCAGTCCGCCGATGACGGTTATCGCCATGGGCGTGCGGATCTCGGCGCCCTCGCCCCAGCCGAACGCCATCGGGAGCAAGCCCAGAACGGTGGTGAGCGTCGTCATCACGATCGGGCGCAGGCGGACCTCGCCGGCCTCGACCAACGCCGCGCGCACCGGCAAACCCCGGTCGCGAAGCTGCCGCGTATAGTCGATCAGCACGATCGCGTTGTTGACGACGATGCCGGCGAGCACGATAATGCCGAGGAAGACCATCACGCTGAAGGTGGTTTGGGTCACGAACAGCGCCAGCACCACTCCGATCAGCCCGAGCGGCACCGAGAAGAGAATGATGAACGGGTGGACGAGCGATTCGAACTGCGACGCCATCACCAGATAGACCAGGAAGACGGCGAGGCCGAGCGCGAGCATCAGGCTCTTGTAGGAGGAAGCCAGCTCTTCGTTCTGCCCGCCCAGCGTGATGGTCACGTTACCCGGAATCTCCGCCTGAATCCGCTGGAGTTCCCCCCGAATCTCGCCGGTGACCGAGTTGAGGTCACGCCCCGAGAGGTTGGCCGATACGATGGCGGCACGCTGCGAGCGGATTCGCTTCACCTGACTGGGGCCCCGGGCGATCACGATATCGGCCACCGCCGCGAGACGAATCGGCACGGCGGGGCGCGCGGTGGCGGGGGATCGGCTACCTCCCGAAATATCTTCCGCCGGCCCCCCCATGTTGATGGTGAGGTTCTTGATGTCGTCAATGGTGGCCCGGTCGGCTTCGCCGGCGCGCACGAGAATCTCAATCTGCTTGTCATCCTCGCGGAAGCGGGAGGCCACCTCGCCGCGGATCTTGCTCCGCAGCACCGCCGCCACCTGGCTTTCCTCGATACCGAGACGCGCCAGCCGGGCGCGGTCGAACCGGATCTGCACTTCCGGGTTGCCTTGTTGGGTGGAGGTGATCACGTCGCTGAGGCTATCAATCGATTCCAGCCGGGTGGCCACCGTCTCGGCGGCTTGGCGCAGCGTTTCCAAATCGTAGCCGTAGATCTCAACCTGGATCGGAGTCTTGAAGCTGAACAGGGTGGGACGGCTGAACTGGTAGGCCACCTCCGGGTGCGCGGCGAGCAGGCCGCGAATCTTGTCGATGGCGTGCGCCTCGGCCGCCTTATCGCGCTTGTCTTTCATCACGACGTAGAGTTGGCCGACGTTTTCTTCGTGCAGATTGCGCGCGAACTGATTTTTGTTGCTGCCGCCGGCGCTGGAGAATATGGTTCGGACCTCGGGGTAGCCGGCGACCTGCCGCTCCATCTCTTGCAGCAGGCGGTCGGTTCGCTCCAGCGGGCTGGCTTCGGGCAGACGCACCTCGAAGGTGAACTCGCCCTGCGTGAGGGGAGGTATCAGCTCGGCGCCGATCGTCATCGCCAGCGCGGCGGCGAAGATGACGAGGAAGGCGGTGAAGCCGAGCACCGAGCTCTTGTGGTCCAGCGCCCAGACCAGCATCTTGGGGTAGGCGGAGGAGACGGCCCCGAAGGCGCGGTCAAACGCGTTCAGCAATGGATCAATGAGACGCGCCAGCACGGCGCCGGCGGCCCGGATCAACCGCCGCGCGTCGGAGACAACCACCGTCACGGAGTCGGTAAAGAGGAAGCGCAGCACGCGGTGGCCGCCCGCGGATGGCGCTTCGGCGGCGGGCGGCGCCTTCTTCACCCGCAGCGCGAGAATCATCGGGATCACGGTGAGCGCCACCAGCAAGGAGGCCAGCAGCGAGTAGGTGATCGTCAGCGCCTGATCGCGGAAGAGTTGCCCGGCGATGCCCTCGACAAAAACCAGCGGCAGGAAGACGGCGACCGTGGTGAGCGTCGAGGCGGTGACCGCCATGCCGACTTCGCGAGTCCCCTGGTACACCGCCTCGGCTAAATCCACGCCGCGGCTCTTGTGCCGATGTACGGATTCGAGCACGACAATCGAGTTGTCAACCAGCATCCCGATGCCGAGCGCCACCCCGCCCAGCGACATCAGATTCAACGAGATGCCCGTCTGGTGCATCAGGGCGAACGTCGCCATGATCGAAACGGGAATCGAGATCGCGATAGTCAGGGTGCTGCGCACGTCACGCAGGAAGAAGAACAGGATAATGGTGGCCAGCAACCCGCCGAGGAGCGCGGCGCTGCGCACATCGTCGACGGCGGCCTCGATGAAGTCCGCCTGGTTGAAGACCATCTCGTAGTCGACGCCTTGGGGCCAGAGCTTCGTATCCCGCAGCGAGCCGAGCCGGTCTTGCACGGCGCGCGCAACGGTGACGGTGTTGGCGTCGCCCTCCTTATAGATCGCCAGCTCGACGCTCTCGGCGCCGTTGAGCCGGGAGATAATGTCGCGGTCCTTGGCGCCGCGCCAGACGCGCGCTATCTCTCCCAGCACGATCCGCTTTCCGCCCTCGTCCCGGATGATGATGTTACGGATCTCGTCGACCGTCCGGAACTGATTCAGCACGCGGACGAGGTAGTTCGAGTCCCGGTCGTAGAGGCTGCCCGAGGCCTGGTTCAGGTTCTCGGCGGCGAGCACCCGCGCGACCTCGGTAATCGGAATGCCCAGCTCGGCCAGGCGCCGCTCGTCGATCTCGATACGAATCTGCTCCTCGAGGCCGCCGATGATTTTGATGGCGGCCACGCCCTCGGTCGATTCCAGTTGTTTCTTCAGCTCTTTCTCGGCCGCGTAGCGCAGGTGGCTGATGCTCATGTCGCCAGAGAGCTGCAGGCGCATGATCGGGTCGTAGGAAGGATCAAAGCGCAGCAGCACCGGGCGCTGCGCGTCGCGCGGCAACTGCACCACGTCGAGCTTCTCGCGCACCTCGAGGCTGGAGAGATCCATGTTGGTGTCCCAGGAGAACTCGAGCACCACTTCCGACTGGCCCGAGCGCGAGGTCGAGCTCAACCGGCGGAGTCCGGGAATCACCCCGACCGCTTCCTCGATCGGGCGGGTGATGAGGCTTTCGATCTCCTCCGGCGCGGCGTCTTCGTATTCGGTTTGGATGGTGAGCGACGGATAGGAGATGTCGGGCAGCAGGTTGAGCGCCAGGCGGTCGAGGGAAACCAGTCCGAACAGAATCACCGCGACCACGAACATCGCGACGGTGACGGGCCGGTTGATCGCTGTCTTGGTGAGGTTCATTACGCTGCGGGGCCGGAAGTGGCGGCGGGTGGCGCTAGCCTTCAATCACCCTGATTTTGTCGCCTTCCTTCAGGGCGCCCTGTCCGGCGACAATGACCTTTTCGCCCGTCTTGAGCCCGCTCCGCACCTGGACGATGCCGTTATTCTCGTAGCCAAGGATCACTTTGACGCGCCGCGCCTCGTCCGAATCGGCGATGAAGACGTAGTTCTCGCCGTCCTGCTCCAATACGGCCTGCTTCGGAATCAGGAGCGCGTCGGTGCGCGTGTCGGTGCGGACCGCGACCCGCACAAAAGCGCCCGGCTTGAAGCCCGTCTCCCGCGTGCGCACCTCGACAGTTACCTTCACGGTGCCAGTGGCCTGGTCCACCACCGGGCTGATCCGTTTCACCCGTCCCGGCACCGATTTGCTGCCGTCCAAGCCGAGCTGGATTTCAGCCTCCTGCCCCGGCCGCACTTCGCGCGTCTCCCGCTCGGAGAGGAACACGTCGGCATACAACGGATTGAACGAGCCGAGCTTGAACAACGAATCCAGATTGCGGACGCGCTGTCCGATCTCGACCGTACGCGCGGTGATGTAGCCGTCGAACGGCGCCCGGATTTCGGTGAGCGATATCTGCAGCTTCGACTGGGCGATCTCGGCGGTCAGCTCGGCGACCTTGTGCCCCAGTTCCTTGATCTCGGACTCCGAGACGCGGTGGTCGTGGATCAACTCTTCAAGCTGATACTTCCGCGTGGCGACCTCGGTCTCGCTGACCAACCCGTCCTCGTTCGCCTTCTTGTAGCGCTCATACTCGGTGCGGGCGTTCTTGATCTGGACCGCCGCCTTCTCCATTGTGATGCGCGCTTTCTCGCGCTGGATGCGCGCTTGCTCCCGGCGCTCGACGGTCAGCTCCAAATTGATCTTGTTCTGAGCGTCGTCCAGCTTGCAGAGCAGTTGCCCCCGGTGTACGAAATCCCCCTCCTCAACCGCCACTTTGCGCACGATCCCTTCGACTTGCGTGGCGACTTCGATATCCCGCAGGGCGCGTAAATTGCCCGTGGCGGCGATGAAAGACGAGATTTGGCCTTGCTCGGCGGGGAGAAGCTTCACTGGCACGGCGGTCTTCTCCCGCGCGTTCTCCGCGCCCAGTTTTGCGCCGTCAGCGGCCTGCGCCTCGCCGCTTATGATCTGATACCGCTCGTTGAGCAGGTAGCCGCCTCCGGCCACGGCGATCAGCACAAGAAGAAACAAATACACCCGGGTTCTCTGACTCATACGTGCTGTCCTTTTTCTTCCCCGGTTCGCGGACGGATGTCCGGCCGGAGCTTCCTCACAGCTAGTAAGTTAGACACCTAAGATACGAAAAGGTTAACAGCGCGGTTCCAAGAAAACCGGGCCGCGGGCTCGCATCCGGCGGAACAGCACACCTTTTTGAAGTTGTCACTGGTTCCGGCTGCTGGTTTTTTCAGCCAGAATCTTGCTTAAGAGCTCGGCGGGGACGGTTGCGTCGACTTCCACGACGGTTTCGCGCCTGCCTATTCCAATTGTATCAAGCGCTGTCAAGAGGGCCGGTTCCTCCCGCAGCCCGAGCCGGGCGAGCCCCTGCATTGCCCGCAGAGCGGACTGGAGGGTTTCGGCGTCTTCCGGGGTGGCGCATTCACCCACGGCGTTGAAAATCAGTCCGTCGTGGAAGTTTCCCGTCACCTTCAGGGTTCTGAGCTTGCGGAGCATGCGGTCGAGGTTGGCGAGGTATCCCGGCGGGGGCGGCACGGCGCGCGTGAAGCCGCCGGTGGCGACGGCCCACACCTGGTTCGAGCGGTCAATGGTCTTCAGCATCTCCATGAGCGCCGCGGGGGCGCCGGGGGATTTCTCGCGCAGGTCAACGATCGCGCGCACCCTGTCGGGCGGACCGGCGATGACGGTGGAGGAGTTCATGAAGCTGACCGCCGCGTCCGCATCGCTGACGAACAGGTACCCTTTGTAGGAACCTCGCGTTGATCCTTCCCACTCCAGGCGCGGCTCCATGCCGCTTTCGGAGAACTTACCGCGCGCCAATAGTGCGACGCTGGTCCCGTCATAGACGGCGAGCAGTTCCCAGAGATTATCCGGGGCCACGCCGGTGCGGTCGATGAAGCGCTGCAGCCCGGGGATCCGCCCTTTGGCGAAGAGTTTCTCGAACACCGGCGTTTCCCGCAGGTGGTCAATGCGCACACCGAACAGCGCCACGGTATCCGGCGGAATCAGCGTGACCATGGCCGGGTCGATGGTGATATACGGCGGCGTGGAAGGGCCGCATGCGACGAGCCCTGCGAGCGCCGCCAGCAGCGCAAAGCGAAGACGAGCCATAAACCCTAGTATGGATGAGACGGCGCGGCGCCCGGTACCCGCTTGTTAGACTGAAACGCGTGAGCGACGCGCGCCAACTCGATCTGCCCGCTTTTCTCGACGCCGCGCGGGAGTTCGGGGCGAAGCTTTCGGCCTTGAAACGCGAGCACCCGCTTGGGGACCACGACTGGTATCCCTACGACTCGATGACGGCCGTCGGAATCCTCGAGCGGCTTCTGGCGCGGGACTTCCACCTGTTGCCGCCGCTGCTCGCCGGCGAACCCGTGCTCGATGTGGGCTGTGCCGACGGCGACCTCGCCTTCCTATTCGAATCACTCGGCGCGGAGGTTGACGCGATCGACTACTCCGAGATGAACTTCAATCAACTAGCCGGGGCGCGGCGGATGCGGGAACTGCTCGGCTCGCGCGCCGGCGTCTACTCGGTGAACCTCGACTGGTATTTCGACCTGCCGCGCAACCGCTACGGCCTCATCTTATTCCTGGGTACGCTCTATCACCTCAAGAACCCGCTCTACGTGCTAGAGACGCTGGCGCGGCGCGGCGCATACTGCCTGCTCAGCACGCGCGTCGCCCGCTCGACCGGCCCCGGCGGCGTCTCGATCGAACACCAACCGGTGGCCTACCTGCTCGATGAGCGCGAGGCGAACGACGACCCGACGAACTACTGGATCTTCAGTGAAGCGGGGCTGCTGCGCTTGGTCAGCCGCGCGGGCTGGGGCGTTGTGAGTAAGCTCTGGACCGGTTGCGGCGCCGGCTCGAACCCGGTGGATGAAGCGGCCGACGAGCGGATGTTCCTGCTGCTGAAGAGCCGCGTCCGCTACCCGGAACTGCACGTCCGGCTGCTCGACGGCTGGCACCCGGTCGAAGCGGACCGCTCGCGGTGGACCGCCCGGGAGTTCGCCATCGAGGTTGAGTTTCCGCGCGGCCGGCGCGCCCGTGAGCTCGCGCTCGAGTTCGCCGTCCCGGAGAGCGTGCTCGCGGCGGGGAGCCCGGTGACGATCGTTTGCGAAGTGGACGGAGCCCCCGCCGGGACGGCAACGTGCGACCGCGCCGGCCAGCATACCCTGCGCGGCGTCCTGCCGGATACGGACGCCGCGCGCGTGGTGATCCGCTTCCGGGTGGAGCACGATTTCAAGCCCGGTGGCGGCGACACGCGCAGCCTCGGGGTGCGCATCTCGTTTGCTGACGAGCTCGCCGGCGGAGGCAGCGGGCTGCCGGTGCGGTTCTCCTGAGCCGCACCCCCGCTACATGTACTTCGGCACGGCGATGCCCAGCACATCCAGCGTCCGCTCGAGCTGCCGGCGGAAGTAGTCGCACATCCAGAGCAGGAAGATTTTCCGCTCGGGATTCCGCTCGTGGATGACCGGGTAGTCGTGGTAGAAGGTGTTGAACGCCTGCGCGAGGGTGAAGGCGTAGTGGGCGACGCTCGCCGGCTCGCCGGCCGCCACCGAGCGGCTGATGGCCACCCCGGCTTTGGAGGCCGCCAGCAGGAGCTGCCAGAAATCCTCGGAGGCGAGTTGCCGCCCCATCGCTCTGGCATCCAGTTCCCTGACGAAATCGGGAAGCGTTTCGCCGAGCTCCTCGTACTTGCGCAGGATGTTCCGGGCCCGGACGGCGGCGTACTGCACGTAGGGTCCGGTTTCGCCCTCGAAGCTGAGCGCCTCCTGGAAATCAAAGGCGATGACCGAGTTGCGCGTGAACTTCAACATGAAGTAGCGGAGGGCGCCCACGGCGATCCGCTCCGCCACTTGCCGCCGCTCGTCTTCCGGCGCGTCTGGATGGCGCGAGGA
>Ga0114931_10010030_pt1 | contig 11308 bp, 10 predicted proteins | sample 2SBtaG_FD_89579 | JGI IMG/M metagenome (GOLD analysis project Ga0114931, IMG submission 89579) | Deep subsurface microbial communities from Kolumbo volcano to uncover new lineages of life (NeLLi) - 2SBTROV14_V59a metaG | ecosystem: Environmental > Aquatic > Marine > Volcanic | place: Kolumbo...
AGGTCATACGTAAGATGGCGCTGCGGCCCCAGCGCCCGGGGCCGCGCGTAACGCTTGTGCGCGACGCCGACCTCCTGACCATCGAAGCACAAAACGCCATGCTTAAGCTTCTCGAGGAGCCGCCCGGAACGGCCGTCATCGTGCTGATCGCCACCGCCCCGGGAGCGCTGCTCGCGACCGTGCGTTCGCGCTGTCAAATTCTGCGCTTCGGCTTGCTCGACCGGGCCTCGCTCGCGACCATCCTCGTCGATGCCGGCGTCGCCCCGGAACAGACCGATGCCCGCGCGGCCGCGGCGGGCGGCAGCGCGGAACGCGCCTTGGCACTTACCCCCGAAGCTCTGGCCGAACGCAGCGAGCTGGTCGAGGTCTTCGAGAACATCCGCGGCAACCGCTACGCGGACATCGAACTTTTCACACGACGCCTTGCCGACAAGGACGGAGATCGCGAAGAACGCCTGTGGACGCTACTGGCCTGGCATATGAACCACGTGCGAGCCGGCCTTGCCGACGGTAGCGACGAACCGTCGGAGCGACGCAAGCGCCTGCGAGAGGCCGATCGCATTGCCGAGACCATTCGCATGATCCGCGCCAACGTCAACGCCAAACTGGCGATTCGCGACTTGCTTCTCGATATCCGAGGCTGAACGATAACTCCGATGAGCGATACCGTCTACCTGACGACTCCTTTGTATTACGTAAACGCCGAGCCCCATCTCGGCCACACCTATACGACCGTGGTCGTCGACACCTTGGCCCGCTATCACCGCGCGATGGGCCGCGAGGTGTTTTTCCAGACCGGTACCGACGAGCATGGCGACAAGATCGCGGAAGCGGCACGTGCCAACGGCGCCTCGCCGGAGGAGTACGCCGATCGCATCAGTAAGATCTTCCGTTCCACGTGGGACGCCTGCGATATCACCTACGATCACTTCATCCGCACCACCGACGATTACCACGTGGCCTTCGTGCGTGACGTCCTACAGAAGGTGTACGATGCCGGCGACATCTATTTCGGAGAATACGGCGGCAACTATTGCACGGGCTGCGAACGCTTCTACGCCGAACGAGAACTGGTGAACGGCAAGTGTCCGGATCATGAAACCGAGCCGGTATGGATCAAGGAAGAAAACTATTTTTTCCGGATGGGAAAGTATCAGGAGCGCCTGCGGGCCCATCTCGAATCCCACCCCGAGCTGATCTATCCGGCGGGTTACCGCAACGAGGTGTTGGGACTCTTGCGCGAGCCTCTCGAAGATCTGTGCATCTCACGGCCCAAGAGCCGGCTCACCTGGGGCATCCAAATGCCCTTCGACGACAACTACGTCACCTACGTATGGTTCGACGCACTCCTCAATTATTTGAGCGGTATCGAACACGTTGACCCTGCACGGGCCGGTGACCGCTGGAACCACGCTCAACATTTCATCGCCAAGGACATCCTAAAACCGCACGCGGTGTTCTGGCCCACCATGCTCATGGCCGCGGGCTATCCGATCTACGAACGTCTCAACGTACACGGCTACTGGAACATGGGTGAGTCGAAGATGTCGAAATCGCTCGGCAACGTCATACGTCCGTTGGAGATGAAACGGCGCTTCGGGCTGGACAGCTTTCGGTATTTTCTTCTGCGCGAGATGGCTTTCGGATCCGACGCCGCCTTTACCGAGGATGCGTTCATCACCCGCTTCAACGCCGATTTATCCAACGGGCTCGGCAATTTAGTGAGCCGCGTGCTGTCGATGCAACACAAGTACTTCGACGGCAGATTGGCCTGCAGCGATGATGCGCCCGAAGATGCGACGCTCGAGCGCGCCTTCATCGATGCGGAAGCCGGCATGAAAGACCACATGGATCACTTGGCCTTTCATTTGGCGCTCGAAGAGGTCTAGAAGGCGCTCAACGCCTGCGACAAGTACATCGTGGAGCAGGCGCCTTTCAAACAGTGGAAACATGAAGATGCACGACCGCGGGTGGGAGCGATCCTCCATACCTTGTGCGACGCGCTCCGACATACCGTACGAATGATCGGGCCCTTTTTGCCGGAGACCGCCGCGCGTATGGCCGACATGCTCGGCTACGAAAAGGACTCGCCGGCGTGGCAGGAGGCACTGAGTCCGGCATGCAACGCGCCGGAATGGGGGGGCTTCTACCCGCCGGGACACGTGGTCGCCAAACCGGAGGCGCTTTTTCCTCGGCTCGAAACCGACGGCAAGGCCTGAGACTTGAGCCCACCGGCGACAGCGGCATCATGCGTCCGGGATGAGTGTTCCATGAGCGAAGGTGTCATCGACAGCCACTGCCACCTTTCCGACAAAGTCTTCGCCGGTGACCTCGAGGGCACCATCGCACGCGCTCATGAGGCCGGTGTCGCGCGTATCGTCGCCGTGGGTGGCGGAGGTCCAGTGGAGGATAGTGAAACCTCGGCCGACATCGCGCGCAGCCACGACTCCATCCGCGCGACGGCGGGCATCCACCCGCACGACGCGAAGAACTATACCGATGAAACGGAGCTACGCCTGCAAGCTCTACTCGAGCGCGCCGAGGTCACAGCCGTCGGCGAAACCGGACTCGACTATCACTATGAGTATTCGCCACGCCGAGTTCAGCGCAAAGCGCTGGCACGACACTTGGCGCTCGCGGTTCGTTACCGCAAACCCGTGGTGATCCACTGCCGGGAAGCCGAAAGCGACTTCGTCGATGTGTGGGACTCCGAAGGACCTATCGAAAGCGGCGGCGTCATGCACTGCTACACGGGCGGGTACAAGGATGCGTGTAAAGCCATCGACCGCGGACTACTGATTTCGTTCAGCGGTATCTTGACGTTCCGAAGCAGCGACGATCTGCGCGACACCGCTCGCCGTCTACCTCTGGATCGACTGATGGTTGAAACCGATTCGCCGTTTCTCGCCCCCGAGCCTCACCGCGGCAAGCACAACGAACCGGCCTTCGTGATCGCCACCGCCCGAGTCTTGGCCGAAATCCACGGGGTGGCCTACGAGGAGGTTGCCCGGACAACCAGTGCGAACGCACTCGCAACGTTTTTCCCGGCACGCGACTGAGACATCCCGAGCCGGCCTCTCCGACGCCCTCCTCCCCGGCACCGCCGACACGGGCACGGGGGTAATCGGCGACAAGCCCTCACTCCGGGATATCGCCCGGCGGAAGCTTCGCGCACTCGGCACACACGCCGTACAGTTCCATTTTGTGGCTGGTCAAGACGAAGCCGTTCTCGGAGGCCACTTTTTCCTGTAGCTTTTCGATCGCGTCGTTCTCGAATTCGACGATTTTTCCACACCGCGTACAGATGCAGTGATCGTGGTGAGTGCTGACGTTCTCGTACAACGCTTCGCCGTCGCCGAAGTGTCGCTCCTGGACCAGACCCGCTTCACACAGAAGCTTCATGGTTCGATACACGGTGGAGAATCCGATGCCCGGACTGATTTGCTTGATCTCGCGGTAAATCTGATCGGCGTTCAGATGACCCCGCAGACGGAAAAACCACAGAGCGATCTCGTCACGCTGGCGGGTGGTCTTGAGCCCATGCTCACGGATCACGTGGCGGAACGCGTCGAGTTTCTGCTGTTCGCTGCCTCCGTAGCGAATCTTGTCGGCGACCGCTTTCACGGCGCAGCTCCGCGCGCCGACCTCACGGCCCGTCCACGACCGCTTCGTCGTGAACAGCAGCTCCCCGGGCTCCGCGAGGCCCGCCGTCGGACACTTCGCCCCCGTCGGCCTCCGAGACGTCGGCCGGCGGTCTCCCTCCATTCAAAAATTCCCTCATGGCCGGCTCGATGTACATCGAGTCCAGGTCGCGATCGGCAAGGATGGCGACGGCGGCCTCGATACGTTCCCCCGGCGCGAGGTTGCGATCGAGGATCAAGACCTCTCGGCCCTTGACTCGGCACACCCCACTGTGCACCGAATAGCCGGCTTCGCGCATCAACCGCTCCTCACGCACCTCCAGGCCGGTGGCTTCGGCAAGGTGCTTGAGTCGGCTGAGAAGCTCGAGCTGTTTTTCCGTTCGACGGTCGGGCGTACGAGACTTGGCGCGATTGCGCTTCGCCGAGGGCCTAGGCATCGCCGCGGGTTCCTCCGGTCAAACGCCGGTCTTGTGGTGTTCGTCCTCTTCTTCGGAAGCCCCGGCCTCCGCCGGGCCGCTCGCGCCGGAGGGTTCCTCGTTCACGTGTGGCCGAACCGACCCGTTGGCGTACGGTGCCGCGCCTTCTTGGTCTCCGGACGCTGACCGTGACTCGGTCTCGGCTCCGGCCTCTCGCAGCCTTTCGACCGAACGTTCGAGCGAGTGCAAGCTGCTCGCGACCCTTTCCAGTTCACGCTGAATCGTAGGGTTCGAACGTACCGAATCGACCGACTTCTTGGCCATCTCTCCGAGTTCTTTGAAACGTTTTTGCGGAACACCCAACAAGTCGTCCACGAAGCCGCGACCGTCTTCGATCGCTTTGCTACTATCGTCGACAACATCGCGGAGTTTTTGTCCGGCTTTCTCCGCAATCTCGCCCACGACTTCGATGCCGCGGCTGGCACGGTCGGAAAGATCCTGCACGCGCGCTTCTCCGCTTCGAATCATCTTTCGTAGGAACGGGACGGAGATGAAGTTGGTCTTGCGACGCTCCTCTTCGAGGATGATCTGGGCAAAAGTCACCGCCGTCAGATCTTCGTTGCTCTCATTGTCGACAACGGTAACCTCCTCGCCCTCGCGCACGAGACGGGCGATCTCTTCCAAGGTTACGTAGCGGGACTCAAGCGTGTCGTAGAGCTTTCGATTGGTGTAGCGCTTGATGAGTCGTTCGGAGTTCATCGGTCACCTCGCTCGATCGGCGTCCTCTCGAAGCCACCGGGTCCCCACCCCCGGCCGCACCCCCAAGCACGGCCCGACCGCACTTCGTGAGCCACCGTCATGCACAGCGTCATACTCGTAACTTGACGAAAACCCAACCCCCCGTTAGCGTCCCTTGCAGCCGTGCGAGATTTGCTGACCAGCGCGGTTCAGATGAAAGCGGGCCCGGATCGGGCGGCCAATCTATCCGCGGCGGCTCGAGCCGTACACGAGGCGAGACGGGCCGGCGCGGAACTCGTCGTGCTGCCGGAGATGTTTTCCTGGCGGGGTCCTCCCGCCGAAGAAGCCAACCGCGCAGAATCGATTCCGGGACCGACCAGCCGCTGGGCCTGCGAACTTTCCGCCCGCGAGGGAGTGTACCTGGTGGCCGGCTCGATGCTGGAAAAAAGCTCCGACCCACGGCGCTGTTTCAACACCTCGATTCTCACCGGCCCGGGCGGCAATACGATGGCCGTATACAGGAAGATTCACCTTTTCGACGTCGATCTCCCGGGGCGCGTGACCATTCGTGAATCGAGGAGCCGTTGCGCGGGAGATCGCGTGGTGTGCGCGGACACCCCGTTGGGCCGAATCGGCCTTGCGATCTGTTACGATCTGCGCTTCCCCGAGCTGTTTCGATCGCTCGCCGATCACGGAGCTGAGATCGTCGCCGTTCCTTCGGCCTTTACCGCGCCGACGGGGAAAGCACACTGGGAAACTCTGCTGCGCGCACGCGCGGTGGAAAACCAGTGTTATTTGGCCGCCGCCGACCAGTTCGGTCCCACCGAATACGGTTTCGCCGACTACGGGCACAGCATGCTGGTGGATCCGTGGGGCGAGGTTCTGGCGCAAGCCGGCAACGATCACGCGACGGTCGTCACGGCCCGTTTCGAAGCGAAGCGACTCGACCGCGTACGCAGCGAACTTCCGGCCTTGCAACACAGGCGGGAGTTCTCATGACGGCCGCTCGAACGTCGAGACCATTCCTGTCGCTGATCAGCGCCGCCGAGGCCTACGCGATCGTCGGCGGGTTCGAACCGCTGCCGACCGAAACGATCGCATGGCAGCAAGCGCTCGAGCGAGTGCTTGCCGAGACCGTGCGCGCGCAAGCCGACGTCCCGCACTTTGCGCGCTCGAATATGGACGGATACGCGGTACGCGCCGAAGATACCCATCGGGCCTCCGAGCTGTCCTCGGTAGCCTTGCGCCTCACGGGAGAAGTCGCCATGGGCGAGGCTGCCGCCGTCGACCTCGCGCCGGGCTGCGCCGTGCGGGTGTCGACCGGCGCGATGATGCCGGCCGGCGCCGACGCCGTCGTCATCGTCGAACACTGCCACGAAGCCGACGACAACGTTCTCGTGCGTGCGCCGGTTACGATCGGACAAAACGTCATCGGGGTCGGCGAAGAACTTCGCGAACACGAGGTCGTTTTGCGCGCCGGTCGTCGCCTGCGTCCGGCCGATCTGGGCGCTTTGTCGGTGGCCGGGGCAACGGATGTTCGCGTGTATCGGAGGCCGCGCGCGGGAATCATCGTCACCGGCGATGAGATTATCGACCCGGGCATCGAGCTTCAGCCCGGCCAGGTACGCAACGTAAATCAGTTTGTTCTGCGCGCGGCGGCCGCCAAAGCCCATGCCGAGGTCCGCGACTACGGCGTCATCGGCGATGATCCGGACGATTTCGCTCGCACCTTGTCGCGCGCGGTTTCCGAATGCGACGTAGCGTTCCTGTCGGGCGGCAGTTCCAAAGGTCACAAAGACCTCACGTTATCGTCGATCGAGGCGCTGCCGGGCGGGGAGGTTCTTTTTCACGGTATCGCGATCGCCCCCGGAAAACCGACAATCCTCGCGCGTGCCGGAGATTGTCTCCTGATGGGCCTGCCGGGTAACCCGGCTGCCGCGGCGGTGGTGTTCTATTTGTTCGGCGCGACGCTCGTACGCGTATTGGGAGGCGAGAAACTCGATGCGATTTTCCGCAACCGGCCTCGCGTACGAACGGTACTCGCCGAGGACGTTTCTTCCACCCAGGGTCGAGAAGAATATCTTCGTGTTCGCCTCGAGTCGGCTACCGCATCGCCCGAACCATCGGGCGATGGTTGCGTGGATGAACTCCCACTCGCCGTTCCCCAACGCGGTAAGTCGGCCGCCATCACCACCGTAGCACGTGCGGATGCTCTGGTTGCAATCGCCGCATCGAGCGAAGGCCTACGGGCCGGTACTGTCGTCGATGCTTGGTTACTGATGTGAGGGCCTCGTCGTGAAACACTTTCTTCAACGAATTTCCCTTGCCGAAGCCATCGAACGAGTCACGGCGGGAGTCGAGCGGCTCGAGGGTGAGTCGATCGCCACCGAACAATCGCTCGCGCGCATCACCTCGGAGCGCGTGTGCGCGCGCCACGCAACGCCCCATTACCGCGCCGCAGCGATGGACGGCATCGCCGTACGAGCTGCGCACACCCACGACAAAGAAACCGGCGATCCGGTCCGGCTGCGCGCGCTTGCGCGGCCGCGCCGGCCGGGCGATCCTCCTCCGGAATCCGGACAAGACCGGCCCGGCGTGTGTTTGCCCGTCGATACCGGCGACCCCGTGCCCGACTGGGCCGATGCTGTCGTGCGTATCGAAAACACCCGCACGACTGAAAGCGGTTACGAGGTGCTCGACGCCGTTTTTCCCGGAAAGGACATCCGGCGCGTGGGAGAGGACATTGAAAAGGGCGCACGCATCCTCCCCCGCGGCCACCGTATCGGTCCTTACGACATCGGGGCCCTACTGGCCACCGGAGTCGCCCACGTAGGAGTCGTTCGCCGTCCGCGAATCGCCGCCATCACCACGGGAGGCGAAATCGTCGAGCCTGGCGGACCCCCGCGGTCGGGGCGAGTGATCGAATTCAACGCTCGCGTATTATCGGCGTCGGCCGAGAGTTGGGGTGCACGAGCAATCTACCTCGGTGGCGTCGGCGATGACCGCGAGCAACTGGCTGCACGAATCCTCGAAGCCGTCGCCGACCACGATATGGTTTGCGTGATGGCGGGAAGCTCGGTGGGGAGAAAGGATTTCTCCGTCGACGTACTCGGGGAGTGCGGCACCATCTTGCTGCATGGGGTCGACGTGATGCCCGGACACCCTGTGGCCGCCGCAACAGTGGAGGGAACGACGGTGTTCGCGGTGCCCGGCTATCCGGTCTCGGCCGTCGTCGTCTACCGCGAAATGATCGCTCCTGTGCTTGCGCGCATGCTCGGCATTACGCCGGCTGAACCGGAAACGCTTGGCTGCCGCGTCGTGCGCGACATTCCGTCGCGGCTCGGAATGGAAGAGTTCCTGCGCGTGTGTGTACGCTGGGACGACGAGGTTCCGGTCGCTGCTCCTCTGCGCCGCGGTGCCGGCTCGATAGGTTCGATGGTCGAGGCCGACGGTCTGCTTCGCATCGCCCGCACGTGCGAAGGCATCCCGGCCGGCCGAATCGTCGAGGTCGAATTGCTCGGCACCAGCGGTTCAATGCCGAGCCGCATCGTCCTCGCGGGGAGTCCCGATCCTTTTACGGCCGATCTCGAAGACCGACTGCGCCAGGACGACCCGAGCGTCCGTTTTCGCTACCTGGGGCGTTCCGGAGAAGAGATATGGCAAGCGCTCTACGCCGGCGAGGCTCACCTGGCCAGATTCGAGAGAGGCGATCGAGCCCAGGCCGAACGCGTCGGCCGGCGGCCGCAACACACCGACGGCCCCTCGCTGCGCGTCGAACCCGCAGACGACAGCGGCGCCTTCCTCATCGTTTCCTCTCTTCTGGACCGCCATCCGGTAGGAAACCGCCTGCTCGAAAGGATGAGGCCGGAAGGATGAGGCCGGAAGATTCAGCCTAACCGCGGGCGCTTGCCGACTTTGATAGCCTCGGCGATCTCTTCCACGATTCTCTGCGCTTCCCTGACCGGATCGGCGGATTCGCGAATCGGCCGGCCCACGACCACATAATCGGCGCCCTTCCGGATCGCCTCTCCTGCCGAAAGCACACGTTTCTGATCCCCGAGCGCATCTCCGGCCGAACGAATTCCGGGCGTCACGATCTCGAAGTTACGCGAGCAGGCCGCCCGGATGGCTTCGATCTCGCGAGGGGAGGCGACAACGCCGTCCATGCCCGCTTCCTCGGCAAGCTTCGCCAGCCGCACAACTTGATCGACGAGTCGCGAACGAACACCGATCTCTTTGAGTTGCGGAGCGGAAAGGCTGGTGAGGACGGTAACCGCCAACATCTTCGGCCTTCGCAGCCTTTCGGTCCGGCAAGTACGACGTACCGCTCGAACGGTCTGCTGCATCATTTCGCCGCTTCCCGAAGCGTGTACGTTGAACATCGCGACCCCGAGTCGCGTGGCTTCCATCGATGCGCGCGCGACCGTCCGCGGAATATCGTGAAACTTCAGGTCCAGGAACACTTCGCCGCCGCGGTCGCGGATAGTCTTGATGATCTTCGGCCCCGTCTGCATGAACAGCTGCTTGCCGACCTTGAACATGCCGACGCAATCCTGCAGACGACGTACCAACGCCAACGCTTCAGCCATCGACCCTACGTCGAGAGCGAAAATAAGGCGCGACCGGGCTTGTTCGATAGGCGAACGGCGAGCCGCCACGGATTCATCCGCCTCGTCCGGCCAGGTGTTCTTGAATTCGCGCTACGGCGGCGTCGCACGCGAGCGACTGCGCGTCGGTCTCCCAGCGGGCTTTGATCTCCACTTCCCGCTTCGCCAGACCGCGCGGCCCCACGGTCACTCGATAGGGAAAGCCGATGAGATCGGCATCGTTGAACTTCACACCGGCACGTTCGCCACGATCGTCGAGAATCACCTCGACACCCGCCGAACTCAGCTCCGAGTGCAGGCGCTCACTTTCCCCGCGCACCCCCTCATCGTCCCACTTGGTCGCAACGATGACCACCTGGTAAGGCGCCAACGCGAGCGGCCAAACGATACCCCGGTCGTCATGGTTTTGTTCGATGGCGGCCGCCATCGTGCGCGTGATACCGATACCGTAGGTTCCCATTTCCATGACGCACTCATTGCCGTCTGCATCGAGAAAGGTAGCTCCGAGAGGTTTGCTGTACTTTTGCCCGAGGTAAAAAATTTGCCCGACTTCGATTCCGCGGTTCGATTCCAAACGGCCGTGGACCTCGTCGTCGGCGCAGCGGAGACACACATCCCCCTCGACGGCTACGCGGATGTCGCCGAACTGGGCGTCGGGAAAATGCTCCTCCTGGTCGACTCCTCGATAATGGGCATCCTCCTTGTTCGCTCCGCTGATCATTCCTTCACAGCCGCGCAGCGTCTCGTCGGCGACCAGGAGAAGTTCCAACCCTACGGGGCCGGCGAACCCCTGCGGAGCGCCCGTCAACTCGGGAATCTCGCTTTCGTCCGCCAGTCGCAATTGCGAGCAACCCAGTAGGTGTCTCAGCTTGACCTCGCTGATTTGATCGTCCCCACGACACAGAACGGCGATGCCTTTGTCGTCGGCGATGTAGATAAGAGTCTTGATAAAACGCGCCGGCGGCTCCGACAGGGACTCCGACACCTCCTCGATGGAACGCGCGCCGGGCGTTTCCACGGGCTCAAGCGGTGTATGCCCATAACGCGGCGGCCCGGCCGCCGATCGCCCTTCCGCCTTCTCGACATTGGCCGCGTAGTCGCAGTTGGAGCACGACAGAATCAAATCTTCCCCCGAATCCGCCAATACCTGGAACTCGTGCGACGACGACCCGCCGATTGCGCCGGTATCGGCTTCGACGATGCGAAAACGGAGACCGCATCGCTTGAAGATCGCCGAATACGCCCTCTTCATCCGTTCGTACTCGCGCCGGCAATCCTCGTAGTCGGCATGAAAAGAGTAGCCGTCTTTCATCAGAAACTCACGGCCACGCATCAATCCAAAGCGTGGCCGCACTTCGTCACGGAACTTGGTCGCAATCTGGAACAGGTTGAGAGGAAGATCTCGGTAGGAACGGACGTCGCGCCGTACCAAGTCGGTCATCACCTCTTCGTGGGTCGGACCCAGACAAAACTCCCGGTCGTTACGATCCTTGAGCCTCAGGAGTTCCTTTCCGTACTCATCCCAGCGTCCGGTCTCCTGCCAGAGTTCGGCAGGCGAAACCATCGGCAACAGGACCTCTTGGCAACCGGTCCGTTCGAGTTCCTCGCGTACGATGCCCTCGATTTTGTGAATCGTGCGGACGCCCAAAGGCAACAAATCGTAGATACCTCGGGCCACTTGCCGCAACATGCCGGCACGTAGCATGAGTTTGTGGCTGACGACGTCGGCGTCGGCGGGATCCTCTTTCAGCGTCGGAATGAGAAGCTTGCTGTACAGCACACTGCGACCTCCGGCGCGAACCTTCTCAGGCGGTTCCGGTGAGTCAACGAGCCAGCGCCCCCAGACGTGCGGCTCCGATGGCTCCGGCCAAGTGCCCGTGCACGCAGCCGCGAAATAAAACACGAT
>Ga0114931_10010031_pt1 | contig 11307 bp, 7 predicted proteins | sample 2SBtaG_FD_89579 | JGI IMG/M metagenome (GOLD analysis project Ga0114931, IMG submission 89579) | Deep subsurface microbial communities from Kolumbo volcano to uncover new lineages of life (NeLLi) - 2SBTROV14_V59a metaG | ecosystem: Environmental > Aquatic > Marine > Volcanic | place: Kolumbo...
CCGGGGTCCCTGCGCCCCCCAGCCCGTGCCGGTGGCCCCCTTCATCGACGCGTTCCTCGTCGGCGACGCCGAGGAGAAGCTTCCGGAATTGCTCCTCGCCCACGCCGATCTCAAGGCCCGAGGCGCCGATCGTCGCGAGACCCTCCTTGCCCTCGCCCGACTCGGCGGCATCTATTGCCCCGCTCTCTACGACACCCGCCTCGACGAGCGCACCGGGTTCCATGTGGTCGCCCCGCCCGCCGATCCCGGCGTTCCCGAGCGCGTCAAGCGGATCATCCTGGACGACCTCGACCGGTTTCCCTTCCCCGACGACAGCCCGGTGGCCGCCGCCGAGGCCATCTTCGACCGCATGTCGGTGGAAATCGCCCGAGGCTGCACCGAGGGATGCCGCTTTTGCCAAGCGGGCATGATCTACCGCCCGGTGCGCGAGCGCGATCCCGAGGCCGTCGTGAACACCCTCGTCTCCGCCGTCGAGAAAGCCGGCTACGACGAGGCGAGCATGACCACGCTCTCCACCGCCGACTATTCCTGCATTTCCCCGCTCATCAAGCGGGTCATGGAGAAACTCCGCCCGGAGAAGGTTTCCCTGAGCGTGGCATCGCTCCGAGCCTACGGTTTGGATGAGGAAACGCTGGACGAGATCAAGTCGGTGCGTGCCGCCGGGCTCACTTTCGCCGCCGAGGCGGGCACCCAGCGCATGCGCGACGTCATCAACAAGAACATCTCCGAGGAGGACATGGAGCGTACCGCCCACCGCGTCTTCAGCCGCGGTTGGCGCCGGGTGAAGCTCTACTTCATGATCGGTCTTCCCACGGAGACCGACGAGGACGTGGCCGGCATCATGGAAAGCGCCCGGCGCATGAAGGAAATCGGTCGGTCCTATCACCGAGGCCGCGCCGGAATCACCGTTTCGGTCTCCTCCCATGTCCCCAAGCCCCATACGCCGTTCCAATGGGTGGCGATGGACGACCCGGCCGAGATCGAGCGCAAACAGGAGATCCTCCACAACCTCGCCCGCCGCTATCGCCTGGAGTTCCGCCGTCACGACCCGCGCACCTCGCTCCTCGAGTGCATTCTCGGCCGCGGCGACCGGCGCATGGCCGACCTCGTCGAGGACGCCTGGCGACGGGGGGCCCGCTTCGATTCCTGGGACGAACAGCTCCGCTGGGACGAGTGGACGGCCGTCCTCCGTGCCCACGACGACATTCCCTACGACGCCTTCACCGGCACCATTCCCGTCGACGCGCCCCTTCCCTGGGACCACCTGGACATGGGGCTGGAGCAGCGCTTTCTCTTGCGCGACTACAAGCGCTCACTCAAGCACAAGCTCTCCCCCCCGTGCGGCAAACCCGCCGGGGCCCAGGTCCACCACACCAACCTCGCCGACCACGAGGCCGACGAACGCAAGCTCGTCTGCTACCACTGCGGCATCGCCTGCGACATGGACCGCATGCGCACCGAGCGCGGCGAATTCCTGGAACGCCTGGGGGCCTACGAGCCGCGCCGGGAGAACGCGGCCGCCGAAACCGACCCCGTAGGGGAGAGCCGGGGGATCGAAGCCGTCGTTTCCTCGCCCGATGCCGCGAGCGAGCCGAGGCCCCGCACCGGCGCCGCGCCCCATGCCTTCCACCAAGGCCATGCGGTTCGCTACCGATTGTGTTTCGCCAAGTCCGGCGTGGCGGCCCTCACCGGCCATCTCGACTTCGTGCGCACGCTTCCCCGCGTCGTGCGTCGGGCCGGGCTCAAGGCTTATTACTCCGAGGGCTTCCATCCGAAACCGGTGATGGAGTTCTCCCCGCCCCTCTCCCTGGGCCTCGTCGGCCTCGACGAATACGTGGACCTCTCCTTGGCCGAGTCCGTCCCCGCCGATACTCTCGCCGCGCGACTCAACCGCGTTGCTCCCGAGGGGCTTCGCTTTCTGGAGGCAGCGCCCGTTCTCCCCGGCGACCGCAAGCTCTCGCGCGCCCTTGCCGCCGCCGAGTACATCGTGCGCCTGGAATCGTCGCACCTCGCCGCAACCATCGACCCGGACCGCGCTCCCGAGCGTTTCCTTTCCCGATCCGAGTGTGTGCGCGAGGTCACCCGCAAGCGCAAACCCAAGACGGTGGACATCCGCCCCCTGGTGGACACCGTGGCCTGGATCCCGCGCGCGGAGCTACCGGAAGGAATGGATCCCAAACAGGACGACGCCCGCTACCTGGTCATCCGCGTGACTCTTGGCGGCGGCGGCCACGCCCGTCCGGAGGAAGTGGCCTCCGCGATGCTCGACGGCGATCCGGTGTTCGAGCCCGTCCACATCACGCGCACACGACTCCTGGCGCGTCGCGACGGGGAATGGGTCTCGCCGATGGAACTGCTCGCCCCCGCTGCCGCCGCGCGGGGGTGACCCAGCCGGGGCCGATCCAGACTAGGCCGCCGTGCGCTTCGAACCGGCACCTTCGACGCCGAGGCGGACCCAGAAAACGCTCCCACCACCCGGTCGCGCTTCCACCCCGGCCTCACCGCCGTGCAATTCCACGATCCGCTTCACCAGATGCAGCCCGATTCCCACGCCGCCGCCCAACTGGGCGCTGCGCTCTCCCTGATTGAAGAGCGCGAAGATCTTCGAGCGGTCCTCCACCGACACTCCGGGGCCCCGGTCCAGTACGCGGATCACGACCGCCCCGCCCGCCCGAGCGGCCTCCACCCGCACCGCCTCCCCCTCGGGACTGTAGCGAATCGCGTTGACCAGAAGATTGATCAGCACCTGACCGATCTTGACCGCATAGATCCGAACCTCGCCGACATTCTCGGCCACCGCGATTTCCACCCGCACTCCGCGCCCGGCGGCGTGCGCATGGACGGTGCCGGATGCGGCCTCAACCACCTCCGCCAGCGGCACCGCCTGCAGGTTGAGTTTCGCCTTGCCGGTCTCCAACCGCGACAGATCGAGCAGGTCCTCGATCAGCCCCAGCAGACGGGTGGCTTCGTCGTTCAGTCGCTGCAGAAACTCGGACTGCTGCCCCGCGTCGAGCTTTGCGCGATTTGCGTTGAGCAGTTCCGCATAAGCGATCACCGAAGTGAGCGGCGTTTTCAGCTCGTGACTCGCGGTGGAGAGGAACGCGTCTTTCATTCGGTTGTACTCGGCCAGCTTGGCGTTGGCCTCCTCGAGGGAACGGGCCTTGCTGCCCAGTTCTTCCAGGAAGCTCGTCCGCTGGATCACGCCGCCCACGTGCTGGGCGAAAAGCTTCAGGATCTCGAGCTGCTTCGCCCCGAAAGATTCCGGATGGTCGATCCGGTTGACGTTCAGGACCCCCACGCATTGGTTCTTCACCAGCAGGGGCACGCAGAGAGCCGAGGAGATCTTCCGGTGGGGCTTGAAATGCTTGCCGAGCAGCCTGTTGGTCGCTTCGTCGCCCCTGTTGAGCAGCAACGCCTCCTGGTGCTCGGCCACCCACCCGGCGACGCCCTCGCCCAGCTTCAGCTTTCCCTCCCGCGCGAACTCCCCTTCCACGCCGTAGGAAGCGCGGGTTTCGAGGGTGCCTTTCTCACGGTCGATGAGCATCACCGAAGCCTGTTGGGCATGCAGCGCCCCTACCGCCCGGCGGACGAGGATCTTGAGCATGACGCGGGAGGAGAACGGAAGGTTCAGCGACGAAGCCACCTGGAACAAGTCCGAGAGCTCGCCGAATCGTGCCCGCACCGCCGCCAGCTCCTCCGCCTCTCGGTGGAGCGCCTCGCGAAGTCGATAGAGTTCCAGTTGCTTGAAGATCGAGAAAAAGACGAAGACCGCGGCCAAGCCGACGAGGCTGATGCCGGTATAGTAGGTGCTGCGAAGCCAGAACCCCTGGTCGGGCTGGGTGCGAAGGATCGAAGTGTAGAGGAGCTGGACGGTGACCGCGAAGGCCAGGACGACCGTCCCCACCGGCGCCCAGAGGACCAGCAGTTTTCTCTTGATGCGGCCGGCGTCCTCGTTCATGACCTCTCTCTAAGGAGCCTCCACCAGTTGCACGCGGTTCATGCCGCCGTTCTTGGCCGCCTGGAGCGCTTCCTCGGCCGCGTGGAGAATCGCCTCGGTGTCGAACTCGTTTCCCGCCGCAACGGTAACCAGACCGGTGGAGATGGTGACCCCGAATTCTTCGCTCTCGCCCCCGCTCTCGCCCTCGAAGGACATTTCCGCAATCCGGCGGCGCAGGCGCTCGGCCAGGAACTGGGCGCTGGCGCGGTCGGTATGGGGGCAGAGCACCATGAACTCCTCGCCGTCGAAACGCGCGACGAGGTCCGTGGTTCGAACCTGCTCCCGCACCACCCGAGCCACTTCGCGGAGGACGTCGTCGCCCTTCGCCTGACCGAAATCCTCGTTGACTCGGGAGAAGTGATCGATATCGAAAAGCACGACGGTCATCGGTTCGTCGTAACGAATGGCCCGGGGAATCTCGGTTTCCAGACGGTCCATGATGTAGCGCCGATTGCCTAGGCCGGTGAGATCGTCGATGGAGGATTGGTCCTCCAGGCGCCGCTTCAGCCGCACCACTTCCTGACGCCGGCGGTCCCGGTCTCCCTCGAGACGCGCCAGCTTCTCGAGCAGTTCGGCCATCTCCTCCTCGTCGGCGACCGGAGACTGGGGTCGGCCAACCCCCCAAAATCCGGTGCACTTGCCCTCCTCGTCGCGGCAGGCCACCCAAGAGTACTCGAGGGGCGTGCTCTGTTCCGGGTGGGCGTGGTGCATGAGCAGCACTTCCGCGTCGCCGTTCTCACCGAGTCCCTTGAAGAACCGTTCGGCCAAGGGGATGGTGAACGGATCCAGAGTCTCGGTGAAGCGCACCTTTTTTCCGGTTCCGGTCAGTTCGCGGAACGACTCCGACGCCTCGACCACCCGGAGGGCGGTGTCGAGATAGACCAGATGATCCGGCGTCTTCTTCATCCAATTCTGTGCGATCTCATGCCACGGGATTCCCGCGGCCCCCTTCTTGGCATCCGACATATCGTGGTCTCCGGAAAGGTGATTGGCGGTGGTTGAAGCCGGGTGAGCCGGCGCTTCTCGGTCTGGTTCCCAGTAACCCGTTATCGGCAAGGGAGGGAGTCGCTTGAAGAGGATTCGAAACTGGGCGGTTTGACCCAGACGGGGTCCGAGAAGCTCCTTGATCGGAGTTAACCCAGTGTTGAATCGTCGGTTGGAGAATGTGCCCCGGAATCGTGACGCCGCGCAGAAATCGTCAGCGGCACCGACGGCGGTCATTCCCGACCGAACCGCGACCGCTGGCGAGTCCGTGCCGCGGTCCGTCACTTTGGAAATCAAAACCCGGCCGTCGGGTCTCGCCTTCCTATCTCAGCCCTCCAACCGCCGATCCGCCACCAGGACAATCTTCCCCGCGTTGCGATTCGCCTCCATCACCCGATGCGCCTCGGCCGCCTCGCGCAGGGGCATCGCCCGGTCCACCACCGCTTTCAGCTCACCGCTCGCAAAGTCCGGAAGAGCCCCCGCGACGAAGGCGCGGACGAGAGTCGCTTTGGTTTCCGGATCGGTGGCGCGAAGGGTCGTCCCGGAGACGGTGAGGTTCTTTCGCAGCACCGGGCCGAGGTCCAGGTCTCCACGGCTCCCGCCGAGAAAACCGATAAGGACCAGACGGCCTCCCCGGCGGAGGCAGGCAAGGTTGCCCTTCCAAGCGGGCGCACCGACGAAGTCCAGGACCAGGTTCACGCCTCCCCAAGCGTCGCGGATCACCTCCGACGGGTCCGCCTGATGGCGATCGATCGCCAGGGTTGCGCCGAGGGACCGGCAGAGTTCGAGCTTGGCCTCGGAACCCGCCGTGCAGGCGATGCGGCCGCCGTGGCGACGCGCCAACTGGATGGCCGCCGAACCGACGCCGCTGGCCCCGGCGTGGATGAGCACGTCGTCTCCGGTCCGGAGGCGTCCCAGGTCCACCAGATTCAGCCATGCGGTCAGGAACGCCTCGGGAATCGCGGCGGCCTCGACCCAGTCCATCCCTTCGGGCACGGGCATGAGCGTGGAGGCGGGAACCGTCGCCCGTTCGGCGTAGGCGCCCCCGGTCACGACCCCCATCACCCGGGCACCGGAATCGAAGCGGCCGGTGGGATCGGTGATGACCTCCCCGGCAAGCTCCAGACCGAGGACCGGCGAGGCTCCCGGTGGGGGAGGATACTTTCCCATGCGCTGCAGCAGGTCCGCGCGGTTCACGCCGACCGTTTTCACCGCGACCAGGGCCTCTCCCGGGCCGGGACTCGGCTCCGCGGCTTCGCCTATCCGAAGGGTTTCGGGACCGCCGGGGTGGTCTACGAGGATTGCGAGCATGGCCGGCCTCCTGTTGCGTTCGGTCGAGGGCGGGAAATCGGAATTCCCGACTCACCATCGAGAAGCGACAACTACTTCGCCCCGGTCTCTCCCCTCTCTCCCGCCCGGCCGGGCCCCGCGTCGGCGGGGATCGCCACCGAGGCGCCGACCGCCTCGATCAGGCCGTCGCGGATGGCGCCAGGATCGAGGAGATCCTGTGAACGGTGGGCATGGATCGTCTCCTTGGCGTTGCGGAAACCGTCCGAGGGTTGACAGGGGGAAATCCGGCAAACGCAGTTGGAGGAACCGGCTGGATCGAACACCAACCTTAGCCGAATCCACCGCACGCGGTAACGGCCGGTTCCCCGGCGTCGGTGTTGAACCATCACGGGGAGGTGGGTCGGGCGTCCCCGGGGCAACCTGCCTCCCTCCAATGGAACAACATCGGGGTAGGTGCATGGCCCGCAACCACCTGGGCCGGTACCGGCCGACGATGGCGCTCGGAAACATCGCCGGTCCGTCGGCCGCAGCGCCGAAAGTCGACCGTGACGTCTATCCATCCCTCTCCCGTCCTCTTATGATTGCGCCGACCGAGTTTCGAACCTGCCACAAGGAGTCTTTCATGAACCAGGGCAACTTCGGCGACCAGGTGCAGATGCCGCAGATCCAGGTGCCCCGCCTGCCGGGCAACGCCGTCCGGGGTATTCTTCTGCTGCTGCTCGCGCTGTTCATCGCCCTCACAAGCTTTTATACCGTCGGGCCCGAGGAGATCGGCGTCGTCCTGCGCTTCGGAAAATACGTCCGCAGCACAGATCCGGGCCTTCATCCCAAACTTCCCTTCTTCCTGGAAACCGTGACCAAGGTGCCCATCCAGCGCCAGCTCAAGGCGGAGTTCGGCTTCCGCACGGTGAGCTCGGGGGTGCGGAGCGAGTTCACCACCCGGGGGTATCTGGGCGAGTCGAACATGCTCACCGGCGACCTCAACGCGGCGGTGGTGGAGTGGATTGTCCAGTACCGGATCGTCGATCCCTACAACTACCTCTTCCGGGTGCGCAACGTGAATCAGACCTTCAGCGACATGAGCGAGGCGGTCATGCGTGCGGTGGTGGGCGACCGGACCGTGAACGAAGTGCTCACCATCGGCCGCGCCGAGATTGCCGATCTGGTCCAGGTTCGCCTCCAGGATCTGGCCGATCAGTACGAGGCCGGAATCAAGGTGGACCAGGTGGTGCTTCAGGACGTGAACCCGCCGGATCCGGTCAAGCCGTCCTTCAACGAGGTCAACGAGGCCCAGCAGGAGAAGGAGCGCCTGATCAACGAGGCCCAGTCCGAGTACAATCGCGAAGTGCCCCGGGCCACCGGAGAAGCGCAGAAGACGATTCAGGAGGCCGAGGGGTACTTCCTCGACCGCACCAACCGCGCCCAGGGGGACTCGGCGCGATTCGTGACGCTGTTCAACCAATACCGCAAGGCTCCGGCCGTCACGCGCCGGCGTCTCTACCTGGAGACCATGGGGCACATCCTGCCCAAGATCGGGCGCAAGATCGTGGTCGATGAGGACATCCGGGGCATGCTCCCGCTCCTCAACCTGGGCGACCAGAAGGGAGACAAGTGATGAAAGTCCTCACCCTGATCGCCATCGGCGTGGTCTTGATCCTGGTCGCCAACGTGTTCTACACCGTGAAGGAACCGGAGCAGGTCATCATCACCCAGTTCGGGAAACCGGTGGGCGATCCCATCAGCACCCCCGGGTTGAAGGCCAAGATGCCCTTCGTCCAGGCCGTGCATCGCTTCGACCGGAGGTTCCTGGAATGGGACGGGGATCGCAACCAGCTTCCCACCAAAGATAAGCGTTTCATCTGGGTGGACATGTACGCCCGGTGGCGCATCACCGATCCTCTGCTCTTCTTCCAGCGCCTGCGCGACGAGCGCGGGGCCCAGACCCGGCTGGACGACATCCTGGACGGAGAGACCCGAAACGCCATCGCCAACCACAACCTGGTGGAGCTGGTGCGATCCAGCAACCGCGAACCGGAAACCGGCGATACGCTTCCCGAAGACCAGAAGACGCTGGACACCATCCGGTTCGGTCGCGAGAAGATCCGAAAGGAAATCCTCCAGCATTCCCAGAGCCGGACCACCGACCTCGGGATCGAGATCCTGGACGTGCAGTTCAAGCGGATCAACTACGTGGAGGACGTCCAGAAGAAGGTCTACGAGCGGATGATCGCCGAGCGCCGCCGCATCGCTGACCGCTTCCGCTCCGAGGGTCAGGGCGAAGCCTCGCGAATCCTGGGGGAGAAGGAACGGGAGCTGAAGCGAGTCCAGTCCGAGGCCTACAAGGCCGCCGAGGAGATCCGCGGCCGGGCCGACGCCATCGCCACCGACACCTACGCCAAGGCCTACGGCGTGTCCAAGGAGGCGGAGAGCTTCTATGCCTTCCTCAAGACCCTCGAGACCTACGAATCCACGGTTGACCCGGAGACCTGGATGGTGCTTTCCACCGACGGGGAGTTCTATCGGTTCCTGAAGACCACCGGAAAGTAGGAAGCGGGCGCGCCGTACCGCGCGAGACCCTCATGGTTCCGACGAAGAAGCGGGCCCCGCCGAAGCGGGGCCCGCTCTTTACCAATCCTGCTGGGTCTTCCGTCTAGTTGTGCCGGGACTTGATGGCACCCCAGGTCGATTCCTGAACCGGAACCGGGCAGTTGTTGTTAACGCCCGGAGTGTCCTCGCCGCCACCGAAGGGTCCGATGACCCATCCGCTGGTGCAAAGATAGACGTGGCCCGGAACGAAGGTTCCGTCGGGACCAACCAAGGTGCCGCAGTAGAGCAGGTCGCCGGTACCGACGGTCTCCACGAGGCCGACACAGTCGATGATCGACTGGAACGCCGGACCGTCGTCGAGCCCGTCACCGTCCCAATCGCCGGTGGGATCGATGACGCCGTCATTGTCGGTGTCCAGATCCGAGGAGGAAGAAACAGCCGGGTTCATCCCGGTGACCAGCATGTGGGTCACGTTGTCGCTGTTCTCAAAGTTCAAGCTCGTGGTGAAATCCACGGATCCGGTCAGGCCGAGACCGCCGGTCCCGAAGGTGGATTCGGCCATGAGGAAGAGACCATCGGCCGGAATGACGTTTCCGGTCAGGTCGGTGACATTGTCTACGCCGCCACTTCCGCCGGCATTGTCGCCGATGACGAGGTAGGTAATCCCGTCCAGGCTCTCGCCCGCGGTTCCGGCCAGTTCAGCATACTCGGAAGCATCCGAGCCGGGCTGGTCAATACGAATCTCGTTCAGATTCACGGCCATCGATGCCAGAGGCAACGCAAGCAGCAATGCAGCAGCGGTCCCAAGAATCATACTCAGCTTTAGCAAACGCATGGACGACATCCTCCTTAGCGCCGGGAGCGACCCGGCCTATTGCAAGCGTGGTCGTGCAGAATGCACGCACTGAAAGCATTGTATCACCCCACCGGAAGAAGGTCATCCGGAAGCGCCAGAAAATCTTTCGTACCGCCGACCAAGCCGGGCGGTTTCTGCCGTTTCAGATACGGCACTTGGAGTTATGCGATTGTGTGGGTCGTTTTTGTCTTTTTTTGTGGGAAGCCCTGCGGGGGGAAACGAGGCCTCAGCGTTTCCGGCCGAAATACGCTTCACGATCCGCTTCCGGCAGCATCTGAGACCCCGGGCCCCCTCCTCAGACCCAGGAGTTGTTGATCACCTCGCCCAGCCCTCCGGCCCCGGGCACGATGTACCCTTTCTCATCCAGCCCCCGTTCACGCTCCCAGAAAGTGCCGGGCACCGTCCGCAACACCGCTTCCTCCGAGATCCCCCGGTCCAGACGCAAAGCGTAGACGACCAGATCCGGGTGCTCCTCGGTGAGGCGCTTCAGGTACTCCGGGGTGACGATGAGGTTGATCGTGATCAAGCGGGCGGGCGAGCCCTCCACCTTCTCCTTGTAGGTGTTCACCGCTGCAGCCATGGAGGAACCGGTCGCCCCCATGGGATCCGGAAAGATCACCGTCATGCCCTCCACCGAACCGCCGATCTTGGAGGCCCCGATGGCGGCCCCGGTAACCCGCGACCGGGAATCGAGGGTCCGCGCCATGATGAAGTGATCCTGGCGGATCCCGGCGGGATCCAGGAACTCGTTCAAGGCGTCGAAGCAGACCTGGCTCGGCAGCGCCCCCGCCCGGGCGATGTTCACGGTGACCACCCGGGTCGAACGGTCGACGACCTCTCCCGCATAGACCCCGGCCTCGTTGGTTCGGATCATCCGGGTGGGAACGCGCACGATCTGCCGGGGAAACTCGTTGTTGACCACCGCCTGGATCAGTTCCCGATAGAGGATCGTGACCAGGCGATTCACCGTCGGCTGCACCGTGACCTCGGCCGAAAGTTTGACCAGGTGGGAGAGAAGGAACGGATTGGAGATCAGATGGACGTTCTCGCCGTAGCGATGTTCCGCCTCGCTCAGACGAAAGGCGATGGACTCGAACTGCATGTCGGGCATCGAGGTTCTCCCTGGAACGCGCCTAGCGCTCGGAAATCTCCATCTCTTCCTGGCCGATCACCTCGGGCCGGAAACACGCCCGGCAACGGGGCTCGTAGGCATCGGAAGCGCCGACCTGAACCGTGTCCGTTCCCCCGCGGAGCCGCTGGGACCGGTTGGCCGGATTCCCGCACCGGACGCAGACGGCCAGGTTCTTGGTCACGTACTCGGCCACGGCCATGAGATCGGGGATCTCCCCGAAGGGGCGCCCACGGTAGTCCTGGTCCAGTGCCGCCACGATCACCTGAACCCCCCGGCCGGCGAGGTCCTCACATACTTCGACCAGGTTCCCTTGGAAGAACTGGGCCTCGTCCAGGCCGACCACCTCCACCTCCGGGTCGAGGTGGCGGCGAATGTCGTCCAGGTGCGCCAGGGAAATGCACTCGAGGGTGCGGCTGTCGTGGGACGCAATACTCGCATCCGCGTAGCGGTCGTCCAGGGCGGGCTTGAAGACCTGAACGCGTTTTCGGGCGAACTGCTCCC